>JABAOF010012563.1_pt1 | contig 13141 bp, 12 predicted proteins | sample 7062171 | NCBI WGS metagenome assembly JABAOF01 (sample SAMN14538628, study PRJNA623070) | marine sediment metagenome | biome: marine biome [ENVO:00000428]; feature: marine pelagic biome [ENVO:01000023]; material: deep marine sediment [ENVO:00002113] | place: India: Gulf of Khambhat ...
CGGCAACTCGGCCCTGTTCCTGTTGGTGCAAGACTGGACCAAGGACAGAGTTATGGACAGAGTGGCCAAGTACGAAGCCAAGGTTGTGCAGACCTCGCTGTCAAAAGACGACGAGGCCAAGCTGCGGGCGGCCTTTGGCGCGGTAGAATAGACGGCGAAGGACGAAGGATGAGGGAACATGGCCATCCGTCCTTCAGCCTTCGTCCCCATACCGAATACGAAATGACACGACGTGATCATTATGTGGCCTTTCAAACTCATTGGCCGAGGCTTAACAAAAAACGCGATGAAGCAAATCCTTCAAGGACGAATGAAGGTGCGCGAGGAGCCTGAAGCGGGTCGCTTCCTGCGCTCCGATATCAAAGTATTCCAGCGGGAGGCTTGGGAGCAGTTCGACCGGCTAGTGGCAGAAGTAGATCTGCGCGCGTATCCGACCGTCGGTAATCGACTCCTCGTGCTTTTCACGATCGTGACCATCGCTATATATCAATCGTTGCGAAGCGCAGGGATTGAAAAATCCTACGCAATAGAGCTGCTGGCAGATGTTGGTTGGAAGATCTATGTGTTCTTCCTGCCGATCCCTAAGCGGATTGCACGAGCGGTTACCGGTAATACGCAGGGCCAGATGGACCTGATCTGGCGCATGTTGTTGTTCTTCCCCTTTCGTGCTCCCGGCCGGCCGGGCTTTGAAGTGAGCACCTGGCGGGAAGATGGACGCCTGTTTACACATTGGACCTATTGTGCGGTATTCCACTACGTTAGGCAGTACCTCGAGTCCCATCCGGACGAGGGTGAATTGGAGGCGTTCTTCCGATCTTGGTGCTGGTACGATTGGGCGTTTGCTTATGCGATTGCTGAGGGGTCAGGGTCCCCGGGATATTACTCACGTACGCGTAGCTTGTCCCGCGGAGACCCGGTGTGTGACATGTGCTGGTCGGATGGTCTTACCACCGATGACAGCGGCGCCTCAAACGAAACGGCTTGGCGCAGGCTCCCAATTCATTTCTATTGGTTTTAGGTAGAGACGCAAATTCTATCTGAGTTTATCCCGTAATCTCCGCTTCACGAGAAATGGGACTGACCAGTCATAAAACCAATCAGATCCACGATATTCTTACCCATATGATCGCATATAAGATATGCTGGAACATCCACGCACGCTTCTGTTTTATCGATAAGAACCGTATCCGATGTGGCAATGATATCCTTTTTGTGCTCCTTCACTATTCTCACATCAGGGCTTTTCACAACCTCAACATGGGCAACCAGATCCTCTTTAACCAGCAGGTCACGCAAAAACTGAGCAAATTCCCCGCTCTTTGAGACTGGATAATCAAGATAAATAAATACTGATGGCCCCTGCTCTATACAATTTTTGATGAAATCCAGTATGAGTCCGGCAGCCCGAACTGTCAGAGAACCGAAGGTGTAGTTACCATAAACACCCGATATATCGCGGACCCATCCGTCGAGAGATCGGAAGACCATTCTACCTGAAAGGAAACTTTCAAGAGTAATAAAAACATTGTATCCATCGATCACACATCGCTCCTTAATTTTCTTCTTCGGGTCCACTCTCTTTTTCATCCGTTCCCGGCACTCTGAGTCTTTGAAAACACCTCTAAAAAGCATCATCCTTTCATCGGATCCCAAACGGTATCGATTTCCGACAATTTCTATCGATGACCGTTTCGGATAATCCCTTTCCAGCATGTAGAGGAGGTCATCAACCGCTCTCTTGAAATTTTTATTTAATTTAGCCATAATTACTTATATTATATTCACAATGGAGTAAATGTCACCGTTATAAGGGATGGATTTTCAAATTGAGCCGTCAGGGTGTGGCCGTTTTTATTTTTTCTCTCATTTTCCTCTCTTTGGCAACCTTTTTTCACCTCTCAGCCGGCAGCAGAGAGCAGCGAAGTACAAAAGCCGAAATCCAATTCTGGCATTCGGTGGGGACCTATAACAAAGAAATTCTTAATTCCATGATAGATACGTACAACAAATCACAGAAGGGAATTATTGTACGTGGCGCCTTTCAGGGAAATGAGGAGGATCTGTATTTAAAACTGAACTCCAAGGAAAATCTTCCCGATCTCGCACTCATTCCGGTACACTATGTTCGTACTTTGCAGAAAAATAATATTATAGTCGATATTTCCGCCTCTATTTCAAATAGACAGATGGAGGACATTCCCCAAAAGTACTGGGAATCTGTCCGTTTGGATGGTGATGTCTACGGTGTTCCCTTTTCTTTCAACACCAACCTACTCTTTATCAACCAGCATATTCTGAGAATATCGGGCACGTGGCGCGAACCAGAGCCGGCAACATGGGATGAAATATTCACCTTAGCTCAAAAGATCCGCGACAATACCAGTGGAAGGTGGAGCATTTTCATTCCTATGGAAACCCTCACCCATTTTATATCTTTTGTACAGAGCTTCTCTGGAAAACCTCTTTTTCAACAGCAGAGACTGGTCGTAAACTCAGAGGATGCCATAAGGGCAATGTCCACTCTCCAGGAGTTTGTGTACACGCACGACTTTATGCCTCCGAAGATTACGATGAGTGAAGGTGAGCAGATATTTCTCAGTGGAAAGCTTGGGATAATGATGGCTCCGAGCTCTATACTCGTGCGTATTCAGACGAACCTCCCATATAATCTGACGGTGTGGAATTTGCCCACTGCGAATGAGGTTAACCCTACCATTACCGGGACCTGTTTAGTTTTAACGCAGAGTGCCGGAAAAAAACAGCGGGAAACTTTTAAATTCGTAGAGTATCTTTCAGATTTCGAAAACGCCATAAAGTGGCACACCCACACGGGTTCTCCAGCAATACTGAGCAGTGTAAAAAGCTCACTTGACCTGCTGATCTTCTATGAGGAAAACCCGAATTATATGACACCGATCATCGAAACCGAAAAAGGCACCATTTTCACTTCCCCCTTCGACTATTTTACCGTCAATACAATAATGAAAAGTGCTCTGGAGCGTATCATGCTGGGTGGTGAAGATCCCCGCACCATTCTAAATAGTGTACAGACAGAGCTTGATAGTCTAAAGCTCGACTGACGAACGATTCCCATGACAAACAAAGAAATCGCAGCTTACATAAAAGAGATCGCACGGTATCTAGAACTCTCTGGAGATAACCCCTTTAAGGTGCGCGCATTCAATGGCGCTGCACGGGCCATTGAATCTATTACGGGATCCATTGAAAAAATCGCCGGTGAGGGCAGACTGAGAGAAATCAGGGGTATCGGGAAGGGTGTTGAGGATGTAGTTCAAGAGCTCCTCAAAACCGGGCAGTCTTCCCTCCTTCGGGACCTCAAAGAGCCCTTTCCCGACACGATCGGAGAGCTGTTTGCCCTATCCGGACTCGGACCGAAGAGAATTAAAATCCTCTGGGAGAAACTAAAGCTTTCCACAATTGGTGAACTGGAATACGCATGTAAGGAAAACCGGTTGTTGAAGCTCGATGGGTTTGGAAGGCGCAGCCAGGATAACATACTGAGGGCAATAGAATTTAAAAAACGATACAGAGATCTCCACCTCCTCTCAGAGACAACAGAGATAGCGAACGAGATATTGGGCGCAATTCACCGATCCAATCGCTTCGAACAAGCGGTCATTGCTGGAAGTCTCCGCAGGGGAAAGAGTGTTTTAAAAGATGTCGATATCCTCCTCTCTACACATCCACATCGGAAAAACGGTACCGTCAAAGAGCTGTTCTTATCCCTTGCCGATGGCGGAGAGCCTTTGGCATATGGACCGACCAAGATCTCAATACACCGAGGCGGAATTCAGATCGATTTTAGAATAGTTGAACAGAGCTCATTCCCCTGCGCACTGCAGCACTTTACCGGATCAAAAGAACACAATACCATCCTGAGAGCCCGTGCACGACGTATGGGGTTCAAACTCAACGAGTACGGGTTATACCGTGGGCAAAAACCTACAGCCACTCCAAGCGAGGAATCCATCTACAGGGAACTCGGATTGAGTTATATACCTCCCCAAATTCGGGAGGGGGGAGAGGAGATAGAGAGTGCCTCAAGGGGGAGGCTTCCCACACTCATTGAACCTGAGGATGTGAGAGGCATGATTCACGTTCATTCAAACTATTCTGATGGATTGAACAGCATCGAGGAAATTGCTCTTGCCTGCAAGATCCGTGGGTTCTCCTATCTCTGCCTTGCGGATCACTCACAGTCAGCCTTTTATGCGCATGGCCTCTCCCAGGAGAGGGTTCTCACACAGCTCGAAGAGGTAAGGGAGATAAATAGGCGGCTTGCTCCATTCAGGGTATTCTGCGGTATCGAATCAGACATCCTGTCCGACGGTTCACTCGATTATCCGGAGAGCATACTCAAATGGTTTGATTTCGTAATTGGCTCGATCCATTCAAAGCTCTCAATGTCCCCGGATGAGGCAACGTCTCGATTGACGAAGGCCATCCGAAACCCCTATCTCACTATCATAGGCCACATAAGTGGACGGCTTCTCCTTTCAAGAGAAGGTTACGGTTACGACGAAGAGAAGGTACTCGCCGCGCTCTGTGAAGAAAGGGTCGTTCTTGAACACAACTGCAATCCCCACCGACTCGATCCTGACTGGCCCCTGTTGAAGCGAGCTGCACAGAAAGGCATTCTCATAACACTCGGTCCTGACGCTCATTCCGTTCAGGGTCTTGATGATATCGAATATGGAACCATCATGGCACAGAAAGGATGGCTGGAACGAAAGGATGTGATTAATACTCTGAGCAGCAATGAGTTCGATAATTTTTTAAAGGAGAGGAAAAAGTCGAAAGGTATATAAATATTTAGAGCTATCAGGTTAATACCATCTGACTGAGAGTCTCGTTTCCAACAAACACTTTGAGGAGCCGATGTCTTATTTCATCTGAAACATCGATAAATTTCACTCCCACATCCCACGTTTTTATTCTGTAAATACCACCACCCTTAAGCTCTTTTTTCCGTACTATATACCCTCTTGTGTTTTCCTGGTTGAACAGGCTGAGACGGGATGAGTCGAACAATGCTTCGTCACCGATATCGAGCTGAAAATCCTCATAATCGTGTATCTCAACCCCTAGACCGCCTTCGCCGATGCTTTTGATAAGCGCGGGTTTCCTCTTGTTTGAGTTGAGCTTTGTTATACCCGCAATTTTTGCCACAACCATCCGGGGGTGTCTTCTCACCCTAGCAAATTCCTCATTGACCTCACAGAGTCCCTCGATCTCATAGGCCCTTGTTCCTTTAAGAATGTATGGATGAGTCTTCAACCCGGCGGCAAGCAGATATGAGAATGTCCTGACCTCTTTCGCAGTTGCCGCATCGATGAAGATACGATTATCCGATGCAAGCGACTGTAAACGTGCAGCACGGTTGATGCAGTTCCCGACAAGCGTAAAATCTTTTCGTGTTTGAGGACCAACAAGGCCGGTTACTGCCGTTCCTGTTCCAATTCCAATACCGACTTCCAGAGGAACTTCACCAATACTGACCAGTTCGGGAATAAGCCTGAACATGCCAATTCGTATCTCTATAGCCGCACGTATTGCATTGTATACATCGCTTTTTTTCCCAACCGGCAAACCCCACACAGCCATCAGCCCGTCACCAACAAGTTTGTCCACTATTCCATCATATTTTCCTACAATCGAAACGAGCATCCGAAAGTATATATCGAGAAGGCGCAAAACCCTTTTTGCATGATGGTTTTCGAGTATATACGAAAAGCCTCTCATATCGACAAACATAACGGTAATCTGTTTATATTCCCCTGTGGCACTAATCGTGGCATTTTCCTGCTGGAGCCTCTTTTGGAGGTCGAAAGGAATATTCATTTTATTCATGGATCGCTCCTCATGTAATAACAGCTACTGGGAAAGGGCAAAGCTGCAGTTTTCTAGAATCATACCCGCATATATTATTATATCGCGATAATAGAAATCTTCATTGAAATTTAGATTAATTATATCAATAAATGAAGTAACGTTTATATTGGAGGCAGCAACCCCTAATCAATAAAGTAGAGCCAGCTGAATTTGTCCTGTCTCTGACCAAGCTGTATTCCCTTCAGCTCATCGTAGAGTTTTTTTGTGAGCTTACCAGGTTTACCATTACCGATTCTGTGGGATTCTCCGCTGTATGCTACAGAAAGAATGGGAGTAATAACAGCAGCTGTTCCAGTACAGAAGAGCTCATCGGCAACAAAAAGTTCGTCATACCTGATATCCCTTTCCTCCGGAATGAGTCCAAAGATCTGATTTGCCAGGGTAAGCACCGACTTCCTGGTTATCCCGGGTAGTATCGAACCCGCAAGGCGGGGAGTCGCTATGACCCCATTTTTGATCATAAAAAAGTTTGCAGACCCAACTTCCTCGACATAGGTGGAGAGTTTTGCATCCAGATACAGTACCTCATCGTACCCGTTTTTCTTGACGATCGCCTTTGGCTGCAGAGATGTTGCATAATTACCAATTGCCTTNNTGCCTTGACATCTCCCGTACCATAGTGTGGTGCACGGTGATAATCGCTGCGTATCTCCAGATTAATTCCGCTTAATCCACCCTTGAAATAGGGACCGACCGGTGACATGTAAACGAGAAATGTATACTCGACTGCAGGGGATACTCCGAGCATCTGTCCGGAACCAAAGAGAAGTGGACGTATATAGAGATCGCCCTTTCCAAAGGGAGGAATCCAATCGCGATTTTCACCCAAGAGCTTTGTAATAGATTGAATAAAAAATTCTTCATCGAGCTCGGGCATGCACAGTCTTCGGCACCCCGCGTTCAGCCTCTTTGCGTTTGCATAGGGCTGAAACATCGCTATACGGTCATCCTTCGTCCTGTATGCCTTCATACCCTCGAAAATACCCTGGCCGTAGTTAAGAACAACAGCAGAGGGGTAGAGAGGAATTGTTGCATAATCAACTATTTTCCCGCTACCCCATTTCCCATCTTTATAATGGGCTATGAACATCTTGTCGGCGGGATTGATCTCGAAACCCAGATTGTTCCAGTCAATCGGCTTCATAGAATATACCTTCTACAAGGTAGATCCCTGGCAGACCTCATCGGAAAAAAAACAGATGATACCTCAGAGATTAACATTTTATTCTGCTTAATCTAATAGTTTTCCAGAAAATTAGAAAGAAAAATGATCGTAAAACCCCAGTCCTGTGNNGCCCTGTCGAAGAAATCTTACCGAACATCTATATAAGAGAATATTGCAATAATAAGTGTGTGGTGACGATTCATTTACAAAATAAAAAAATTTCTTCATTTGAGAAGGGGAAGTCTTGTTATATTAGGGTAATCATAGAAAATTGAGCTAGCTGGATTTAAAGATAAATATGATCAGGGTAAGCAATCTACAACTATCATTTGGTGATCAGATACTCTTCGATGATGTAAAGTTTACGATCAATTCAGGTGAGCGAGTCGGCCTTGTTGGCCCAAACGGCAGCGGTAAGACGACCATGCTGAATCTTCTCAGCAGACAGATCTCTCCCGATGCTGGAACCGTGTCGTTGCCCAAAGAATATTCGGTCGGCTACGTGATCCAGGAACCCCAATATTCGTGTAGCACGGTTCTCGCTGAAGCAAGTATCGGCTTGAAGGCTGAGCAGATAAATGATACATGGAGGGTTGAGAAGATCCTGAGCGGATTGGGATTTTCTACCATAGAACTACACCAGAATCCAGTCTTCCTTTCAAATGGATTTCAGGCCAGGCTTAATTTAGCAAAGGTGCTTGCTGGTGAGCCCGATCTATTGCTTCTCGACGAACCAACGAATTATCTCGATATTGTGGCGATTCGATGGCTCAAGCGTCACCTCAATGTATGGCGCGGAGAATCTCTGATCGTCACCCATGATAGAAGTTTTATGGATAGTGTAACAACCCATACGATGATGATTCACCGTCACAGAATACGTAAGATCAGGGGCGACACCACAAAACTCTACAACCAGATAGCAAAAGAGGAAGAGATATACGAAAAGACACGTATCAATGATGAAAAACGAAGAAGGGAGGTAGAACTATTTATCGAAAGATTCAGGGCAAAAGCGCGACTTGCAGGTCTGGTACAGTCACGGATCAAGGCGCTTCAAAAAAAAGGAGTTCTCGATATGCTGGAAAAAATGGAAAAACTGGACTTTTCCTTTTCTGCGGCTCCTTTTAGGGCAAAGTACATAATGGAATCCAGGAATGTATCTTTCTCCTATTCAACCTCGTCGCCACCTCTCATCGACCAATTCAGTATTGTAATAGGGAAACGGGATCGTATCGGTATTATTGGAAAAAATGGCAAGGGCAAATCGACCTTGCTGCAACTGCTTGCAGGTAGTTTGAAACCGACAAGAGGTGTAATTACGTTTCATCCCTCAACCTCTATAGGATATTTTGGTCAGTCGGGATTGGATACCCTATCAGAGGAAAGAACGGTGGAGGAGGAGCTGGGCTCTGCATTCGGAGATAGAACTCGGAGGGAGATACTTGGGGTAGCAGGTGCTATGATGTTTGGGGGGGATGGTTCACAGAAAAAAATAAATATGCTTTCCGGGGGTGAGAAGAGTAGGGTTCTTCTGGGGAAAATTCTTCTAACACCGGTAAATATTCTTCTTCTCGATGAACCAACAAATCATCTGGATATGGAATCCTGCGACTCGCTTATGACTGCCATCGATCGTTTTCCCGGAGCTGTCGTGCTTGCAACCCACAACGAGATGTTCCTCCAGACCTTAACAACACGTCAGATCGTCTTTGACAACACTGGGCCTTTCGTTTTCGAAGGAAGCTACGATGAGTTCCTCAATAAACGTGGATGGCAAGATGAAAAAAAGTTGAAATTTATCGGTACTGATGAGAGAAGAGATAAAACTATTCGCAAGGACCGGAGAATCAAACGGGCAGAAGTCGCCCGTGAACGTTCCCGGGTTCTCAGACCGATAAAAGAAAAGATACGAGATACCGAAATGGAGATAGAACGATTTGAGGAGATGTTGCATGTCAACAACAATACCATGATTGAAGCAGCGGCTTCAGGAAAGGGGAATCTACTCGGTAATCTTTCAAAGGAAAACCACAAACTGCGTACCCACCTAGAGGAACTTTACAGCACACTCGATGACTTTCTAACGGAACTTGAATATCAATCGGCACTCTTTGACGGAAATCTGAAAAACCTGGAAAGATAATTAGTACGAGCACGAACCGTACCATTCTCCAAACGACGGTTGGCTTAGAGGGAGAGAGTAATACCAATGGGGCAGTGATCCGAACCCTGAACATCTGACAGTATGAATGAGGAATCCACACTGTCTTTTAGATTTGCACTGGCAAAGAAGTAATCGATCCGCCAGCCAATGTTCCTCTCGCGCGCCCTCGTTTTCATATCCCACCAGGTGTACTGTTCAGGGCTGCTATTAAACATCCGGAATGTATCTACGAACCCGCTATCCAGAACTCGGTCAATCCAGGCACGCTCTTCAGGGAGAAAGCCCGAAATCTTTTCATTCTCCTTCGGTCGAGCGAGATCTATCTCCTTATGTGCAGTATTAACGTCACCGCATACAACAATACGTCTGTTCTTCTTCAACAAACCGCTAATTTGATCTAGGAAAGCATCATAAAAATCCATCTTAAACCTGAGTCTCTCTTTGGAGGCTTTTCCATTTGGAAAGTAGACGTTGAACAGAATGAAGTCATCGTAATCTGCGACGATAGTTCTTCCCTCAGGATCGAAACGTTGCACACCGAAGCTGTACTCGACACGAACGGGCGCTTGCTTCGTGTAGAGTGCCACACCGCTGTATCCTTTCCTCTCGGCTTCTGCAAAGTAAACTGAATAACCCGCGGGTTCTTTTAACTCGTCTACAAGCTGCTCCTTCCACGCTTTCGTTTCCTGTATACAAATGATATCAGGCTCCTCGCTGGCCAGCCAATCAACAAATCCTTTTTTTTGCACAGCCCTGATGCCATTCACATTCCATGATAATATTCTTACCTGTTTCATCTCTCTCCTCCAGTCCAAGGATTAGTGTTTTTTTGACCTCTTTTACACATCTCATCGTCGTAACATAAAAACAAATCTCATTTCAACATAAAAAGCAGAGCAACACCACCCACGGCGATCAGGGCACCTGCCGTCTCTTTGAAGGTTACCCTCTCCTTGAGAAAAATCATAGCGGGAGGTATAATGAGCACCGGCACTATGGCCATGATAGTCGATGCCACACCTGCGGAGGCGTACTGAACGGCGAGCAGAGAGAATGAAACACCAAGAAAAGGTCCAAAAAATGCACCGAGGGTGGTGTTCAACATGGCCTTTCCATCCCGAATCGCAGGGGGTATACGCCTCCATGCTCTCAAGATACAAAAGAGAATAGAAAGAGCGAAAATTCCTGCTATACCTCTTATCTGGGTTGCTGAAAAGGGATCGTAGCTTCCCATACCAAATTTGCTCAGCACGAGTCCAGAAGCTTGCCCGAGTGCACCTCCAAGAGCAAGCAGTATCCCTGGCAGGGGTCGGGAAAACTGGACCTGTCCATTGCTATTCTCACGTTCCAAAACCACCAGCACGATACCCCCAACGGTAAGCGTCATACCAACAACATTTCCCGCTGACAGTATCTCTCCCATAACTATCCAGCCAATCACAGAAGTGAATAAAGGCACCAGTGCCATGATGAGCATGGTTATCCGCGAACCGATAACGATAAAAGCGCGAAATAGAAACAGGTCGCCCACAACCAATCCAATGACACCGGAGATCGTGAGCCAGACCCATTCGTGCCTGGTCGCATCTAATGGAAGCGGCATACCGCGTGTGAGCAGAGAAAATCCGCTGAGGCAGACAAAAGCAATGACGAGCCTGATAAGGTTGAGTGTAAGAGATCCCAACCGCTTACCCGCAGTTTCAAATACAAGGGCGCTGACTGTCCAGCATCCCGCGGTTATCAACGCTGCGAATTGACCAACGTATACACCGAATAGAGCACCCGCCATAGCACCTCATCACTCTCTGACCAGAATCATATCGTCAACTGCTAATTCAAAAAGTGCCCTGTTCTCATTACTGATAAGCAGCCTATCATCATCGATACAGATACCTTCTACCTGTCCAGCAATTATGGGGAGCCAGTATATGGTGCCGTTGAAGAAATCAGAGGATCCCTCCTCAACTTTGAAGAGCCATACTGATGAGTAGGTCAATACAGCAAGCATGGTTCCATCAATTGTAGCATCGGCTCCAGTTACAGCCCCGTTGAAATCAAAGCTGCCTTCGAGCACAGCCTCATTCTTTTCATTGGGGAGCTGTGATTTGAGACGATAGAGTTTCGATCGTTTACTTTCATCGTGTTTTGTAAAAATATAGAGCTCACCATTGGCCCAAAAAATCGCCTCTGCATTGACGTCATCTCTCTTGGATGAGTTCTTCTTATCGGGGTAGAAGAATTCTATCTTTTTGTTGATGGGTGCTGCTGATAATTCGAGAGGAGAGGGTTCTCTGATTACGTAGATAATGAAATTTTTCCTCTCTCTTTTGTTATTTCCGATGTCCGCGATCCATAAATTGCCCTTATCATCTGCAGTTATGTCCTCCCAATCAACGTTCTTAGCACCATCAATCATGATACCGTTGTACACCACCGACCAGCGTGATTTGATAATATCACCATTTCTGGTTAACGGAAAAATTCTCGGTAGATCTCCCGAATCATTATGTGTCCAGTAAACATCTCGAAAAACCCGACTCCTGACAATTCCTGAAGACTCATTAATTTGAGGAAATTTTATCCTGCTATAAGGTCTTAAGGATACAGCCTCCACTTTTGGCAGCGATATTTTTTTATACTTGTGTTCATCGGCCATCAGTTCGAACTCTGCAAATACAATTAAAAGATAGATGAGTAAGGCATACCGTTTCATTGAATCTTCCAAAAATATATGTCTGGGTCCATCATAATCTGTTGACAGTATATGAAACAAAAATTATCGTTAACTTTTATTTTTACAATCGTCTTTAAAAATATGATACTATAATGTCACGAATTTTACGTAAGGGAAACACAATTTGCATTTTGATCATTTCAATCCTGCTGTTTATTCTTTCCTTGCCATATCCAATTGCAGCACAGCAGGACCTGGATGAAAACCGTTTCAGGGACTACCTGGAGGCGGATCTTAGGGGACTCAATGAGTCACTGACGGTAAAGACCGGTTTTATAACAGCCTACACAACGGGAGCGCTTTATCTGCTATCATTCAAGGATGAAGAAGTTCGCCAGGCAGTACAGAGAGGGTACGGGGGATGGAAAAAAACCTATCTAGATATTACAAATGAGGTCGGAAATCCGCTCTATACCCTACCGGTAGCCGGCGGTTTCTTCGGCCTCTCCCTGCTTACCGACAACGGGAAATTCCAGGATGCCTCATTTACCTCCATGGAATCCGTGGTGGTCTCTTTGTTCTTTGTTGGTGGTATAAAGGTTCTTGTGGGAAGAGCCCGGCCCTATGCTTACAGGGGACCCCATTATTTCTCCCCCTTTTCATTTAAAAAACAGTTTCACTCCTTTCCCTCTGGACATACATCAACTGCATTTGCATTCACGGTACCCTGGATCGTCTATTACCCCAATTTCTTCACCTACAGCCTGCTTATCGTCCCAACTGGAACTGCACTGGCACGCATAGCAAAGGATAAGCACTGGCTTACCGATGTCATAGCTGGGGCACTTGTTGGGGGATTGACGGGGTACGGTTTAGCAAAATGGAACAAAAAATCCAGGGATGAACTTCTCGAAACCGCCTCCGAAGATGTTGCTCTGCCGCTCTTGTATTTTCGTTATTCCTTTTAAGGAGTGATATTCTCATTTGGAACAAATCATGCTCAACTCTTTAAAGCTGCCACTTGACATTCGATCTCTTTAAATTAGTATAAGATGAAAAGGAACCTTATATTGCACCCTAATAAAATTTTTATTGGGGTTTGCCATGATGTTAAAACATCTATTCTACCTGCTTGGTCTGATTATCCTTCTCATGGGTTGCGCCACTGTTCAATACTCCGATCGCAGCGCACTATGACCAGCCCCCACACTTTGTACCACTT
>JABAOF010030332.1_pt1 | contig 13136 bp, 13 predicted proteins | sample 7062171 | NCBI WGS metagenome assembly JABAOF01 (sample SAMN14538628, study PRJNA623070) | marine sediment metagenome | biome: marine biome [ENVO:00000428]; feature: marine pelagic biome [ENVO:01000023]; material: deep marine sediment [ENVO:00002113] | place: India: Gulf of Khambhat ...
TCCGCCGCCCTTGTCGTGTTGGGCTCGGTGGGCCTGCGCGGCAATTACGATAGCATGCTCGAGTGTGCTCATCCTCCGCAGTGCGTGTCTGGGGCTCTGCAGACTCGGATGTTCTTCAGCCGGCCGAGCTGTGCTTCAGTTTCTCTCGCAACGTCTTGCGATCGATGCCGAGGATCTCGGCTGCCCGGGTCTTGTTGCCGTCAACGCTAGCCAGGACGTTGCGCACGTGCTCGGCCTCGAATTCGGCGAGCGTGCAATGCCGGCCGATGCCAGTTCGAACCGTGAAGCGCATCACGGACGGCAGGTCGGGAACGTCCACGGTCGCTCCCTCGCTCATGACCAAGAGCCGGTGAATCACGTTCTCGAGTTCGCGCACGTTGCCTGGCCAGTGATAGCTACGGAGCGCTTCTAAGACACCGTCGGAAAACTGGGGTGACTCCCTGCCCAACTCGTCGGAGTACTTGAGGACGAAGTGCCGTGCGAGGAGGAGAACGTCGTTGTCCCTTTCCCTTAGAGGGGGGACGTCGATGGTGATCACGTTTACTCGGAAGTACAGGTCCTCACGGAATAGCTGTCTGCGAACCAAGTCGAGCAGGTCCTTGTTGGTGGCGGCGATGACCCGCACGTCTACGTTCAGCTGCTGGCTGCCGCCAACCATGCGGATTTCCTTGTCCTGAAGCACTCGTAGGAGCTTCACCTGCATGGACAAGCTGGTTTCGCTAATCTCGTCCAAGAAGACAGTGCCGCCGTCCGCAGCTTGAAACAAACCGGCACGGGACTCGGTAGCTCCGGTGAAGGCGCCTCTCACGTGGCCGAACAGCTCGCTCTCTAGCAAACTCTCGGGGATACCACCGCAGTTGATGGGCACAAACGGCGCTCGAGCCCTGGCTCCATGGTAGTGAATCCCCCTGGCTACCAGTTCCTTTCCTGTACCACTCTCTCCGGTGATTAGCACCGTCGCCGACGTAGACGCTGCTTTGGCGAGGCCTTGATAGACCTGATGCATCGCCTCGGATTCGCCGACCAGCCCGAAGGAGTGGACCGGTGCCGTTCCTCCGTAGGACTGGGCTGCCCGGCGAAAGCGGGCCTTTTGGAGAGCGTCGCGAACTGCGGCAAGGAGTTCAGAGTCGGTGAACGGCTTCGAGAGGTAGTCTTCAGCTCCCTCCTTGACCGCCGTCACGGCAGTCTCGATGGAGGCATAGCCGGTGATCATGATGACGCCGACTTCCTTGAACCGCGCCCGCACGTGCCTGATTAGGTCGATCCCGCCGACCTTGGGCATCTTGAGATCGGTGATTACGAGGTCTACGGGTGCGGCCTCGAGAATCCTTGTTGCCTCTGCAACGCCGGGCGCTGTCATCACGTGGTAGCCTTCCGCGATCAGATTGCGGCCCAGCACCTCCCTTGCATCGGGTGAATCATCGACTATCAGAATCCGTTCCTTCTCCTCGCTCATGGCTCCGTATCCTGACCCACGTGGGCTACAGGTGTGGCCGACAGCGGTAGTCGGACAGTGAATTTGGCGCCCTTGCCTACCTCACTCTCAACTTCGACCGTGCCTCCATGGGCGGTGACAATCCCATGTACCACGGACAGACCCAGCCCGGTCCCTTCCCCCACGTCCTTGGTCGTGAAGAATGGACTGAAGATCTCGCTCAAGACGTCCTCGGCTATTCCGGTTCCGGTATCCTGCACCTCGATGACCGCGGTTCTCCTGTCGGAGTATGCCGCGACTGTCAGCGTGCCTCCATCAGGCATCGCCTGCATGGCGTTCACAGCCAGATTGATGACCACCTGCTTGAGCTGAACCGGGTCCGCATGGACGTTGGAAAGTTGGGGTTCGAGGTGCGTCACGATGTCGATGCCCTCGTTCGTGCACCGACCCTCCACCAGCGAGCAGGCCTCTTCAACTACGTCGGCGACCGAGACCCACGTCTTTTCGATGGGTGCTTGTCGGGCGAAGAGTTTCAACTTGTTCACGATCTCCCGAACCTGGAGACAGGAGTCAATTATCTTGTTCAAGTCGTTCGCACTACTTTCCGCCACATCGGAGCCTTTCTTTGCGAGCTGCGCAAACCCCAGAATACTGCCCAACGGTTCATTGATTTCGTGAGCGATGCCTGCCGCAAGGTGACCGATCGTGGCCAGTCGGTCGGCATGACGAAGCTGCTGCTCCAACATCCATCGCTCCGCCTCAGCTTCGCGCCGTGCGACGAGCTCCCCAACCTCTCTGGCGACGGCCTCGAGCAAGTGCCCTTCATCCGGCAGGAAGGGATCGCTAATGGCGTGTGCGACTTCTTCGACGTACCCTACCTCGACCTTCCCACGAGATACTCCATTGACAACGATGTCTGTAACTTGGCGTGAGCGAACTGCCTCGAAGCCGGCCGTCGCATGTTCCGTTCCGTCGAGGATGACCCGGGCCACAGCGATTCCCGGAAACTGCCACGCGGGTGGAAGAGCTGCGGCGATCAGCTCAAGACTTGCATCCAGGTTGTCTCGGCTATCCTCGACCATACGAGCGATGTCGTAGAGGCATGTCAGTTCCTTTACGCGCTCCCTGAGTCCGGCCTGAGCCCGCCGCTCAGCAATGGCAAACCCGATTGTCTCTACGAGAGCCTCATAGGAGTCGATCGTATCGCGCGTAAACGCATCTCGGTGAGCACATTCGAGCCGTAGGATGCCGCAGTTCCGGTCATCTATGAGGAAAGGAACGACCGCCATTGAGCCGGTGGCGGGGCACGTGTCTGTTCCGGCATTGTGCTCCGTGGAGAACGGAGCCAGTGTCTCTGCAACATCACCAGTCCAGAAACTGCCGTAGGGAGTGAAGGCTGGCGATTGGAGATCCACTCTTCCGTCGAGCTCGTGGTGGACGAGTTGTTGGAGGTCCGATCGGCTCCTCTCCAAGATTGACGCCGAGCCGCTGTTCGGTCCGTCGCAGTTCAAGAATTCGAAGAGGAACGATTGCCCCGCTCGAGCACTTGCTCGCAACCGGTACTCAACCTCGCCACGGACTCGGAGTTCGAGTGCATCGCAACCCAGAGAACGGAGCAGTAATTCTGACAGACCGCGCAGGAACTCGAGACGTGGGATCGCCTGGCTCGCGAGCTTCATTATCCCTCGCGAGAGCTGGATCGAGCCCTTCAGCAACGGCCCAGTCGATTGCATGTGAGCGCCTGGCTCCGTGGCGATTCCGTTGCCCTGGTCAGCCCACGGTGGACCGACCGCGGATGGGCGTCGCAGATGTGGGCTGTCCGTCACTGAATCGTGGCCGGCCCGGCCGTGCCTTGACTAGCGAGAAACCTAACCGGTTCCTCGGAGCCCAAGAAGTGACTGTCAGGTCCGATGGCATGGTGTGCGGTGTCCTCTCCACGAAGAGGGTGCGGTAGCCCACCTTAGAGCCTGCTTCCTTCGCATCTCAATGAGGAGCCCTTGCTGCCTATAAGCCAAGGATCTCATATACCTGTGACTCGTCCAAATCCATTACGTAGGGCAGGCCCGTGACCCGCGCCGCCTCTGGTGTGAGCGCGGCCAGATCGTCCCGGGACAGATACTCCGGCGAGAACTTGCGACTCCCGGCCATGAGCTGGCGCAGCCCCTGGGCCAATCTCTCGTAGTACGTGTAAAGTCCGATGGCACCGGCCGGCAGCTTCTCGAACTCGTCGTCGCCCAACTCCTTCCGCAGTGAATGCGCGGTGACGAAGATCTCGTCACGTGTGCGGCCGAACCGCTCGACGTACACGGGGATCTGCCCCGCCTCGATAGTCTTCCCGATGGTCTTTCCCACCATGGCGGCTGCCAGGGGGCTCCTTGCCATGCCGATCAACTTCACGAATGGCGCCCCGAGAGCGAGGCCCTTGAAAATCTGGTCCTCGAAGGTGAAACCGCCGGCCAACGCCAGTGCCGGTACATGTCTTCCCTCGGCTGCGAGGCGTGCGGCGTACCGGTAGAGCAGCGAGTGCAGCTCGACCACCGGGACACCCCACTCGTTCATCATCCGCCAGGGACTCATGCCCGTGCCGCCGCCGGCCCCGTCCACCGTCAACAGATCGATTCCGTACCTGGACGAGTACGCCAGCGCCTGCGCCAGCGCCGCCGGCCGATAGGCACCGGTCTTGAGGAAGACGTACTTGGCGCCTAGACTGCGAAGGTAGGCGACACGATCGGCAAATGCCTCTTCGGAAACCATGCCGACGCGGGAATGCCGCTCGAATTCCTTGAAGGCTTCCGCCTTGAACGCCTTGATGACCGTGGGATCGGTGGGATTCGGTAGGACGACGTAGCCGCGGTCGTACAGCATCTGTGCCTTCTTGAGATCCCTGATCTTGACCTCGCCACCGATGTTCTTGGCACCCTGTCCCCACTTGATCTCGACGCATTCGACACCGAGGGTATTGATCGCGTATTCGTGCTCGCCCAGGCGCGTGCCCTCGACGTTGGTCTGCACCACGATGGCGCCGTAGCCGTCCCGCTGATTGTCCTGATACAGCTTGACGCGCCGCTTGAGGTCGGCGGTGTCGACGATGTGTCCGTCCTCGATCACCGAGGCAGGATCCATCCCCGCGACGTTCTCACCAACAGTCAATCCCGTTCCGGCGAGGGCCGAGCCGATGGCAAGACCCTCCCAGTTGTTCTTGGCCACGTCGGTGGATCCGATGCCGGGGATGATCCAGGGATACCGGAACTTGAGTCCCCTGTCGTGGCCGAACCGCACCTCGAGGTTCACGCTGGGGAACACGGCCTTGTCACTGTCGGCTTCGATACCCTGAGCCCCCACCACACCACCCATGATGTTGATGTGTGAGTAGTCGACAGGGTAGTTCTTCTCAGACGCCGTGGTGATGACGCCGAACGGTTGTGGGTAGATCACTTCGTGGCCGCGGAACGCGGACTTGCCGATCTCGCACATGCCGATGCAACCGTCGACACAAGTGACGCACATGCCCGAAATCGGGGACACCGAACCGTCCGTTCGGTTCTTGGTGAGGGTTGCTGCTGACGTATTCACTCTGGACAGCGACATCGCTGTTCTCCTTCGACGTTAGATACGGTCCCTAGCGGTGTACGATCTCGCAGGCGGCGCAGGGGTTCATATAGCACATCATGTCATCGAACTCGTTGACCTCAAGACACGGAGGGCTGAGATTGGCGCAGCCGCCACAGATCGCCTTCTCAGGTTCCGTGTCGGTACACCGGAGTTCGCAGGCTGGACAAACCTGCATACAGGCACCGCACAGCCGGCAAACGTCCGACTTGACGTCGAACGGGGTGCCGATGCTGCGCTTCTCGCCCCGTCCGCGGAAGCCGATGGCCTTGGCCATCATCTGCTCCTCGCACATCCGCACGCAGCGACCGCATAGGATGCAATCTTCGTATTCCTGACGAAACCGCTGCTGCCGCACCCCGTGGGCCGCTGCGAGATCTTGGATCGTCTTCGACTGAGGGCATGACGCCAGCAGCAGTTCGATGACCATCTTCCTGGTCCTGACAACCCGTATCGAGGAGGTTCGAACCGTGAGTCCCTCCTCCGCCGGGTAGGTGCATGCGCTGACCAACCTCGACTTGGCCCCCGCGCCGATTTCCACCACACATAACCGACACGCCCCGTAGGGCGAAAGCCCTTCCATGTGGCACAGAGTCGGGATCGGGAACCCCAGGAACTGTGCCGCCTCGAGCAGCGTCGTGCCGCTCTCCGCGTGCGCGGTCACCCCGTTGATGGTGAGCGTGATCATCGATGCCCTCTGTTGAGCTCTCGCATGGTGTCCTCGGCCTCCGGGCGACGAGTGAATTCCAAATCACACCTTAGGCACCGCCTTGCTTCCTGGACCGCGGCCTCGGCAGTGACTGTTGCCCCTACCTCCACGAAGCTGTGTCTACGCTTCGCCGCGGGTAGCACAGGAACCTCGATCCTGGGCACTTGACTCCCTGCGTCCTGCTGGCTCTCGTCCGGTTTGACGTACGCTGTCGGTAGACGAGGCTCCGCGGGGATAAGCAGATCCTGTCCCTGCAGATATCGATGTATCACGTTGGCCGCGCTCCGTCCGGCAGCGATGGCATCAATGACGGTGTTCGGCCCCGTAACGACGTCACCACCGGCGAACACTCCGGGGCGTCCGGTCGTAAGCGCGCGCTTGTCCACGACAATCGCTCCACCCTTCATCTCAATCCCGGATGCGTGCTCCGGGCCAACATCCACGGCTTCCTCGCCTATCGCGACGATGAGGGTGTCGAGTGGTACGCGATATTCGGATCCGGACTTGGCGATGGGCCTGCGCCTTCCGCTGGCATCCACCTCGCCCAATTCGTTGGTGATGAACTCGGCCGCGCTGAGACGCCCGCTCTTGCCGTGCAGGCGGACGGGAGATGTCAGCAGCTCCAGCTTTAGGCCCTCTTCCAGGCCGCCCTCGATCTCTTCTTCGTAGGCCGGCATCTCCTGCCGCGTGCGGCGGTAGAAGATCGTGACCTCGCTAACCCCCTCCTGGCGGAGCGCCACACGAGCCGCGTCCAGGGCGGAGTTGCCTCCTCCGATCACGCCAACTCTGCCTTGGGCGAGGACCTCACCCCGGAGATTCCAGGCCTTGAGGAACTCAATAGATGGGTAGACGCCAACTAGGTCCTCACCTTCGATCTGCATCCTTCGGCTTTGGTGCGCCCCCAACGCGACGAAGACCGCGTCGTAGCCTTCCTCGAAGAGACTGTCGATCGTGAAGTCACGGCCCAGGGCGGTCGCGCAGCGCAGCGTGACATTCTCGTCGATCAGCGCGTCGATCTCCCTCTGCAACACGTCTCGCGGGAGACGGTAGGCTGGAATGCCCGATATCAACATTCCTCCCGGACGGTCCTCGGCCTCGAACACGGTGGTCTTGTAGCCCTTGAGGGAGAGGTGGTGGGCCGCCGTGAGACCCGCCGGACCGGCCCCGACCACGGCGACCCGCTTCCCCACCGCAGCGGGATCAGGGTGCCGCTCGGGCCTGTAGACGCCGGGATCGACGTTATCGGTGACGAAGCGCTTCAGGGCACGCAGTGCAAGGGGTTCTCGTCCTGTGACGCCGAGGCGACACCGCTTTTCGCACTTGTGGTCGCACACCCGGGCACACACCGACGGGAAGGTGTTCCTCTCGCGGATTACTCGATACGCCTCCTCGTACTCGCCGCTGGCAATCAGGGCGGCGTAGCGCCACGCCTCGGTGCCGACCGGGCAGGCAGCCTGGCACGGCGCACCCGTGAGCTCCTTGCACACGTAGGCGTCACACTGCTTGTCGACAACGTGCCGCTCGTACTCGCCCCGGAAATGGCGGAGGGTGCTGAGTACCGGATTGGCCGCGGACTGTCCCAAGCCACACATGCTCGAGTCCGCCACCGTCCGGCCGAGTTCCTCGAGAAGATCAAGGTGAGCGAGTGTGCCCCGCCCCTGCGTGATGTCGTCGAGGAGTTCCCACATCCGCTGCGTGCCCTTACGGCAGGTATAGCACTTGCCGCAGGATTCGTCTTTGAGGAAGCTCATGAAGTACTTGGCGACATCCACCATGCACGTGCTGTCGTCCATGACGATCATGCCGCCCGAGCCNNGCAGATCGAAGTGCCAGTGCGGGATGCACCCACCGGAAGGGCCCCCTATCTGGATGGCCTTGATCCTGCCCCCCTCCAACGGGCCGCCTCCGATCTCGTAGACTATCTCGTTGATGGAGGTACCCATCGGTACCTCGACCAAGCCCGTGTTCCTGATCCTTCCTACGACCGAAAAGACTTTGGTACCCTTGCTGGTCGACGTTCCGACGCGAGCGTATTCGTCCCCTCCTTGGGCCATGATGATGGGGACGTTGGCCCAGGTCTCCACGTTGTTGATGTTGGTCGGCTTGCCCCAGAGNNTCCACGTTGTTGATGCAGGTAGGCCTGCCGTTGATGCCGCTCTCTGTGGGAAACGGCGGTCTCTGTCGCGGCTCGCCCACTGTGCCCTCTATGGTGCGAATGAGGGCGGTCTCTTCGCCGCACACGAACGCGCCGGCGCTCTTGACGATATTGATGTCAAAGTCATACCCCGTACCCAGGATGTTTTCGCCGAGGAGTCCGAATTCGCGGGCCATACGGAGAGCGATCAGCAGGTGCTTGATGGCCAGGGGATACTCCTGCCGCACGAAGACGAATCCCTCGGTCGCGCCCATGGCCCTGCCGCCGATGACCATGCCCTCGATCACGCTATGGGGGTTGCCTTCGAGGATACTGCGATCCATGTAGGCCCCCGGATCGCCTTCGTCGGCGTTGCACACGACGTACTTCCCATCGTCACTGTTCTGTCGCCGGGCAATCTCCCACTTCTCGGCCGTCGGGAACCCTGCGCCACCGCGCCCCCGGAGCCCCGAACGTCTCATCTCGTCGATGATCTCCTCAGGCGTGGACTCGGCCAAGACCTTGCCGAGCGCCTCGTAGCCGCCTTCGGCGATGTAGCCGAACAGCCTGATGGGGTCGAGCCGCTGGTTTCTTCCCAGCAGGGTGCGCTGCTGCTTGGCGAAGAAGGGTATTTCCTCGAGACAGCGGGAGACCTCACCCGTTGTTGGATTTCGATAGAGGAGATCTTCGGCGCATTCGCCTGTGACCGCAGCGTTGACCACGGCTGGGATATCGTCCGTATCGATCTTCGGATAGAAGGTTCCCTGCGGCTCCGTCACGACGAACGGGCCCATCTCGCAGAAACCGTGACAACCCGTGATGCGCAGCGCCACTTGGTCAACGAGACCGTGCTCGATGAGGTATCTCTTGACCACGCGCTGGATGTCGTTGGCGCCACTAGCCTGACAAGCGGTTCCGGCGCAGACCGTGATGAGCGGTCCGGCGCGACTCACACGGTCACGTATGCGACGGCGCAACTGCTCAAGTTCGCGGATCGTGCTGAGTCTTGGCATTAGTGGCTCTGCCCGTGGTACTCCGTTCTCTCTCGTCCTGCAGGGTGTCGACCGCGCTCACCGGGGTGGGCGACCATCAGGTACCCAGGTCCAACAAGTGTTCCTTGCAGCCGCGACGTGAACAGAGCTGGATCGTTCCGCCTCCCCTGACTAGCAGCGTGATCGTCGGCGCGTCGCAACCTGGGCAGAGTCTCCCGGATCTGAGTTCCGCGTGGCACCTGGGACAGAAGAAGTGGACGATGGTGCCATGCGGGATCTCGTATTCACTCTCGATTCGATAATCGCCATACAGACTGCTCAATCTCATCCAACCGTGCTTTCGGCCGAATGAGACAGTCACGCGGACCATGGGATGACCATCGAGCAGGTGCTCATGGGTCATCAAGCTCCGGTTGCAGCTTGGACACAACACACTCACCCCGAACACCCGTTCGTCATCAGTCATCGTGAGCTCGCCGTCGATCCGCGAAGCGCGGCCGAGAACACCACGCACGTCACGCTCTTTGACGTTGCGGTAGTACTCGCCGTCGACGACGGCCACCGGCCCGAGTGCGCATGCACCGAGACAGTTTACTGTTGATAGCGAGAACTCCCCGTCCTTGCTCGTCCCGCCAGCCCTTACATTCAGGCGCTCCTCGAAACCCTCGAGCAGCTTCGGCGACCCCCGCACGTGGCATGCGGTGCCCATGCAGACAGATACCAGATGTCTGCCCCGGGGCTCCAGGCTGAAACCTCTGTAGAACGTCGCGATACCGTAGACATCAACCAGCGAACGGCCTGTCTTGCTTGCGACGATCCTGAGGGCCGCCTCGGGTAGGTAGTTGTACGCGGCCTGCAGGTCCTCGAGAATCGATATGACAGCGCCCTGCCTTCCGTTGTGCCTATCGACAATTCGGAAGACGTCCTCCGGGTTCATGCGAGCTCTCATGTGGCCGTGCCTCTCTGAATGCGTTTCGATCCACGATCGAGCTAGTGATACTCCTCGCAGTGCCAGACGCCTCCCTCGGAATGCGAGAACGTGCAAGTCTCCCAGTCCTCGCAGGTGCTGCACAATCCAAGCAGCTCATTGGGCCTCACCGCTGTCGCCCTTGGATTGTCTGCGGCGGGAACGTGCAGGCTTGGCTTCCGCGTTCTCACCTCGGGCGGGGTGAAGGCAGAGAACTCTTCGCACTGATAAACAGGACCTCGGCGCGAACGCAGGTAGGTGCAGGTGGGAGCGTTGTCGCAGGTCGAACAGAGACCGGCCTTCACGCTGCTCTTGGGTGGCACGATATCCTCCGGTTGTGTCTTCGTTCCGCTCCTAAGGCATGCGGCATGCCAGCCGTGTCTGACTCCCTCACCGAAAGGCGAGAGAGACCTCTTGGTGCTGATAAGCCCAGGCAGGGCGTGGAGTTAGGGTGTGTGGCAGGAACTAAGACAAGGGTCGGTGGGCCATCTGGAGTGCGGTTCGGAATCGGCCGGTTTCGCACCAGTGGGGAATCTCTCCCCGGTGAAGCCCTACCCGGTTCCGCTGCGTCTCAGTGGTGGGGGTGTCGGACACACTGACCGGAATCAAGCGTAGGATCAGGAGCGGATACCCGCTATCGCAGAGGTGTCGCGGGTTGGGCGGCGCGCTCATCGGCAGCAGCGTCCCCCGTGCGCGAAGACAAGAGGACGATGCGTGAGTACGGCACACGCGAGGCCAATTGCCCTAACACATTGCGGCGATTGGGCTTGCGGGAGCCAACGGTGCATTTCCGACGGCCGTTTGCCAGCTCCCGTCGATCATCTGCAAGCTTACATCGGCCATCTGCAACGCTACATCGGCCATTTGCGACGTTACATCGGCCATCTGCAAGGTTACATTCGCCGTGTGTAGGTTGCATCCGTCGTTCGAGGGCTTACATCGACCGTTCGCGAGGTCACATTAGCCATCGGCATGTCTACATTCGCCGTTTGCAGGCTTACATCCGGCGTTGGCAGCCTTACATCCGCCGTTGGAAGCCTCACCAAGTAGTCTGCAGGCGCTCACGCAATCCTCGGTCAGCCGCGCCGGCTGCGGGCGTGAAGACCCATAAGGCATGCGGAGTTGGGTTGTTACGAGGTCCTGCCAACCTCACAAACCTACTTCCTCTGGAAACGCCCGCGCCTCCGCAGGTACATGCGCGGGTTAGCCAGCGGCGTGATCGCTACGGTGTTGGCGATGTCTGCCGTGTGGTGATGAGAATCACGCCCTGACTGGCTGCCTGCCCGTAGCGATCGCGTGCGAGGTCACCCTTGATGACTTCAATCGAGGCGACAGCCTCGAGCTCTACGGTAAGCTGGGCGTGTGAACTCAGCACACTGCCGTCCACTACGACAAGGACACCGGCCGGGATCTCCTTGAGGCCTGCGATCCCCCTTGCGTACGCGGTCTGCGCCTCGGGACCGGTCAAGGCGTCGTCGGTGCACGCGCTTGCAGCAAGGAGAGCGAGCAGGCCAATGCCGTACGAGGAAGCGCGCATGGTTGCTCCTTGGACGGGGTATGTATGTTCGTACCAAACCAGCGACTCTAGGGTTCCGAGCCGCCGTCTAACGACGCACGCGCATCAGCTGCGGCCCGTGAATGCCGGCCAGGCACGCTGAGTCTGCGTGTTTCGAGATCCTGCCATCCTCACAGATCTACTACATCTAAAAACGCCCGCGCCTCCGCAGGTGCATGCGCGGGTTAGGCTGCACCGTGGTTCCCGCTAGGCCACCATGAACTCATTGGAGAGCGCGACAGCACTAGGATATTCGGAGTCCACTCCGGCAAGAACGCGAAGTCGGTGCTTCCCTTGCATCCAGATAGACACCGTGTACTCGAAGCGCGAACCAGGGTGCAAGGCAATGGTATGCGTGTCGAGGGCCCGGCAGATGATCCCGAGCGACCCAAGCTCGTGCCAGGAACCGTCTACCCATTGCTCGATAACCGTGAATGGAGGTGCCGGACAGCCCGACAGTGCAACGCCACGCTCACCCACATTCTCAACGGTTACCTGAACCTCAGCCTCGCCATCGACCAGGACATAAGAGTACCGGTCGGTTGTAACGAGCAGCTCGATGGTGGGCTCGGAGGTCCCACACGCGAGGGTCGCTAGGCAGGCTGCGAATTGAAGAAGCTTGCCTGTCATTGGGACTGTCCTGCGGTGCAGTCTAACGACCCTGCGCATCAGCTGCGGGCGCGCTCCGTCGTGGAGAACCCCGCAGGTGATCGTTCAGCGGAGCTATTGCACCGCTCATATCAACGACTTCCTTTAGAAACGCTCGCGCCTCCGCAGCTGCATGCGCCTGTTAGGCGTCGGCGCTTACCGTCAGTTGATTCCTGTCACGCGGCGGAGGTAGCGGCTACTCATCCACCCAACCCAACGGTACCGAAGCAAGTCGATTGCGGACGTTGTGACGCTCGAATCGGGAATGGCTGGATCCATGAGCACGAGCCACCACAACCGCCCAGTCGTGTCGTGTGACTCAGCGAGGGCAAGGCCACGATCGCCTGCGTGAAATACTGCAAGCAGGTTGCTCGATCGGCCCACCATCTCCAGGGGGCCACCGGACGTGTCATCAATCACCGGCGCGTATCGAAGGTTGTACCGCGATCGCGTGACCACGAACGGGATTGGCGTTTCGAGCCAACGCTCCCACCCTCCCTGTACAGTCATCCACGTCGTGAGAATGCCGTTGGTAGTATCTACCGCGAGGCGATTACCGCCTGATGCTATGCGGATGAATGTCCAGGTCATCACGAACTCGCCGCAGCAGCCGGGGTAGTGAAGGGTCGCGTGGGTGGATCCGTGCTCGCTGGCACCGATCTCCTGTATGAACGCATAGGCACGGAACTGCTCCGTCGGACCGGAGGCTGTTAGGCGCCAGATGTAGGTCGCCGTTCCCTCACCAGTACCGCAGTTCGAGAGATTGAGGTACGGGCCTGAATAGACCAGCTCCTCGTGGCCGTCGGTGTCCAAGTCAAGTAGGCGATAGAATCGGTGTACAGGGCGTGAGAGATGGGCATAGACAGGGCCGAGCGCATCACAAAGCCCCAAGCCAGCAAGCCACTGCGAATCAGCCGGGATCCCGAAGCTGGGTGGCTTAAGGTAACTGTAGTGTGCGTCGGGGTCACGGGGGCTGAGGAGCGCACGCATATCCTGCGCATGAACTGGGGTTGCGAAGAGAATCAGCAGGCTGAGGATCCGCAGTGTCATAGCCGCCGCCTAACTGGTATTAGGCTGCGTCATACGT
>JABAOF010001262.1_pt1 | contig 13134 bp, 13 predicted proteins | sample 7062171 | NCBI WGS metagenome assembly JABAOF01 (sample SAMN14538628, study PRJNA623070) | marine sediment metagenome | biome: marine biome [ENVO:00000428]; feature: marine pelagic biome [ENVO:01000023]; material: deep marine sediment [ENVO:00002113] | place: India: Gulf of Khambhat ...
GTAAGTAGGACTTTCTGGGTAATCTCATTCCCAAAGTAGCCTGCTATCACCCCAATGACAAAACCAAGCCAAGGTTCTTCTAAGCCAGCCATCACCCCCATTGCCATTGCTACAATGGTCCAAGTGGTGATATTTATGAGGGCATCGCGCATTTTCATGGGGCTCCCCATGAGTGCGGCCCGTAATTTCTGATCAGACCAGACATGTCCGATGGACCCGATGAGACCGCCTAATGCGCCAAAGATCAGCGCCCATTGTGTTGCTTCATCAATCACGTTGTAATCATCTCCTTTTTATGGATAAGGAACTGTTACTGTATAATCTATTTGAACGCCTCTCATCCCAGCGCCGGTGCTGGATGCGTGGGTGAGGAATACTTGATAGGAGTAAGTATCATTATCAATAGTGTTTGGTGAGATACTGGTATCCGATACTTCACCATATGAGTTTGTAGACCTAGAAACTGTGCCCATATTAGAATTGGCTCCAGTTGAACGGGTAATTTGGTCAAGATCAACGGTTGTATTGTTTGATCCATCTCCCTTAATTGTTGCTCGGATTGCTGTTACAACGGCACCATTAGGTAAGAAGACTGGAGCAAATGTATCTTCTAAAGAACCGCCTGATGTATTTTCTATCTCCGCTCCATCTTGGGCAAATGTCCAGTTTCTTATGGGTTGAAAGGCTGCCGCCGGAATAGACATAGTTCTTGACTGGGTGGCATTCCCAGAGTTGAGAGTCACCGTTCCTGATACATCAGGAAACGTGTAGGCGCGAGCCCCAGTATTAGCATGTTCTAAGCTAGCCACATTGGCAGTCCCTGATTTCCAAGCAAAATCATTATCAATTTGTAAGCCAGCTCCAACTAAATCGACTCGACTGGCTGCTCCATATCCCAGGGTAATACCCGTTCCGAAATAAATGTCTCCATCGGTGGGAATCAGTAAACTATCTCCTGCTGACAAATCAATTCTATTGGCGGCCCCATAACCCATTGAAGCATCAGCACCAAAAAAGAGTGTCCCGGTTGTTGAGAGATAAAGGCTGTCACCAGTGGCTAGATCAAGCCGGTTAGAAGTAGTTCGGCTGAGGGTTACATCAGCTCCAAAATAAATTGCCCCACCAGGCACGCTCAGGTTATCGCTGGCTCCAAGGTCGATCTGATTGGCCGCACCACGCCCAATTTGACAATCGCTCCACTTAATGACTTTAGCATCATTAGTAAATGATAAATCAGCAGCAATAGATTGATCAGTTGTTTCTGTCTGGGAGATTTTGTCNNCATTAACATCAAGTGCCCAGGCGGACTGGATAGTATCACCTGATTCACAATCTGAATCCCATGCGGTGGACATGTCTTGCTGGATTGTCACGAGACCGCCTCACGTTAGGGTGCCAACTGTGATAGTCCATTCCAACGTCAGATCAAAATTCGTAGTCTTGGCAATGGTGCCAAAGGTTGTTCGGTTGAACATTCGGTTGGTCTTATAAGTTTCAGTGGTCGGTTCGGTAGTATCTATGTCATCGGCAAAGATGCCCGCTTCCCGTAGATTACCATTCCCATCAGCAGAACCGAATGTGGCTGAGACGAGAAATTTATTCTTGTCAGTTGTGTCAATATCTGTAGTAGCCGCAATGCAGGAATTGGTGGTGGCTTTGGTGCCTAATGAGACATCATCCTGGGTTACAGCTGTGCCGTTGCCGTCAGTGCCGACTGCAATATACTGGAGCCCATCAAGCAGGGGAGTGCCTAGTGTCGTTTCATCGGCGGCATACTTATGAGCCAGGAGTTCGGCCATCCAGATTTCTCCGGCGTCCACAACTGTATTGGGGACATGCTCAAACTGAACTATCTTATTCTCTTTCCGGTCGATGAGCATGGCCCGCATTTCCCCATGAATGGGGATACGAAACCGAAATCTCTCATCGACTTTTCTTGGTTTGAACGGATTCGTCAAGAACGATTTTAAATTCATTATTAGATACCCCTAATGGAAAGGCTGGGGAAGAAGAAACGTCATTTCGTCTCATAGTGATCTTTAAGTGGTCCCTACCGACTCCGACTTGCTCTTTGGGTGACATGAGACGCTACCTGCTAGGTTATGTCTGCTGATTCTTAAGAACCTTTTTCCCTTCATGTGAGGTTTAACTTTTTCTTCAGTGCTTCTACGGTGGTTCCGTCTTTCTCGGTTGCATCAGTCAGAAAGATCCTTGTAACTTCACATTCTGACAGTAGTGTATCAATATAGGTCTTAATTGCATTGATTCCTTCCCCATCGGCTGCGGCCAAGACTATGCTAATGGGGATGGTCCAGTAACGGTTAAGATATCTAACCTCAATACTATCGGCTGGTGTAGGCTCTGGTCGCTTTAAATTATCATAACCCATCCTCTTTAACTCCATTTCAATAATAATTGGTAAATTCTACTTTGACAAACTTGTATTTCGGCTGCCTGGGTAGCTTGCATTGCCACAATAACTTCATCATCCGTTGTAAGCCCAGTAACTTGTGTCCAATTAACATAATAATGAGCGGTATCAACCGAAGTGACAACTTCTGAGAACAAATCACTGCCTTGTGTATTATTCTTATAGATATAACCCGATACAGTGACCGATTTAGCGCCAGTCTGCCTTTTCACCCATTCCATGCGAATATCTAATTTGGTATAACCCGCAGGAACGATAAGTCTCGGCAAATGGAAAGCAGCTGTCTGAGCATTATTAGTTTGCAAGATAAGAAAACCGGCATCAGCGGTAGCATCAGTTCCGGGAGTCCAAGTCAATACGCCACTACTATGCTTGTCATTATTTTGGATGTAATCGGCAAGATACGCCCAATAATACGGCGAAGATGCCGAACTATCCACATACGCTTTCCTTGCCGCCTGATTATCAGCAGTGGGATCAGAAGCAGGCAGAACTGGAATCGAACTAAAGGTCTTAATTCCTGCAATAGTTTCATCACCAGTAGTATCTACGTGTCCAGAGTGGGGTGCCGATGCTCCTAAATGGGTATCAATTACTGAATGAGCATTGGAACCAATGTCAGCGATATTAGTATGGCTAATCTCTGAATCAATATCTGCGGCTAGTTGAGCTTTGGTGCGATATTTGAGAACGCCGCCGTCTGATGTCACAATGCCAGTATAGGTCGCATCATCAGCAGCAATATTGAAAGTGGGAACCCCTGTGCCATCAATTTTATAGGTTGAACCATTTGCAAACTCAATGGTGTCCTGAAACCGGCCACCCTTGGAGAAAATGAAATTACAATCAGCCCCCGGATCTTGGATAGTTATAGCCCTGCTGGCAGTAAGGCTGCCCGCTGGTTGGAAAATATACTCATTCGCAGTGCCTTGAGATTGTAATCTTATATCTCCGCCACCAGTCACACCATCGCCAACCTGCACCATTCCACCGGCCGCTCTAATATTCTTAAAGACAGCATCACCATCAGATTCTACTTTATAGGTCGTGCCCGCCGCAAAGTAAACATTATCTTCAAATTGAACATCTAAGGCATAGCTAGCATTTCCATGTGCAAATGTCAGTGTGCGGCTAGTAGTTGAACTGGCTGGGGGACCGATTGTATAATCTTGGTCTGCAAAAAGATTGTTGTAACATTTATTCACTGTAGCTACGACATCGTTATAACACTCCGCAGCATGGGGTTCTGCGTAAAAGGTGTCAGTATCATCAGTATAATCGTCTTTATTATCTCCACGAGGGGTTCCTGCGGTTCCCATTATCATCACCTAAACTTGTTGTCCACCAAACTTAACCGTTCCGAAGATTGCGTTAGCATCACCAAAACGCCATTCAACTTGCACCAGATCATAATTAAAGGGTGTGTCAGTGGGGGTTCCTAATGAATCTGTTAATTTCATCGTGCCATCAAAAAAGACGGCATCTACAACTGTAGCACCTGTATCAGTTAGATAAAGCGTTCCATCCAGAGCGAACGCTTCATCGGTTACCAGCGTGGTAATATCTTCCACAAAATAAAAATGTCCTTCCCAATTCAGAACCAGAACTACTGTCGTGAAGACAGTTTCCTCAAAGTCTTCCCCGCCTATTTTAATATTGAGATCATCACTGAAATAAACCGTTGAATCAAATTTAGCTTCATCAAAGAATCCACCATCAAAAGTATGTCCAACAAATTCAGTAAGATAAAGATAGTCCAGGAGATTAATGTAAAAACCAGTGTCATCAGGAGTTGAGAAACTCTCAACATATGACAGAGTGCCGTCCAAGAAAAAGACTGAATCATCTGGGACTGATGGAACTTCAGAAAAAGAGAGTGTGCCATCTAAACCAAATACATCTGCGATGTTTCCGATAGGAGTATCAAACTGAGCCAGATCAAAAGCCGCAGCATTGAAAACGCCACCAGCAAATGCCTCTGTAAATTTCCCTTTTATCAACCCACCGATGACATCTGTTGCTACCGGAGCAGAAACAGAATCAACAAGGTTATAATCAATAACTCCCCCAAAGATATCATCGGGTGTGGGAAGACTGTCAGTTTCGTATTGTGTGCCATCCAAAAGAAATGAGACCACAGGAGTAGACAAACTCTCAGTGAAATATCCATGTGGTTCCCCAAAGAATACATCAGTTGGTGCACTCACTGGTTCAGTAAAAAAGACTCCCACACTAGTTAGATCATCAATAGGAGTAGAAACACTGTCTACTTCCTTGATATCTGCATAAATCCAAAAATCAATCCCAAAGGGACTGGGGTAAGCACCACCAAATCGGTCGGTATCAGTATCAAATTTACCAGTATCGAAGACTGCACCAACCAAGGCAAGATGTTCTTCAAACCCAGCAGTATATTTCATGTGGATATAGCGATCATCCACAAAAATGGATTCGTCCAGCTGAATAACAAAAAAATTGAATACTTCGATGATGGCTTTGACACCAGCTGCCTTTACACGATCTACATGAGGACGTAACTCATTAACCTTATCCCGATAGTTCCAGGNNATAGGAATCTCGAAGACCGCAAGATTATAGTCAATCCCATATTTGTCTAACAAATATTGCGCTCCGGCAGCATCGAAATATTCGTTTACATCTGGCCGATAACCAGTTATCCACTCAACTACATCTTTAATGGCTGTAATAGTATTCTGCTTATTGTAAGTTGTTACATAAGAAAGCAGTCGCGTGCGAAATTCCTCGTCAGTATCGCCAGATCGTTTGGTGCTCAAAAGAAGACCAATCTGGTCGAGACCGTCTCCCACTGCTGTATCAATTCGGAGTGTAGCTGATATCTGATCCATCAATCCAACAATGATTTTAGCTTGATGATTTATGGCGTCCAGTATGCCCCACGCAGTCCCATCCGTAGAACGGACAAGAGGATGCGTAATTGACTCAAACAATTCGTTTTCAACGTCATCGGACATCCATAATCCTCACGTTGGCGTCAATCCCCACCGGACACGAACAGTTTCTTTTCCGTCAGCTTTGGCAGCCCCAGGAGTAGGAGTTTGATCATCTGTAATGTCTTCATTATCTTGGAATGGTCCGCTAGTAACTGATCCTATCAGTAATCTACCAACAGTTCCCTCATCTATAACTTCATAAATAGGAGCTGAAGCCCCAGAAGTTCCGCCAGTGACGGTATAACCGGCTGCAAATTCAGCCGTTTGTTGGTCATACTTAAGCGTAAACCGTTGATCAAATTTAGCCGCGTTAAACCCTTTAAAATCAAACATTGCTTCCGATTCAACTATAGCCTCAACACCGGGCAAAAGAGGATTATCAAAAAAGGTTGGTGCAAGATTAAACTCATCAGTTACGTTCAGTGTTTCCTGGTCTCCAGAAAACCATTCGCGCAGTTTCTGAACGATGCGAAAGATAGCATCAACGCCTGCGGCCCGCCATTGATTAAGGATTTCCTCATACATTTTGCCATATACATCTGGGTCCCAGGAATCCTCTGGGATCACTTCATATCGCAGCTCAATCCAGGTGCCAGTAGCATAAGGACCGCCATTAAGTGTAACTGCACCAGTATCAGCATCATGGGTAGAATAAAGATTAGTGTCATGATCTTCATCAGTAGCTAACCATGCCCCATTTTCCGAGCCGCCGAATGGATCAGCAGAAAAGTTTGTGCGACTAGTATAAACCGTATTTCCATCATCTTCAACTTGCACTTTCTCTTGCACAATAGCAGTGTTAAATGGGAGCTGCACAGTGAATTCTAATAAATCTACATCTGGATCTACCGTTTCGCCCGGCAGGTAAATTTTGGTAGTCCAGGCCTCCAGAATTTCTGGATCTTGACCAGATAAGTAGTAAAATAAATCTTTGATTGCTTGACCAGTGCACTTCTCTAGGGTAGGCACGTATGCAGTAATACGAGTGCGTAATTCTGTATCATCTTCACCAACATACCTAGTGATTCCAAAAAGTGCCCCCAAATTATCTAAGTCAATCCCAACCGCATAGTTAGCCTGAAAGGCACTCTGCACCAGCGGGAGCATAATACCACTAAAGATAGTATCCACTTGATGCTCAATTGCCTGAAGAACCTGACCAATGACCGAAGAAGGATCATTGGCAGTCCCTATGTCGTGAACGTCATCTTTAATACTGCTCATTTAGTGCTCTTTCCTTCGAGTGTAATCATATTAGTATCAGAGATATTTCCACGCTGCACTACAACGGTTTCGTCAGTCTCCTGAGCTTTGATCCGTTTAGGATCATCCAAGATGGCATCAACATCCCAAATATATGTCCCACTAAAATCATCGTCACTAATCTCAGGATCTCCATACAAGAGACCATCAACATCTGCTGTAACTGATCCTTCAGTGATTTGTTCATCATCCTCAAAGTTAGCGGTAATATCTGTTAGAGTAAGTGTCCCTGCGGTTCCACTGGGATCATCGGCAACGATTTTTGCTGTTGCTCCAGAGGTTCCACCAGTAATAGTATTTCCTACAGTAAATTCACCGCCAGACTGATTGTCATAATCTAGCTTGACGTTCCCCCATTCCACATATCCGCCGATGATACCATCAACCTCAGTAATCACCCGTCCTATCAGATAAGTGAACTGAAGATCTTCACCAATATTGATGTCACCAAAATGATCATTTACCACGCTGACGCATTCCGAACGTAAAGCATCACGCCCGGCTTGGGTGCCAAACTCTTCACGAGAGTCATCATATGTCAAAGTAAGATTGAAATTGGTATAACGAATGGTAGGTTGAAAGATGTCTACGCGAATTCCTGCCGCTCGGGTAGCATCTACAGCATCAATAATGTCCTGTTGGAGCGCTTGGGAAATGGTATAGCCCTGACTCATTACAAAACAATTAACCTTCCCCAGCGGGATATTAGAGTCATCGTCATGATCAGTAACAGTGCAGCGCCAAACACCATCCACATCCAGAACAGCATTTCGGATAGCAGCCTTTGTTCCTTTAGCCGCTACCTCTAAGGCATTACGCGCTCGTAGTCGGAGTTGATCATCGGTTTCTTCATCAGTTCCACCGCTGATGTAATTAAGTGAAAGATAGTAGAGTAACAATTCATCAGATTCGCTGTAAGTCTGGAAGAAATTATTACTTTCATCTACGTATCGCAATCCGAAAAGTTTTCCACTATAATTCACTAAAAATTCATAGTCATTCGTGAGCTGATTCTGTTGTGTAACATCAGTCCGTTCAGTCATTTGTTTACCAATAATAGCAAAATCTACATAGATGGTAGAGTTAGTTTCATACGGATAGATTCGGATACCGGTAATGTTGGTGCCACTTGCTGCGGCGACTTGTTCGAGTGACCAATCAAGTGTGCAGGGAATACTAGATGACTGCACCCATGTAGAGTCGTCATACTGGTAAGAGATCCGAATATTATTACCCACTGTTCCCCTGACCAGTATTGCCAAATCAGGATAAGTGGCACGAACTACTGAGAGTCCAGTAATTTCAATATATCCAATCCCATCACCACCATCATTCACAATTTTGGTTACCCCAGAGTCAGGAGTATCCGCTGTAATAGTAGCATTACTGGTTGTCCAGTCTGATACATCCTGGTCCACATAATTCCCAATGAGAGCCACTGAGCTTTGAGAAGTAAAAGTGCGCCGGGGGAAATAGCCTAATGTATAAGTATAAACACCATCAATTAGATCTACAAACTCATTGTTCCAATATTCTACGGGATTACTCACCTTACTTGCAGGAGAAGAACCGATGAGTTGAGTAATTGTGTGCCAGCACGAACATTCCCTTTCTTACCCTCATAACCAGTTGCGGCCTGAATGGGAGCCCGCACATAACTGAATCCATCTCGGAATGTTACTTGGGTAGTGGTCTCAAAAAGGACAACAGGATTACCAACACTTCCAACTGTGCCAATCTTAGTGCCTGCATTTATATTCTGTTCTCCAGAGGTGCTGTCCCGATAGAAAGTAGCATCACCAGTCGCTTTACTAGCAGCATTCCTGGTGACACCAAGGATTTTAACTAGCTCATCCAGATCATCGCCCAATGAATAATCAATCTGGGCAGCAGCTAACACTTCTTCTAGGGAACTATAGTTATCGGCCAACTGTCTGGCAACCGATGATGTGACAACTGAGAGCACACTGCCCTCGCTCAAATCTGTAAGACCGGTCTTGAATCCTTGATCATACTTATAATCTACATAGAAATTGGTATCGGCATCAGGATCTTTGGCACTCTCAAACGTAATCTGGGCATTATCCAGATCTACTGTATAGTCTACTATCTCAGCAAATTCTTTAAAGGATTCGTCCTTAACTCCCCATACCCGATTTACTTCTACCAGTACCAGAGTAGCTCCGTCTATACTTCCCAAAGTGAGAGTATAGGGACCAACACCTGTTGCGGTGAATTCCTCATTGATAATTTTCACGATACCGTTGATGATCTGATCACGAAGCTCGTCTCGAATGTCTGTATATGTTTTACTCTGAAAGGGACTATTTGACAAATTCTACCACCTACAGCGGGAATGTCTCATAAAGCACCTCATCATCGCCCTTGAGCACCAATCCGACATTTACTTTTCTGACACTAGGAGTGTCACCTTCAACGATCTGAATCCTTTCGATCCGATCCACAAAGGGAGATTCCATAATTGCGAGAACAATCTGTCCCCGAATAAACATCTCTACTTCAGGTGTGAAATTATTACCGATGATATCATAAATCAGTGAACCAAAACTAAGCTTGCGTTCACCGGTCGGATCATCAGGATCTCGTAGGCTATGTCTTGGTGTAAGGATACGTAAAGCAACTGATTGCCAAGCATTTTTACGTCTGATTTCTAGGGGAACCTCTTCTCCAGTCCCCCCAACAATTTTTAGATCTCCTTGTGCTGTAATCTCAAAGTCTACCCGCCCATCTTTCGTAAACATATAAGCAATATCTTTTCCATAGCCATACGCCATGCTTTACACCTTTCTAAACCGTCATGTGCTTAATTTTAAATAAAGCTAACTACCTTGAAGCGTAGTATTACCAGGGTTGGTAATAGTGCCGGTCCCTGCATTCGTCACTAAACTATCAGTAGCCAGCACTGCGGCCACCCCATTGGCTTTTAGAGTCGTAGAGCCGGGTGATGCAGAGCTAACTGTAAGACATTTGGGATCATTTGGACAACTGGATACGGGTGCCCCTACAATGCTTACGGTATTGACTACCTTTTGACTGCCTGCTGTCAAGTTGGGAACACCCTTACCAGTGAAGGCAATGGTTCCCCCATGATTACAAATTCCTGTTCCGGCTTCCGTGAGAGCATACGCTGGCATCTAATCACCTCAGAAGGTTCCCGTAGCTCCACTAACATCAGACGTAGCAGCAAGGTTGGTGCAGGACATATCTCCATCAGCGTCAATATCCACTGTGGCAGAGATACTACCAGTCACCGCTAAATCACCCGTAATATTAAATCCCGTAGCACTGGTAATGGTAACTGTATCTGCTGTTCCATCAATGACAATCTCTACGTCTTTGACTTTAATCTTGACCTTAGTAGCCTCAGCTACATAAGTGGGATCAGTGCCTAATGTAGTGGGCATGGTCTCAGGCACTTCAATAGCAATCCCGCCCATCAATGTTGTTTTGAGTCCCCCATCTTTCATAATACTTGTTGCAATCTTGCCGGAACTGCCCATCCAGACTGTCGATTCGTGTCCATCCCGACCGGCAACCGTTGAACCTTCAGTTGTGCTTTCTGCAAGCCCATGACCGGTATCATCCTCTGGATCATGACTCAGAGGGAAAACACCAGAACCAATATAACTAACTCTGTTCCGTAAGAACCGCACCTCTTGGCCTTCTAGGTTGGTAACATTGGAAATTACAAGCTTCTGACCAGACTGATGCATCCGCATGTAAGCTCCAGTCTCAGGACAAGGGGGGTCCAGCCAAAAGTCAGTGCCTACAGCAAATGTTTTAGATTTTGCAAAGTTTGGCTCATAAGCCGCAGAGACATCCTTACTGAAGAGATCTGTCCAAGAAAGTTCATTACCTTCGGCATCTGGGGGATACCATGACTTCTTGATAATTGCCTCACTGGTTTCCTTGCCAGGCTTGAATAAATGACTTAGCAGCCCAAAACCCGCCCATTTATCACCAATAAGATCTACTCTACGATTTCCGACTGTAGTAACATGGCCTTGGGCAGCCGCGATATCTGCCGTGACAGTCTTACCTTCATCATCGGTGCCCACCTCGGCGTCCTTAACCACATTTCTTACGTCAATATCGTTCCACTGATGATTTAAGTGGATCTTTGCTCCAGATTTATCCAACCAGATATTATCATGTAAGGAGATCCCTGGGAGCCTAGAGAGTTGTTTGTCAAAGACACGACAAACAATGATAGCATTGATTATTTCGTAAGAAGTAGAGAATACTCGTAATGGAGAGGGGGCTTCTGAACGGTTTTTAACGGCAGCCACAAGCACCATCTCTCCTTTCTGAGGATAACTAAACTGTCCCGCAGGTAGACCAGCCAAAGGCACTTCATCGAATGGATGCATAGTAACTTTACCACTGGTTGGATCGTCCTCATTTACCATATTCCAGGCCACTACAGGAGCATAAGGCGCTGAGAACAATGTGGTGCTGGGATGAACACCAATATCTTCGTATAAAGGTTTTAATGATACTTGCTGGCGGTCAAGATCGACCGCGATGATCTCGCATAAATAAAGCTCAAACTTCACCCAAATCCTCTCCTTTGCATCTCCCCAAAACTGAACGCTTGACGTAATTGTGCCATGACATCATTAGCTGGTAACGCAAGTTCTTCACTATGGCGTTCTTGACACCAATAGAGTTTGGTGGTGTAACCCACTCCTACTCCCATATAGTGCCTTACTTTCCACAGAAAGAAATATTGGTCCTCAAAGTCATCTAAACGATACATTTCTTCGGCTGAGAGTGTATCCTTTCCACCGAAGCGTTTTAATATACTCGTGACAGCCGCAATCGCCTTCTCTGCTAGGGATTTCTCACGGTCGTCACCAATAATCACTGGCATCCCAGGAGCATATTCAGAACTACCCACTGCCAAACATTCTCCCATTGCACCCCCAAAATAAAAACGTTTAACGATATTTACCATGTCCATTCCTAATGTCTTTTTAGCCTCATCAGTAGGCTCCTCTTGTGGTTCCATGCCTTCATAGGCTGGATTGGGAAGCCAAATAGTCTCTGGGAGTTTGGAAGGTCCATAAATATAGATGTCTTTGAGGAGCGACTTTATAAATGGCTTCTCATCTTTAGGAATACTGTCAGCAACAGCACTAAAGGAGAAAACATAATCAGGAGATTCTGCTTTAGCTATTCCCCAAGGATATTGACCAAGCGGAAAATTATGCACTGAATCTGGTCCCATCGTTGCAATGACCGGACCAGGAGTAATATAGTCATAACTGTTGAAAATGTTTCCAGCTTCGATTCCATAGTTCAAATCTACCATATTTGTCCCAAGAGCGACTCTGGGAATTTTACCAGCTTTGTCCCACTTAGGAATCAGATCCCCCAACTCCCAGGTCCGAAAGATTTGGACTTGCATCTTACCGAGCGAGCTACTAATCACTCTGGCGTCCAACATTCCCAATCCATGTCGCCGCTGATCTAAAATAGCCTGAAGATAATCCCAAACTGTATGATATTTGGCTGGAAGATCCGCAGACCATTTAAATTTGGTTTTCTTAAGATCATTAACTAATTTATTGCTACCACCTATCTTTAATCCGTAATCGGTGACTGCCTTCTCCCATCTATCATCATAAAGTTTGTAGTAGAACTTTCCCATGTAAGCGGGGGCATAATCAGCGTCTACGAATCCTAATTGTCCTTCATCAATCTTCTTAATTCGGGCCGGGAAAGGTTCAATTTTTGTCAATAACCGATCAAGATGGTCAGCAATTGATTCCCCTTCTCGCTGAAAAACAGCATCTTGATTAAGCCAATAAGCGCTATTCACTACTGTATTCTGGAGCATGTGCACAGCATCCCACCCTGTAATCCGCAGTCGATCCCCCGCAGTAGTAGACACTTCTCGGTCTACCCGCACGATAGGTCCAGAGAAGATATGGGACGTTGAACCGTAATTAGGACTTCCAATGAGATTGCTGAATCCATCTGGGATAACTTCATCTCTGATTGCTCCTGGTTGTTTATATCCCATCCAGATATCTAACCAATTCTTTCCACCAATTCCAGCCCAGTCATGAATCCATCGTTCTACTGTGGCATCCTCAATCTTATTATGAAGAATCACTTGACATTTATCAGGATTTTGAGCACGGCTAGTCTTATCCACCCAGAGCCCGATGATAGGAGAATCATTCCCAAGAATAAATTGTAAATTAGAGGTATCAGCCAACACTAGAGGATCTTCTGGGTTACCATTTTTATCAGGATATCGAATCTGCACCCGATAAACGGGGTTCATGTGTTTGTAGGCATCCCACTGCGCAAACAATTGTTTAGAACCCTTTTCTATCTCATCGGATACCCATCGGAACCTGCTGGGAGTCTTGGTCACCTTCCTAATTCTCCTGCACTAAGCAATGCTGCAAGTGCTCCTGTAGAAGCTGCTGCTAT
>JABAOF010000458.1_pt7 | contig 13133 bp, 13 predicted proteins | sample 7062171 | NCBI WGS metagenome assembly JABAOF01 (sample SAMN14538628, study PRJNA623070) | marine sediment metagenome | biome: marine biome [ENVO:00000428]; feature: marine pelagic biome [ENVO:01000023]; material: deep marine sediment [ENVO:00002113] | place: India: Gulf of Khambhat ...
TCGCCCTGCCTGACCGACGTGCGCATCACCAGGGACGCACATCAACTCCTGACGAGCGGACCCAACATACCGAGGCAGAAACAAGACAGGCAGAGCCCCGAGATGATCAAGCCGGCGATCGCGAGCCCCTTCTTGGATTGTGGCCGTGCCAGGCCGACCCCTGAGAGCACCACCCCGACCAACGCGCAGGCTATTCCGCCCAGCAAGGCTAGCGCCGGTCCCAGAAAGCGCGCCGGCTCCTCGGCCACCAACTTCTGCATTTCTCTCTGAGTAGCCGCCGGGTCTTGCTTACCTTCCGACATGGACTCGACCAGCGGCATGAATCGAACGGCCATCATGATCATACCCAACACGATCATCGCGATCGCAGCGATCGCGAACACGAAGCCCCACGTTCCGGCACGGTTGCGTGCCGGCGGCTCGGCAGTGGGCACGTGGCCGGCCGGGGTATACGGGATGCCCACGGTGGTCCCGGCCGATGAGTCCGGCGGTGCCGGGCCCGCGGGCGCTGCAGCGGGCGGGGCCGATGTCTGAACCGTCGATTCGGCGGGAGCGGTTACCATCCGCCGGCAGTACGGACACGTGACTTGTTGGCTGGCCCACTCGTCATCGACCTCGATCGGCTGATTACACGAGGGGCAGGGGAACTGGACGGCCATTGTGCTATGCTCCTGCTGTCGGCCCGGGGCCAGCCGGTGCTAAGACCCCCGACCTTCGAGTCCGAGAGTGTGATTGTCCAGCCGGCCACCGATGGGTCAACGAAAAACCGCCCGCCCCGTCTCGCCCTGACCTTTGGCGCCTGTCGCTTGGCGATTCTCCGAGGGCCGTTGAGGGCCCCGGCGGTATGAGGTACAACATTCGCCCGGTCGCGCCTCGGGTTAGGCTCGGCCGCTTGTATGGTCCCGGTTGAACATGCTTGGGAGAAGCTGCGATGAGGAAGCGCTTGCCACTGTGGATCTTCGGGTTGCTCGTCTGGTCGGGTTGCGTTTCGGCCGGCAGCGCAGTCGCGACCGGCGCAGCCTCGGCGCCGGGGCCTGAGAAGCTGAGCTATACGGATTTCCTCGCGCACCTGGTCGATCTGGATCGCTTACCGTTTCCTGAGCAAGGCGTTTCCTGCAAGCAGGCATCGAGCTACGACCGCGCCTCACAGTACATCCCCGAGCAGGACAAGTACGTCAACTGGGGCGCCAACGGCGATTCGGGTAAGTACATTCGCATCGAACCTAAGACGGGCGAGGCGGTGATGGCCGAGATCGAGGGCCCCGGCTGCATCTATCGCATCTGGTCGGCCAATCCGCAGGGCAAGATCCGCTTCTATTTCGACGGCGAGACCGAGCCGACGTGCGAGTTCGACTTCAACAAGCTTTTCGCCGGCCAGATCGCCCCGTTCCGGCGGCCGTTGGTCTGGCAGCGGCGGCTCGTGCTCGGGAGCAATAATCCCGCGTCGGACTCTTACCTGCCGATACCGTTCGCCAAGAGCTGCAAGGTAACGGCCGACAAGCCCCACGGGCAGTACTATCACATTGGCTATCAGACCTTTCCCAAGGACTGGCAGGTCCAGACGTTTCGCCTCCCGCTGAGCAAAGCCGAGCAGGCGATGCTTGAGAGGGTCTGCCAGATTTGGAGCAAATGCGGCCAGGATCCACAGCCCAAGCCTCGGACCAAGCGCATCGACAAGACAATCGAGCTCAAGCCGGGCAAGAGGACCGTTCTGGCCCAGCTGACCGGCCCGGCGGTGATCTATGAGTTCAAGGCCAAGGTGGTCAAAGCCGTCGAGAGCTGGCCGGGTCGGAAGATTCTCCTCCAGATGTTCTGGGACGGTCGGCAACAGCCCGGCGTTGAGGTCCCGATCGGCGACTTCTTCGGCGAGCCGTTCGAGGAAGCGACCTACAAGTCGCTGCCCATGGGGATCACGGACGAGCTGAACTACTGTTACTTCCGCATGCCGTTCCGTCGGTCCGCCGAGATCGTCGTGATCAACCAGGGCGTTAAGCCTGCCTCGCTTGCCTTCCAGATCGCCCACGCGCGCGCCAGCCTGCCGCCCAACACCGCCTACTTCCACGCCAAGTGGCGCCGCGAGCCTAACAGCGAGCACTTCGACTACCCGATCCTCGAGTGCACCGGCCGGGGCCGATTCGTCGGCGCTGCCTTGTTCCCGGACAACATTCTCGGCGGCTGGTGGGGCGAGGGGGACGAGAAGTTCTTCGTGGATGGCGAGAAGTTCCCCTCGACNNAGAAGGTCTATGTCGATGGAGAGAAGTTTCCGAGCACCTTCGGGACGGGCTCGGAGGATTACTTCGGCGACGCCTGGGGCATCCGATATTTCGAGAACCCCTACCACGGATTCCCACAGAAGCAGGTCAAACGACAACAGTCATGTTATCGCTGGCACATCAGCGACTACATTCCGTTCGATCGCTCGTTCAAGATCACGATCGAAAACTACGCGGCTCACAATCCCGCCCGTCAGCGAAACGACTACAGCTCCGTGGCCTACTGGTACCAGATGCCCGGGGGCACGGACTTTTTCGAGTCGTACAGCGTGGCTAAGCGCATTCCCAAGGGGCGCATCGTGCAGGACGCGATTGAAGCAGAACGGTGCGTCGATCCGGCCGCCCTGCCGAAGGGGGTCGCTATTATCGGCGACGAACAGGTTCCCCACCCGCTTAGCTCGTCCAAGGCGGTACGCCTGACAGGCCGAGTTGGCGACTCGTTCGTGCTGATGGTCCCGGCCGGGCAGGCTGACCGATTCTCGTTGGAACTGCACCGCGCAAGGGACGTACCGGCTTCGAGCTACGAGCTGCTCCTTCGCGACGAGAGGATCGATCAGAAGGCCGCCCTCCAGCAGGGCCCGAACCCCATCACGGTCAGATTCACCGGCAAGCCCGTCAAGGACGATCAATGCGAGCTTATCGTCGATTACTTCTTCATCCGCCCGTACCGCAACTTTATTCGCGATTGGATGGTCATCGGCCCCTTCCACAACCGGGACGACAAGGGCTTGGACAAAGCCTATCCGCCTGAGCAGGAGATCAACGTCGCCAAGAGCTACACGGGCAAAGGCGGCAAGACCGTTACCTGGAAGAAGGTCTCAAAGAGCGACGGACTCATCTTCCTGCAAGGCCACATCAAGCCGGGAGACCAGATCGTCGCCTACGGCGCCTGCCGGGTCATTAGCCCTAACGAGCGAGCGACGACGCTGCTTGTGGGCAGCGATGACGGCGTGAAAGTGTGGCTCAACGGCAAGCTGGTCCACTCCAACCACGCCCACCGCGGCTTGAGCCCCGACCAGGATAGAGTCCAGATTACTCTGCGAAAGGGTGCGAACGACCTGCTGGTCAAGATCGACCAGGGCGGCGGCCCGTTCGGCTTTGCCGTGCGAATAAGCGATCCTCAGGAGCAGCTGCAGTACGCTCTGCCCGAGTAGTGTTTCGGCCTGGCGATCTTTCGCGTCGTCCGGGTGAGTCCCGCGGTGTTCGATGAACCCAGAGCGCTTCCTCGCTGAACGCACTGCCTTGATCGACGCATCCGGCATCCGCAAGGTGTTCGATCTGGGGGCCGCTCTGGCTGATCCGATCAACCTGTCGATCGGTCAGCCTGATTACGACGTGCCGGAGCCCGTCAAGCACGCGGCGATCGAGGCGATCCGCGCGGGGCACAACAGCTACACCGTCACGCAGGGGTTGGCGCGGCTGCGCGAAAAGATCGCTTCGCGGCTGCGCGATGAGTTCGATTGGCGGCCGGCCGTCGTCGTGACCTCCGGCGTTTCCGGGGGCTTGCTGCTCTCGCTGCTGGTGTGCGTCGGGCCGGGCGATGAGGTGATCTTCGCCGATCCGTATTTCGTGATGTACAAGCACCTGGTCAACCTGGTCGGCGGGCGGCCGATCATGGTCGATACCTATCCCGACTTTCGGCTTCACCCCGAGCAAATCCGAGCGGCCATCACGCCTCGTAGCAAGATCCTCATGCTCAATTCGCCGAGCAATCCCACCGGCGTGGTGCTCGATGACGAGGAGTTGCGCCAGGCCGCAAGGATCGCCGAAGAGCACGACCTGCTGATCATTACCGACGAGATCTACGCGGAGCTCTCGTACGACGGGCCGTGCCCGAGCGTCGTGCCGCACGCACCGGATCGCACGCTGCTGCTGCGCGGCTTCAGCAAGGGGCACGGCATGACCGGCTGGCGTTTGGGATACGCTGCCGGGCCGAAGCCGATCATCGACGAGATGACAAAGCTTCAGCAGTACACGTTCGTGTGCGCGCCCAGCATGGCCCAATATGCCGGGATCGTCGCGCTGGACACACCGGTCAACGACCGCGTGGCGGAGTACGCCGAGAAACGGGACATCGTCTATGGGGAGTTGAAGGACGCTTTCGAAGTGACCAGGCCGTCGGGCGGCTTCTACATCTTCCCGAAAGCGCCGGACCGATTCGCCGGCGCTTCGGCGTTCGTTGAACAGGCCATCCAGCAGAATGTGCTGATCATTCCCGGCAACGTCTTCAGCGAGCGGGACACGCACTTTCGCATCAGCTACGCGACCGACAACGATACGGTCCGCCGAGGCTGCGAAGCGCTGCGATCGCTAGCCGGATGAGTGTGTTCGGCGGCGTCTGGCTGGAGGCGAACGCAATCGTTCGTCCCTCGTCAAGTGGACTTCGTTACACAGTGGCTGCGGCGGGAATCGACTCGCCGGCGGGCGCTTGCCGCTCGCGGCGAAGTCTAAGTCAGTCTTCGTCGAAGATATCGTCGAGCCAGTCGTCAACGTCGTCGAAGAGATCCTCAAAGAAGCCGTCGTCGTCATCGTCGCAGTCGAATAGGTCGTCGTCGTAGAAGGCCACGAAGCCGCTGTCCGTGGCGTAGCAGGTTGCATACCCCGGCAGGGCCGAACCAGCTGCCAGCAGGAGCAGCGATGCCAGCCACTTGCACGTTCGCATCGCCATGACCAGCCCTCCAATGGTAATCCTCAGACAACTATAGACCCTTGATAATAGTTTACGACCGCTAACTGAATTGTCAAGGGCGAGCGGCAGGGCGGCGGCTGAAGCGTAAGCCCCTTGCGAGAACTTAGTTACGTTCCATACGCGGCCATGGGGCGAGTTACCGGCTCGGCTCGATCATCATCTTCACGTGGCGGTTCCGGGCCGAAGTGAACTCATCCAGCGCGGAAGGCAGCTGTGAAAGGGGCAGCTCGGTGGTGACGATCCGCTCGAAGTCGATGATCCCGCGCTCGAGCAGTCGGGCCGCCCGGTCCAGGGTTTGCGGCGGCATCTTCGAGGCGATGATCTTCATCTCTTGCTGATACAGGAAGTGCGGATCGATGCGAATCTGCGAATCGGCGGGGCAGACGCCGAAGATCATGAACGTACCGGCCTTTCTGACCAGCCGGATCGCCTGCTCGACGGCGCCTGGTTCCCCCGAAGCATCGATGATGAAATCGACACCTTCCGGAGCGACTTGCCGCACGCGGGCTGCCAAGTCCTCACGGTGCGGGTCGATCACCACGTCGGCGCCGAGCTTCTCGGCCAGGCCGCGCCGGAACGCCACCGGCTCCGATTGGAGCAGCAGGCTCTTCGGGCTGTGTCCGATCAGCTGGTTCCACAGCAACCCCACCGTACCCGCGCCCAGGATCATGGCGCTCTTCCCGGCCTGGAAACCGAGTCGGTCGTACCCGTGCAGGACGCAAGCGAGCGTCTCGACCAGAATGCCGGCCTTGTTCGGCAAGGCTTGATCGACGGGACACGCGTGGCTGGCGGGTACGGCCGCGAACTCAGCGAACCCCCCGTTCATCTTGTACCCGATCACGCTCGGGTCGGGGCACAGATTCGGTTGTCCGGCGTGACAGTATTCGCACTGCCCGCAGCCGACGACGGGATCCACCGCGACGCGCTGTCCGACGTGCAGATCGACGACGCCCTCGCCCACCGAGTCGATCACGCCAGTGATCTCATGTCCTAGGACGACCGGGGGCACAACACCTTCGGTCAGTTCACCGTCGAATATGTGCACGTCGGTGCCGCACACTCCGCAGCCCTCCACGCGAACGACGACGTGTCGCGGTTCCGCGCCGGGCTTGTCGATCGTTTCCATCTGGATGTCGTGAACCCGGTGGAAGAGGGCAGCCTTCATGACGTTCCTCCGTCTGTAGGGCGCCGGGTCGCGCTCTGCTCGACGGCGCGCTTGGCGGCGTGTGGCGCCGAGGCTATACTACCGTCATTGTCACGTTGCGCCGAGGCGGACGGGTCATGTTGGCGATCATCGATTATTTCCAGCGACTCACGAGCGAAGCCTACAACCCCGTCAGCATCCTGATCGAATGGTTATTGATCGGAGTCGTCGTTTACAGCGTCCTGCGCTTCCTGGCGGGCACGCGCGGTGCCCGGTTGATGAAGGGCGTTGCGCTGTTGCTGCTCGTGACGTTCCTGGTGGTTCGGGTGGTGGCGGAGCGATTCGAGCTGGAGCGGATACAGATCCTCTATCGTTATTTCCTGGCTGCTGCCTTTCTGACCGTGTTGGTGGTTTTCCAGCCGGAGCTGCGGCGAGGGCTGACGCGGCTCGGGGGCACGTCTTGGCTGGCGCGCTGGATGCGGCGGCCGCCCCGCGTGGCCGATCGGATCGTTCCGGCGGTTGCGCGCCTGTCCGCGCAGAGGATCGGGGCGCTGATTGCAGTCGAGCGGCAGGTGGGACTGGCGGGCTTGATCGAGTCGGGCGTTCGCCTGGACGCAGAGCTGTCGTCGGAGCTCTTGCAGACCATTTTCTGGCCGGGCTCGATGCTGCACGACATGGGCGTGATCATTCAAGCGGATCGTGTTGTCGGCGCGGGCTGTCAGTTCCCGCTGGCGGATTCGGCCGAGGTGGATCGTTCGCTGGGCAGCCGCCACCGCGCCGCCGTCGGGTTGAGTACCGACTCGGACGCGGTCGTGATCGTGGTTAGCGATGAGACGGGCATCATATCGCTCGCGGAGCGGGGCCGGCTGCGTCGCGACCTAAGTCCGGAAGAGCTCGATACAGCTTTGGGCGATCTGCTCGGGGAAGCAGTGGCCGCCCCGGCGCCCACGCCCGCGGCGGCAGGGACGACACAGAGCGGCGATTCGGGAGAGGCACATGGCTCTGCAGGCGAAGCTCGTAGGCCTGACGATCGTGTTGACGGGCCTGATCTGGTTCTACGCGGATCAAGCGAACAGCAAGAGTGAGCATATCGTCGTTGCCCTTGAGCCGATTGTTGCCCAGGGCAGTGACGAGGCCGTCTCTCTGGTCCGCCCCGACAACGGCCGGCTGCAAGTCACTGTCCGCGGTCCGAACCGTGCTATTCAGCGGCTCTTGAGCGAGGTGNNTGGCCGGTGCCTATCGACCTCGGTGCCGGGGCTCATCGGCTGGATGCCGTCGAACAGCTCAGCCGGATTGCGTACTTCCGAGATCGAGGGCTTAGCGTCACCGCCGTCGAGCCGCCAAAGATCGAGATCGTGGGCGACAGTTATGTGTGGCGCCAGGTCCCGGTCATCCCGCAGGTCCTGGAGCATGACGTGGTGGGCAGCCCGCAGGTCGAACCAGAGACCGTCCGGGTGAGGATTCTGGCCTCTGCCCTTCACGCGATAGCTGAAGAAGAGCTGCGCATTGTGCTGCCGCTGGACCAGTTGCTTGCCGGTCAGCCGGAAGACGAGCTGCTGCGCCCCAAGATCCCGGTGCCGGTTCGAATGGGTCAGGCCGACATCTCGCCCGAGCCGGATCACGTCACGGTAAAGCTAACGTTGCGCGGTCGGTCCATGACAAGGAAGCTGGAGCGGGTGGTGATCAAGTTCCTGTTGGATGCTAGGACCTGGCAGGGCTACATCCCCTCTCCGGATCACGAAGTGCCTCTGACGCAGGCGATCACTGTTAGAGGGCCCAAGGAGACTGTCGAGGCGCTCGAACCCGAGCACGTCGTCGGGCAGATCGAGATCACGAGCCGGGACCTGGCTGATCCTTCAATCCCGTGCTCGCGAAAGCCAGAGTTCGTACTCCCGCCTGGCGTGGAGCTTGTCAGCGAGCCGGTCCCTGTCGAGTTCAGCTTGATGCCGTTAAAATGACTTGCTCCGGGGGCCTCTTGTTCGATACTTCGTGATCCGCTGGTCATCATGAACGGCGAAACGGCGACAGACCTGGGCAGCTATGCGGCGGCGCTGGGTCGGGAGGCGCGGCGTGCCAGCCGGAGCCTGGCCCGTGCGTCCGGTGCGATCCGGGACGAAGCGCTGCGGGCGATTGCAGGCGGCATGCGCGAGCATTCCGCCGACTTGCGGGCGGCGAATCGGCAGGATCTGGCGGTTGCTGCGGACCAAGGCTTGACCGCCGCGATGATCGATCGGCTGCGATTGACCGGCGAGCGCGTCGAGAAGATGGCTCGGGCGGTGGCAGAGGTCGCTGCTCAGCCCGATCCGCTCGGGCAGGTGATCGCCGGCTACGTCCGTCCGAACGGGCTCCGTCTCGAGAAGCGTCGTGTGCCTATCGGCGTGGTGGCGATCCTTTACGAGGCCCGGCCGAACGTAACATCCGACGCGGCCGCTTTGTGCCTCAAGAGCGGCAACGCGTGTATCCTCCGCGGCGGAAAGGAGTCGCTGCACACCAACCTTGCTATCGCGGACGTGATCACTGAGGCTGTTCGCCGGCAACAGATCGATCCCGGTGCCGTCCAGGTCGTTCGTGCGGCGGACCGGTCGNNCCCATCTTGCTCAAGCAGGATGAGTTTATCGACTTGGTTATTCCCCGCGGCGGCGAATCGCTCATCCGCACCGTGGTCGAGGAATCGACCATCCCCGTCATCAAGCACTACACCGGCAATTGTCACGTTTACGTTCACGAGCTGTGCCCGTATGAGTTGGCCGTCAACGTCGTCCTGAATGCGAAGCTCCAGAGGCCCGGAGTGTGCAACGCTGCTGAGACGATCCTATTCGATGAGAGGATCGCCGCCGACTTCGTGCCGAAGATCGGGCGAAGGTTGATCGAGGCTGGCTGCGAAATTCGCGGCTGCGAGCGCACGCGCCAGCTATTGCCCGAAGCATTGCCGGCCACCGAGGACGATTGGTACGCCGAGTATCTGGACCTGATTGTGGCCTTCAGGGTGGTCGACGGGTTGCAGGCCGCTGTCGATCACATCAATGTGTACGGCTCGCATCACACGGACGCAATTCTCACCGGTGGATTGCGGGCCGCGGAGGAGTTCGTCGCGGCCGTAGATTCCGCCAGCGTCATGGTGAACTGCTCAACACGTTTCAGCGACGGAGGTGAGTACGGCTTGGGCGCCGAAATCGGCATCAGCACCGACAAACTGCATGCCCGAGGCCCTATGGGTGCTGCCGACTTGACCACGTACAAGTACGTGGTTAGCGGCTCCGGGCACGTTCGAGAATGACGGTGCCCGACGGGCCGGTGCGCGCAACAGATTCGCAAGTCCATGCTGGCAAGACCGGGCGAGGTGAAACTACATGGAATGTAACAGAGACGACAATCTGGAGGGATGCACGTGCACGTATCAGGGCTGCAACCGCAAGGGCACGTGCTGCGAGTGTCTGCAATATCATCTGGCCAACAAAGAGCTGCCGGGTTGCTGTTTTCCGGCTCAGGCCGAGAGAACGTACGACCGCAGCTTCAAGGCGTTCGCCAGGGCCTGGGGACTCTAGCCCGCCGGGCCGTACGCCAGTAGCTCGGGGTGCCAAGTCGATCGGCCGGGACCATCCTGGCGATCCCCTACGTTGCGCGCCACGTCGATGCGATGCCGCCGGAACGGACGTTACGCAGACCGCTGGCGAAGGTAGAACATTCCAGCCGTCGTTCTTGGTTCTGCCGACTTGGGTGGCGTACTCGTTCGGGGTCTCGCCGAAGCGGGCGTTCGCTGGTGGCCAAAAGGGCCTTGCATCCCAGCCCGTTCCCTTGGTTTGGCAAGCAACGAGTACGGACGGGACGACACGGTGCTTGACATCGCCTAAGTGCCCCGCTTGAATGTCGTCATGAGTTTTGCTGGGGCGAGATCGAGCGAGGCGGGCATGGGTCAGAGCCGGCCGAACCTGAAGGTGAAACGTACAGATGCTGTCTGTATCGTCGAGTTCGGCGACCGGAAGATACTCGAGGAGGCCTCGATCAACCAGATCCTCGAACAGCTTAGTGAGCTGGCTGCGTCGCAGCCGAACGTCGTCCTGCTGCTGAACTTCAAGAACGTCGAGCATTTGTCCAGCGCGGCGCTGGGCATGCTGATCACGTTGAACAGGCAGATAACGGGTCGGAACGGCCGGCTGATGCTTTCGGACATCAACCCGCGGATCTTCGAGGTGTTCAGGATCACCCGCTTGTATAAGTTGTTCGACATTCACCAGACTGCTGCAGAGGCCGTCGCCAGCATCTGAACTATCCTGCGTGGCTGGCCGGGCCGATTCGTAAACCAGGGTGCGAGTTGGTGGGTATCGGGACGGACCAGCAACTGGCCCTTCTCGTGCCGATCCAAGATGTGTCAGAGCAGCGACGCCCACGACCCTTCGTTCACGGAGCTTATTATCCCCAGCGACCTGCGTTCGGCGAAGGCGGCGACCCGAGCGATTCTCGCCGGGGCTGCGGCGAACGGATATGACGAGGATGAACGGTTTGCGATCAAGCTGGCGCTTGAAGAAGCAATGACCAACGCGGTCAAGCACGGCAACCGCAACGACCCAGATCGTCATATCACAATCCGGTACGCTGTCGGTCCGCGGCGTATGGTGATCAATGTCGCGGACGAAGGGCGCGGGTTCGACCCGTCAAGCGTGCCCGATCCCACTTTGCCCGAACGATTGTGGCTGCCCAACGGGCGGGGAATCATGCTCATGAAAGCGTACATGGACGAGGTCACCTATAACCAGAAGGGAAACGAGGTGTGCCTGGTCAAGGCTGTGCAACGATGAGCCGGAACGGTGACAGCGACGACAGACCCCTGCGAATCGATGTCCAGCAGCGTGAAGGCGTGCCGGTTGTTGCCCTTCACGGCGCCGCTACGATGGACGTGTCCGCTCACCTGCGCGAGGAACTGGTCGGCTTGGCCGAGCGCCAACACGCCCAGATCATCATAGACCTGAGCGACCTGGACTTCATCGGCTCAGTGGGCCTGGGCGCGATAGTCGCAGCCCACCTGAAGTGTCGGCACCACAACGGCGTGATCAAGCTGGCCAATCCCACGGAGCCGATTCTGAACCTGCTGACGGTGACCAAGCTCACGGAATTGCTCAGCATCTTCCCGTCGGTGGAGGCGGCTTTGTCGTCCTGAGATTCCTCGCCACGTCGCGCAGGTCCCGTACACGCCACGGAGCGATCAGGAGTGACAGTCCGACGGACGGCCTATTTCAGCGGGCGTGTTCAAGGCGTGGGCTTCCGATATACCGCCTGCGATGTCGCCCGTAGATTCAGAGTAACCGGCCGCGTGCGCAATCTGCGCGACGGTCGCGTGGAACTGATCGCTGAGGGCGAACGCCAGGAGGTAGAGTCGTTCGTCGATGCCGTCCGCGAGGCCATGCACGGTTTCGTCTGGGACGTGAGCACGGTCGATTCACCAGCCCAAAGCAAGTTCAGCGACTTTTCCGTCGGGTTCTAGGATCGAACCACCCGCCCGGCGCTGGCTGGCGTGACCTGATCCGTTGACTTGTCGGCACGTATGGCTAAAGTGACCGGTTCGTTTTGCAGGAGCTTGATGGGCAGGCCATGACCTGGACGCTTCAGTGGTACATCTTCCGCGAGACGGGTAAGACCTTCCTGCTCGCAGCAGTCGGGCTGACGCTCGCCTTCAGCATGTGCGGGGGCGTGCTGAATATCATCGGCTTGGAGGGGGCGACGGCTCTGCAGGTCGCGCGGATCCTGGGGTTCATCGTGCCCGTAGCGGCCACGCTGACGCTGCCGGTCGCGGCCCTGTTCAGCGCCGCGATGACCTACGGCAGGTTTAGTGCCGACAGGGAGTTCGACGCCTGCCGCAGCAGCGGAATCAATATTCTGTGGCTGCTGGCTCCGTCGCTGGTGATCAGCCTGCTGGCGGCGTTGTTCACCTTCTACTTCAGCAACTTCGTGATACCCGGGTTCGTCAAGGGGCTGGAGAATCTGGTCCGCAAAGATATTCAGAAGATCGTCACGAAGCGGCTGAACACTCATGGATGGGTCAGATACGGAAAATACGTCGTTCATGCCGACCAAGTCCGCCAACCACTGCCGGAGGATCTGCCCGAGCCGCTCCGGCATCCGAAAAAGCGGCACGTTGATCTGATCAGCGGCGCGTTCGTCGAGCTCGCTGGCGGCGACAAGGTCGTCCGCGTGGGTACGGGCGAAGCCGCGCGCGTCGAGTTCGACATCCGGGGGCGCGTGCCGCGCGTCCGCGCCGGGATGCGCAGCGTGGTCGTCTTTGATCGAGATCGAAACGAGTACATGGCGGAAGACAGACAAACATTCGGTCCCTTCGAGGTTCCCCAGACCATCCCGATGAAGCCCAAGTGGCTGAATCTGCCTGATCTGCTCAGGTACCGAAGGCAGTGGCAGACGCTGCCGGAGGTCGGCGAGCGGCTGACCGAGGTGCGCGACAGAATACGCCGCGTCCTGCTGTTCCGCGCGGTCTGGCAGGCGCTCACGGGCCGGGGCGAGGGGGTCTTTCGCTTCGGTGATGATCGCATGAGCTATGAGCTGCGGGCGGAAAAGATTCGGCAAGAGCGGATGACCGAGCAGCCCGAGTTCATGAATCCTCAGGTTACCCAGAGCTGGCCGGGCAGGGAGCGCACAATCCGATCCGACCTCGGCAAGCTCGTCGTGCGGCCAACCATTGGCGAAGAAGCTCCCGCCGCCCAGCTCATCTTGTACAACAACGTGGAGATGATCGACTCGGCTGCGCCCGACCAGCGTATCGAGCGCCTAAAGCTGTCGCTGCCGGCAGTGCCGTTGCCGGATTACGTTCTTGAGCGCGAGGCCGAGTACCGGGACGAGGATCTTCTGAATTGGTCCGAGGATCTCCTTCTCACCAATTTTACGGAAGGAGTTGGCGAGAAGAACGCGTCCGTAGAAGACGTTCGCGAGGGCATCGGAAAGGAGGTCGATAAGATTCTGCATCAGATCACCGGGGTTGTTCATGCCAGGCTTGCCTTCAGCACCAGTGTGTTCGTGTTGG
>JABAOF010048522.1_pt4 | contig 13128 bp, 13 predicted proteins | sample 7062171 | NCBI WGS metagenome assembly JABAOF01 (sample SAMN14538628, study PRJNA623070) | marine sediment metagenome | biome: marine biome [ENVO:00000428]; feature: marine pelagic biome [ENVO:01000023]; material: deep marine sediment [ENVO:00002113] | place: India: Gulf of Khambhat ...
CTCAGGGGCCGGAAAAGGGAAGCTTGGTCTGACGCTGGCAAGAGTGACACACGAGCTTCAGGAAGGTCGTCTTGCCTTCTCTATAGGTGGTAACGAGCCAGTGATGCCGGCCGCATGCACACACGACGACCATCTCCTCTCCTTCCGCAGGGATCAGAGTCAGGGCGCCCTTGTCAAATCTCCGGTCCGACACGGTGACGCCCTTCAGGTCCTCAAACCCCACTTCCTTCATTCGCATTGGTAACTTTCGGGATGGCTAAGAAGCTTTCCGCGTCAAGACCGATCATCCCTCCCACCCGGAGGGGACGGCTTCCCCTTTTCGACATCGGCCCAAAGGGCAAACAGATCAGTACCGGTACTTCCTCTCCTCTCTGACTTCCAGCTCCACGTCGAGGCCCAGCACGACCCGGTTCACGAAGTTGAAGTAGCTTGCGATGAGGTTGATGTCCAAGATTTCGGAATCTTCAAATCCCGCCTCCACCAGGCTCAGGACGTCCTTCTCCTGCATCGCATCGGGGCTCTGAGTGAGCCTCGCACAGTATTCCAGCATCCTCGCCTCCTTCTCAGGTAGAGGGGCCTTACGGTAGTCCGTCTGAAGCCTGCGGAGCACCTCAGAGGATTTCTCATATCTGGCAAGGGCCTCCGAGTGATGGACGACACAGTAGTCGCACTGGTTCAGGGCGGACACCACCACCCCGATCATCTCTCTCTGCGCCCGCTTCAGTCCCCCCTGTCTGTAGAGGATGGAAGTGTAGAAGTCCAGGTGGGCCTTCAGGGCTTGAGGGTTGAGGGAGTGTATCTTGTAGATGTTGGCGACATTTCCTCTCCTCCTGCCCACGTCTTCGTAGACCTCTGCCAGCTGCCCAGTCGCCTCTTCAGGTTCCACGACGCCAATCCAGGGCATGCTGGATGGAAGGCTTGCCACGCTAAAAAGGCCATCTGCTGACGTGGCGAACGCCGCCGTTCGCCCCCTGTCTTTCGGCGAAGGTGACTACTGAATCCACTCGATCTCGTCGACCTCGAAGATGTGGCCGCAGGCCATGCATTCCACTCCAAGCCTGTCGTCTTCGAACATCAGGACGGCTAGTTCCTCTTCCTTGCACTCAGAGCACCGTNNGCACCGTCCGAGCACGTAGCCGCTCTCTTGAATGGCCTTCACCTTCATGGCTCGCACCTGGTGATAGCGCTACTCCTCTCCGAGGTCGCACTTGGGACACATGTAATCCAAGAGGGGATAGTTCCCGTGGGCATGTTGAATGAAGTATACCTTCTCTGTGCCGCAGTTCTCGCAGTATCGCTTCTCATCGGGCTTGAAGATGTCCAATCCCCCTGTGGATACTCGGCTGAGCTAGCCGGAGCGGATATTTAGCCTTTGTCCGGAGCTTCTCTCGAAAGGAACCCGCACACGCTCTTGAGTTCAGGCTGCATCGTATCAGGACGCCGGCGGGCCACAAAGGAGACGCCCAGACTCTCGGAGGGCGGTACGTCGACAGGTATGAGGACGAGGAAGTCTGCTTGTGTGGACTCCCGGAAATGGTGGACAGGGTGAAGGGGATGTCCTAGCCATGGGGGCTCCCAAAGAGGGAGTCCACACGGAGAAGGGGTATCGATCACACGTAGTATGTCCGACTCTGTTCTCTGAGGAACTGTTGCAGGTAGTAGCTGCCGCCAGCGCCCTTCCCCGATATCCCACTGTGCTTCCAGCCTCCGAAGGGCTGGGCGCCAACGACGGCCCCCGTGGTGGCTCCCTGCGTCCTGTTGCAGTATGCCACTCCCGCCTGGATTTCCCTGAAGAAGGTGTCCCTCTCAGACTCATCTTCGGTGAAGATGCCGGCACAAAGCCCATACTCGGAGTCGTTTGACAACCGGATGCCTTCCTCCAAGGCGCCAATGGGTGTGACGCAAACGATGGGCACGAAGAGTTCGTTCTGGAACAACGGATGGTCCCGGGGTAACCCATTCACAATGGTCGGCTCCACGAAATACCCCTTGCTCAGGGGACCCTCCCGGATGACGTGGCCCCCTGTCAGGACTTCACCGTCTCTGGCAGCCTGAGTCACGTAGTCCTGATAGTTGTTGTAGGACCCCTCATTGATGATTGGCCCCAGGTAGGTGTCTCGCTCCGTCGGGTCTCCTATCCTCAGCTCCTCCGTCCATGCCACGAGTCGCTCGGCGAACTCGTCCTTAATGTCCCCGTGGACATACACTCGAGAGCTAGCGCTGCACTTCTGGCCACCGTATCCGAAGGCGCCGCCCCCGACTCCTGGTACGGCCTTTTCCAGGTCTGCCCTCTCGGTCACGATCACGGGATTCTTGCCGCCTAACTCCGTAATCACCGGCTTCGCGAAGTCCTTCGTCGTGGCCTTGAAGGAGGCGACTCCCACGGCCTTGGAGCCCGTGAACACGAGACCAGAGACGTCGGGATTCTCCACCATCTCGGCTCCCATGGACGATCCGGGCCCGGTGACGAAGTTCACGACCCCATCCGGGAGACCCGCCCGCTGCAGGGCTTCGAAAAATCGCAAACCGATGAAGGGGGTGTCGCTCGCCGGTTTCAGCACGGCGGTGTTCCCCGTGATAACGGCTCCGGTGGTCATTCCGCACGTAATCGCGAGAGGGAAATTGAAGGGCGCAATCACGGACCAGACCCCGTAGGGCCGGAGGACGCTTCTCGTCCTCTCCTGTGGGATGGATCTTCGCATTTCCTGATCGAACCCGTCGTTGCGTTCCATTTCAAAGCCGTACCACCGCAGGAAGTCGATGGCCTCATCGGTGTCAGCCATGGCCTCGAGTCGATTCTTGCCGTTCTCGTGGGACATGAGGGCGGAGAGCTCGTACTTCTGTTGGGAGAGGTCGTCTGCGACTTTGCGGAAGATGCGCACTCTCTCCTTCCAGTCCGTTTCGGACCACTGGCGAAAGGCCTCTCGAGCTGCCTCCACCGCCTTGGCGGTCTCTTCCCTCCCCGCCTTCTGGAATCTCCCCAAGAGGAGGTCGGTGTTGGAGGGACTGCGGTCTGCAAAGGTCTCCTGGCAATAGACCGCCTTCCCGCCGACGTATAACGGATGGGTCTGACCGAAATCTTCCTTCACCATGCCCAATGCGTCATCATATCTGGAGTGAAAGTCGTCCACACGGCCATCCCTCGCGGCCCTCGAGAAGGTCGCCTCGTTGTCAAACTCCACGTGAACCCCGCTCCCACTTCGCCGCGTCCAATATAAGGCTACCGATGGACGATCGCGTGCCAGTTCCCCCACGTCATCCCCGTGCAGAACAATATTATTGGGACCCGCCATCTAGGGCTTGTATGGGAGACGAGGAGCGGGGGATCCTGCGGCTCCCGCCAGAGTGGGGTACGGAGCCCGTCCCGGAGAGACTCCGCCGTCTGCGAGGTGTGGATCTCGGGGTCCTCTGGTTCAGTCTCGGTATTGGCCTGCTGGTCCTTGCAGCAGGGGCCCTCCTCACACGGACGGACTTCGGACTGGGAATGAGCCTGACGGAGGCCCTTACCGTGATCGTGCTTGGCTCCATCATCGGGAGCTTAATGCTCGCCTCTGCTGGGGTGATCGGCAGCAAATACGGCGTGCCCTCCATGGTGAGCCTGCGAGCGGTTGTGGGCCGATCGGGCTCTTACATACCCACTTCGCTGAATGTCCTGCAACTCGTTGGCTGGGCCTCCTTCGAGGTAATGGTAATGGGTGAGGCCGCTGCTTCTCTCCTTGAACAGGGCCAGGGATCTCTGGCCAACTATGCCTTGGTGGCCGGTTTCGCCGGCTTCTGTGCTCTGCTCGCCCTCGGGGGTCCGATCGTGGTCATCCGCCAGTGGTTGGAGAAGTTCGCGGTTTGGCTGGTCATCGGCTCTACGGCTTGGGTGACGATTCAGGTCTTCACCCTGCAGCCTTCCATCCCCTGGGGCGGATTTACCAGCAGCGCCGCCACGTTCATGCTAGGCCTCGATCTCGTTATCGTCATGCCCATCTCCTGGTGGCCATTGGTTGCCGACTACAACCGCTTCGCAAGGCGGGAGAAGGGCGCCTTTGCGGGAACGGCTGTCGGCTACACGCTGTCCAATACCTGGTTCTACCTCCTCGGTGCCGCCATGATAGTGATCCTGGGGCAGGGGAACGTCATCAGCGCGCTCCTGACCCTCGTCCTCGGCGGTCTGGCGCTCCTCTTCCTGTTGGTGGACGAGACGGACAACGCCTTCGCCAACATCTACTCCACGGCTGTCAGTCTGCAGAACTTCTTGCCGAAGGCCAGGCAGCGCTTCCTGATCGTCATCATTGCGATCGCCGCCATCCTCGTTGGCTGGTGGTTGACCGCCCTTGGTGGGCTGGAGGGTGCCGCTGCCTTGGCCTACGAGAACTTCCTCCTGCTGATCGGCAGCGCCTTCATCCCACTTCTGGGTGTCCTCATTTCCGACTACTTCCTGGTCCGTCGAACGCGGTACGATGTGGGGGAATTCTATGAGACCGGATGGCGGTTCAGACTCCCCGCAATCCTCGCGTGGGGGGCTGGCCTCATTCTCTACCTCGCCATTGCGTTCGGGAACATCCTGCCGACAGGGGCAAGCCTTCCAGCCTTCGCCACGTCGGTCTTGGTGCACTTCGCCGTTTCCCGCCTTTTGACTCGATGGACATAGTGCTTTAGGCACCGGCCAGTGGAGAGGGTCTCTACTCACGCCCTCCGGTTTTGATTCGCTGGGGTTTGTGAAACCTAGAAATAGGAGGGGAGGGTAAACGAATTCGGTATTATGGAAAAGGCCATCGTCCTGGTGTCTGGAGGCCTGGACTCCGGGGTGTCGCTTGTCTGGTCTCTGCAGCAAGGCTGGGAAGTGTATCCCTTGACCTTCGACTATCACCTCCGTCCCAGGCAGGAACGACGGGCGGTGAAGATTCTGACGGCTCTCTGCGATTGCGAAGAGCGGACGATCGCCGTTGACCTCCCCTTCATGATGGAGGTGGAGGACATTCTGAAGCACGGAACCGGGAACCCCTCGCTCAGGGAAGCCCCCCTGACGTACGTCCCGGCTCGCAACCTGATCTTCTACTCCATAGCGGCCCACCACGCAGAGGTCACGGGGGCTCGGTGGATCGTGGGGGGCCACAACGGGGCCGATTCCCTGACCTTCCCCGACGCGAACCCCGAGTTCTTCGGTGCACTGAATAGACTCCTCCACAATAGCCTGCTGACGTCCGAGGAGGTACCCGTTGAAGTGGTCAATCCGCTGCAAGGGCTATCCAAGGCCGAGGTCGTTCGCCTCGGCATGGAATTGGAGGTGCCATTGGGGGAGACCTGGAGCTGCAGCCTGGACCAAGAAGCTCCCTGCGGCGAGTGTCATTCCTGCATGGAAAGGGCCAAGGCCTTCGACCAGACTGGCTTGGAGGACCCACTGCTGCTTCGCCTAAGTAAAGGGGTGGCATGATGCGGGGCGGGAGGATGACCCTTTGAAACTCGGCGTCGTGGAATTCATGGACTGCGCCCACTTCCTTCCGGGCCACTCCAAATGCGGGAGCCTTCACGGTCACACCTACAAGGTTGAGGTCATCATCGAAGGGGAAGCCCAGGGAGGCATGATCCTGGACTTCGCTGACCTCAAGTCCAGTCTGAAGGACGCTTTGGGAGAATACGACCATAAGGCGCTCAACGATTTCCTCGAGTATCCCTCGGTCGAGAACATCTGTGAGTTGCTGGGCGGTCGCCTGAAGGAGAAGCTCGCCTTCCCCTTCACCATCAGAGTATGGGAAGGGGAGGGGAAGTGGGTCGAATCGACCGGGTAGGGCGGCCGGAGGCCCCGGGAATCCCGCTGCCCTGATATAACACGGCACCATTGTCGCGATTGGTTCACATGGCGGACTTTCGCACCGAGAAGGACTTCCTGGGAGAGATCCGGGTCCCCAAAAACGCCTACTGGGGTGTTCAATCTCAGCGGGCTGTTGAGAACTTCCCCGTGAGTGGCCTGAGGCTCCAAAGGCGCTTCATCAAGGCCCAAGGCATCGTCAAGCTGGCTGCGGCCAAGGCCAATCTGAAGGTGGGTCAGTTGGAGAAGGAAATGGCTGAGGCTATCGTGAAGGCTGCGCGAGAGGTGATCGATGGCAAGCTCGACGATCACTTCGTGGTTGACGTGTATCAGGCTGGTGCAGGCACCTCCCAGAACATGAACGCGAACGAGGTCATCGCCAACAGGGCCAACCAGCTTCTTGGCGGGAAACTGGGCACCTATGACCCCGTCCACCCGAACGATCACGTTAACATGGCTCAGTCCACGAACGACACGATTCACGTGGCGATGCACGTTGCCGCTCTCGAGGCGGTCCACGAAGAACTGCTGCCCGCCCTGGAGGCCCTTCAGGAGGCGCTTCAAGACAAGGTGGAGGAGTTCGATGACGTGGTCAAGATAGGCCGTACACACCTCCAAGATGCCGTGCCAATTCGTTTGGGCCAGGAGTTCTCGGGGTACGCCAGCATGGTGGAGCACGGCATTGGCAGGGTCACGAGGACCTCCGAGGCTCTTCAGGAGCTCGTCATCGGTGGGACGGCTGTGGGTACCGGCCTGAACGCTCATCCAGAGTATCCAGATCTGTCCATCGCTGAGATCATCCGTCAGACCGGTCTCCGCTTCCATCGTCCTCACAATCGGTTCGAGGCGATGCAAAACACCGACGCCGCGGTGGAGATGAGCGGGGCGTTGAAGACGCTGGCAGTCAGTCTCACCAAGATCGCCAATGACCTGCGGCTGCTCAGCTCGGGACCTCGAGCCGGATTGGCCGAGATTCGTCTTCCCCCTGTACAGCCTGGCTCGTCCATCATGCCGGGAAAGGTGAACCCTGTGATGGCCGAGATGCTCAATATGGTGGCCTTTCAGGTCATGGGGAACGATGCAACCATTACGTACGCGTCCCAGGCGGGCCAGCTAGAACTCAACGTGATGATGCCGGTCATCGCGTACAACCTCCTTCAGTCAATCGAGGTTATGGCCCGAGGCGTTCAGGCCTTCACGGAACGATGCGTCAAAGGCATCGACGCCGACCGGAAGCGGTGCATGTCCTATGTGGAGTGGAGCACCGCCATGGCAACGGCCCTCTCACCGCGACTGGGATACGAGAAGGCGGCGGAGATTGCCAAGCGGGCCTACGCCGAGGGACGGACGGTGAGGGAAGTGGCCCTCGAGGACGGCGTCCTGGGAGAGGAGGAGCTGGAGGAACTCCTGAGTCCGGAGAGGATGACCAGGATCTTGGAGGACTAGGCAAACTCCTCCAAGAAGACCGAATCCCAGTCGGACCTCTCCTTGCTGATGTCCAAAGATGTGAGGGGAACGCTGGGGTAGTTGGGGAGCAGCTCGTCATACGATGGCTTCTCCTCGCGGTAGATGAGTCCTGTGTACACCTTGGAGAAGTCCATGGCCTTTTCGATGGCCAGGCCCCTGTCGGTCGCATCGAAGTCCGGATCCTCATCCAGGTTGACGATGTTCTCCCGGTAGAATTCGTAGGTGTTGACACTGTTGTAGGTCACGCAGGGGGTGAAGACATTCAGCAGCGAGAAACCCCGATGCTTCACGGCAGCTTCGATGAGTCGTGTGAGCTGCTTCACGTTCCCCGAGAATCCTTGGGCAATGAAAGTCGCACCCATGGCGAGGGCCGTGCCGATGGGGCGCATCGGTTGCTCTGCGACCCCATAGGCCGCCGATTTGGCGCGGTAACCGCTGGCCGCCGTGGGCGAGGACTGCCCCTTGGTCAGCCCATAGACGTGGTTGTCAAAGACGATGTACGCGATGTCCACGTTTCGACGGATGGCATGCAGGAAGTGGTTGCCGCCAATACTGTAGCCGTCCCCATCTCCTCCAGCCCCGATCACCGTCAGGTCTCGGTTCGCCAGTTTGACTCCCATGGCCAGTGGAAGGATGCGACCGTGCACGCCGTGGAATCCGTAGCAGCGGAAGTAGTCAGTGATCTTGCCTGAACACCCTATGCCGCCCACCAAGACTACATCATGAGGTTCGAGTCCGAGGTTGACGAGAGCGGTCTGCATTGCTTTCAGGATGGCGAAGTCACCGCAGCCTGGACACCAGGTCGGCCTGTGCAGGGCGAAGTCCTTGATTGCAGCCACTTAGGCCATCTCCCTCAGGCCCTCGTACACTTCCCGCGGCTTGAAGGGCGTGCCATCGAACTTCTGGAGGGTCTTGACCTGCTCCCGGGGAATGCCCAGTTCAGCCCGTAGCACTCGTTGAAGCTGGTTCGTTGCGTTGTGTTCCACAGTGGCGAACCGCTCCCCATCCTGGAGGAATTCACGCACGGACGCCGTGGGAAAGGGGGCGAGGATCTTGAGCTGTATGAACCGGAGCTTGTAGCCCTCTGCATTGAGGGCCTCCACCGCCTCAATGACGGGCCCCCTGACGGAGCCGATGCCAAAGACGTCGAGTGTGGCGTCGGTCGGCCCGAACGCCTCGACGGGGGGACTCCTCTTGTGACCCATGTCGGCGACTTTGCCTAGTCTCTTGAGCATCATCTTGACCCGCATCTGAGTGTTCTCCGTCGTGTGCCCCGTCTCGTCATGCTCATTGCTGTTGGCGGTGTAGGTTCCTCGACGGGTTCCGGGGAGACTGCGCGGCGAGATGCCGCTCTCCGTCAACGAGTAGCGTTTAAACATGGAGTTCTGGGTCCCCGCCTCTCCCACCGTCAGCGGAATCTCGTGCTCCCTCGCAATTTCCCCCCGCTCGAGGGGGGCCATGCTCGGGTTGATCTCTTCTGGAAGGATGGAAATCTTGGAGGCCGAGAGGCCCTGGTCAGTGAGGAGGATGACCGGACACTGGTACATCTCCGCGAGGTTGAAGGCCTCAGCGGTCAGGTAGAAGCAGTCCTGGACACTCCCTGGGGTGAGTACGATTCGAGGAAAGTCTCCGTGGGAACCATAGAGAACGGTCGCGATATCTGACTGCTCTGGCTTGGTGGGAAGGCCTGTGCTTGGTCCTGCCCGCTGAGCGTCCACGATGACGACAGGCACTTCGCTCATTCCGGCCAGGCTCAGCGCCTCCGTCATGAGCGAGAATCCAGGCCCGGACGTCGCCGTCATGGCCCTCACCCCCGTGTAGCCTGCGCCAATGGCGGACACGATGGCGGCGATTTCGTCCTCCGTCTGGATGACCACCCCACCATACTCCGGGAGTCGCCGTGACAGCCACTCGAGAATCTCGGTGGCGGGGGTGATGGGATATCCAGCGTAGTAGCGACATCCTGCAACCAGGGCCCCGAAGCCGATCGCATCGTTGCCCGAGAGCAGCACCCTGCTCTTCCGGTCCTCCGGCACGTCGAGCTCGAACCCATCCTGCCCCTCCACAGAGGAGGCGAACCCCAGGCCCTTCTCGATGGCCTTTCTGTTGGCCGCGACTACCTTGTCTCCCTTCGCCCCCCATCGCATGGAGATGCCATCGTAGAGGGGCTCCACGCTGAAGTCCAAGAGGCCGGCCGTGATGCCCAGGGACACCATGTTCTTCATGATGACGCCGCCAGCATCCCTCGCCATCTCTGCCATGGGAGCCCCGTAAACGTGAACGTCCGCCGCATCGGGGATCTGGGCGTCCATCGAATTGCTATCGTAGACGATGGTGCCACCCGGAACCATTTCCGGAAGGTTGACGTCAATGGAGTTCTGGTCGAACGCCACAAGACAGTGAATCTGATTGGATCGGGCCAAAGGCCTCTTGACTGAACTCAGCCTGACCTCATAGCCGGTATATCCTCCCCGAATCCGGGATGGAAACTCCCGGAAGGTGTAAACGTCAAGCCCCGCCCTGGCCATGGAGTAGGCAAATATCTCGCCCGTGCTGTCTATGCCTTCTCCAGACTGACCGCCAATACGCCAACTGATTTCCTCATTTGACATTGGCACACCGGGCACAGACCGGCCTATGGCCTATCGATGTGTTAATTGCTCACCTTGCTTATAAGCCCGTGCCGGCCGATCCACGACTAGGATTTCACAGCCCTTGGACCCGCCTGCCCGGCGCGGCGTTTGACCCTGAGCTGGCTGATCAGCTCCGGGACGATTTCGAAGAGGTCCCCTACGATTCCGTGGTCTGCGATTTCGAAGATGGGGGCGTTGGGGTCGATGTTGATGGCCGCTATCTTCTCAGACTCTTGCATGCCGGCTAGATGCTGGACGGCTCCCGAGATGCCCACCGCGATGTAGAGCTTCGGTCGAACAGTGCGGCCCGTTTGTCCGATCTGGTAAGCCTTCGGAATCCAGCCCGCATCGACAGGTTTCCTTGACGAGGCCACGACACCCCCTATCTCCTGTGAGAGCTCCTCCAGAAGCCCAAAGTTCTGCGGCTTCCTCAACCCGAAGCCGCCGGAGACGATTATCTCTGCNNTCGCGGGGGGACCTTGAAGACGTTGGGACGGACGGAAGCCATCTGGGGCCGGTGTTTCCTGCTCAGGATGTGGGCCAGGCTCTTGCCCCCGAACGCCGGGCGAATCATGTCCAGGTGTCCCTCAGGCGTAATGTCAAAGGCGACGCAGTCGGCGGCAAGTCCGGTGTGGATGACTCCGTGCAACCGGCCTCCCAGATCTCGGCCGTTCTTCGAGGCTCCAAAGAAGACGATTTCGGGCCTGTGCTTCCTGATCAGGTGTGCGAGGACCTTGGTGTAGGGACGCGGGGTGTACGTGTCCAAGTACTCGTGTTCTGAAACGATGACCTTGTCCAGGCCATACTCGATGGCCTCTTCTGCCATGTGGCGGGCATCATTCCCCAGCAAAACGCCAACCAGTTCAGAGCCGAGGAGATCGGCCAGTCGTCTTCCCTCCCCGATGAGTTGCGTGGAGACATCCCTCAATTGTCCCCTGCGTTGCTCAAGGAATATCCAAACGCCCTTGTGTTCCTTGGGATCGGCCATCAAATCACCAGGGTACCGTCCTCGGCGAGGCTCTCGAGGAACTTTTGCACGGCTTCTTTGACCTCGCCCCGAAAGATCTTTCCCTGCCGGTCGGGGAGTTTCACGGTATCCACTTTGGAGACCACGGTCGGGGACCCTTTTAGGCCGATTTCTTCTGCTTTGAGACCGACGTCCTCAGCACTCCACTGGACGATGGATCCCGTGCGCTTCGCCCGAATCTTCCCAGTCAGCGTGGGCAGCCTGGGGGTGTTGCAGCCGAAGCTGACAGTGATCAACGTGGGAAGCGCGCACTCCCAAACTTCGATGCCGTCCTCCACGAGCCGCCTGCCCCGAATTCTGCCGTCCACCACCTCGACCTCGGATGCATAGGTAATCTGGGCGATGTCGAGATGTCCCGCGATCCCAGGACCGACGTGTCCGGTGGAGCTGTCCGTCGTCTCCTCCCCACAGAAGATCAGGTCGTAGCCGCCAATCTTGCGAACGGTCTCGCTGAGGGCCAGGGCGGTGGGGACCGTGTCGCTCGCTGCAAGCTTCCTGTCAGTGAGGAGGACTCCGCGATCGCATCCCATGCCGATCGCGTGTTCCAGCGAAGGGGTGAAGACGGGAGGCCCCATGGTGGCCACCACGACCTCCCCGCCGTGCATGTCTCGGATCTGGAGGGCCATCTCAAGGGCGTTGAGATCTGGCGGGTTGATCTCACTGGGTACCCCTGCCCGTCGAAGCGTCTTGGTGACGGGGTCGATTTGAAGCTCTTGGGCCTTGGGAACCTGCTTGATGCAGACCACGCTCTTCAGACCCTTCCCCCTCTGGATTCCATCCCCAGACTCTATCACGTTTGCGTGACGCATGAGGAGGGAATGTAAGAGGGTTTCGGTCAGGAGTCTTGGCCTTCCGGCTGGTGATTAGCAGTTATCACTCGGCCCGTGGGTCGACCCTACTTGCCGGCGAGGACCTCGAGGGCCTCGTCCCGGCCCCCGGTGAGGATCTTTCCGGAGGCGTGCATGTCCTCTAGCTCCGCCTCTTCCAGTTCCCACTCAAGGATCTCCCTCACGCCCCCCTCACCCAGGACGACGGGCATGCCGACGCTGATGTCCTTCATGTCATACTCGCCCTTCACGACAATGGAAGAGGGTATGAGGTCTCCGGTGTCCTGCGCAATCGCCCGAATCATGTCCGCCGTGGCGTTGGCGGGACCGAACTCCGTGGCCTTCTTCCCGCCGATGATGTTGATGGCGACCTCCTTGATCTGCTCCCGGATGCTCTTCTTGTCTGCGTCCGTAAAGGTCTGAGCCTCCCCGTTAGCCTTCACTCTGGACCACACGGGGACTTGGCTGTCGCCGTGCTCCCCGAGGACGAAGGCCTCTATCGAGCTGGCTGGCACCTTCAGGAAGTCGGAGAGGGCCGTCCTGAAGCGGACTGTGTCCAGCATCCCGCCGGAGCCGATGACCCTGGTCCGCTGGAAGCCCGAGTACTTGTAGAAGACGTAGTTCATGACATCCATCGGGTTCGTGAGATTGACCATCACGGCGTTGGGGGCGAGCTTGCCCACTTTCTCGGCGATGTCCTTCATGATGGGGGCGTTGAAGCCCAGCAGATCCAGCCGAGTCATCCCCGGAGAGCGGGGCTTCCCAGCACACACGACGATAACGTCGGAGTCCCGAACGTCCTCATATTCGCCGAACCGGATGGACATGTTCGCCTTGTACTCCATGGAGTGCCGCAGGTCATTGGCCTGACCCCGGGCGAGGGGCTCGATTATGTCGACCATCACGACCTCGTCGGCCAACTCCCTGAGAACGGCGGTATAGGCGATGATGCTCCCCAATCTACCAGTCCCAATGAAAGATAGCTTCAATCCACCACCCCGTGGTTAGCGAAAATGGCCTAGGAGGAGGGGAGGATAAATAGGTTTCATACCGCAGTGGTACCTAGTCTATATACTCCTCCCTTAGAGGGGAGAAGATGTCGATGATCTCCACGTCCTCCAGGGCGACGGCGTCGTGTTTGACGTCCATCGGCAGCAAGTAGGCATCGCCTGCGTGGAGGTCCGTGGGCCGGCCGTCGATGATGATGCGAAGCCTGCCGCTGATCACGAAACCGGCCTGTTCGAAGGGGTGGCTGTGCTCTCCGAACTGGATTCCGGCCTTGATGTTCCAGTGACTCAGCAACATCCGATCGCTGAAGACCAGAGTACGACGAACGATCCCCTCCCTCATTTCGACCGCCTGGGCACTCGCGACGGA
>JABAOF010041491.1_pt2 | contig 13127 bp, 16 predicted proteins | sample 7062171 | NCBI WGS metagenome assembly JABAOF01 (sample SAMN14538628, study PRJNA623070) | marine sediment metagenome | biome: marine biome [ENVO:00000428]; feature: marine pelagic biome [ENVO:01000023]; material: deep marine sediment [ENVO:00002113] | place: India: Gulf of Khambhat ...
GCCTTGGATGTTGCCCTAAAGGCTTCCTCCAAGACGTCCAACCCCGTTTCGAGGAGGTCCTCCTCGATCGTCAGAGGGGGTATGTAGCGAACCGCTGATTCTCCGCAGGGGAGGAGGATAAGACCCCTTTTCAGGGCTTCCTCAATCAGATGATCCCGCTCCTCCACCGCCGGCTCCTTACTCCCCGAACTCTTGACAAGTTCACTGGCCCTCATCAACCCCAGACCCCTGTTGTCCCCGATGAGTGGGAACTGGTCGTGCATCTCTTCGAGCCGTTTGTGCATCCTCTCTCCGAGGACGGCGGCCCTCTTGTGGAGGCCATCTCTCTCGATGGTTTTGAGCGTGGCAACGGTTGATGCGCATGCCAAGGCGTTCCCGCCAAAGGTGTTGCTGTGAGCCCCCTGTACGCCGAAGTCGAGACGGGCGTCAAAGACGATGGCACCGATCGGGAGGCCGGAGCCCAGGCCCTTTGCCACGGCAATGACATCTGGCACCACTTTGGTGTGTTCGACCGCGAACATGGCCCCGGTCCGGCCGATACCAGTCTGCACCTCGTCCGCAACCAGCAGGATGTCGTTGTCTCGAGCGATGCGCTCTATCTCCTGGGTCCAGCCTGGTGGCGGCAGGACATACCCTCCCTCTCCCTGAAGGGGTTCGAAGAACAGGGCAGCCAGCTCCCTCGGAGGTATGAGCCCGGAGAAGTAGTTCTCTTCGATAGTCTTGGCACACCAAAGGTCGCACTCGGGATAGGTGAGCTGGTAGGGGCAGCGGTAGCAGTACGCGTACGGTACGTGGTGAACTCCGGGCATCCAGGGAGCAAATCTCTCTCGCTGGACTCTCTTGCTCGCGGTGAGGGCCAGCGCCCCCATGGTTCTCCCGTGGAAGGCATTGAGGAAGGCCAGGAACTTCTTCCCTGGCTTGTTCCACCGCGCAAGCTTGATGGCTGCCTCGACGCTCTCCGTCCCGGAATTCGTGAAGAAGACCTTCTTTGGATGGTCCCCAGGCGTCAGTCGTGCCAGCAATTCAGCTGCCTCGACCTGGATCTCGTAGTAGAAGTCGGTTCCCGCGAAGTGCCAGAGGTCCTGAAGCTGGGCTTCCACAGCCTGCATCACGTCCTCGTTGACGTGTCCCACGTTCGTGACCGCAACTCCTGAAGTGAAATCAATGTAGAGGTTTCCGTCCACATCCTCCACGACCGCGCCCTTCGCCCGTCTCACGGCCAAGGGAGAAGTCTTCGTGCTGGTCGCCAGGTATGTGTCATCTCTCTGGATGATCTTCTTGGCCTTGGGTCCCGGCGGTTCGACTCTGATGTGAGGGACCTTCATAAGTCAGCCCGATTCGTGGAAGGGGGTGCCTCATAAAAACCCTCGCAGACCCCGTTCGGGGCTGTCCAGAAGTGAGAGGGGTCCCTATCAAGGGTCCCAGAACCTGGACGACGGAGGGAGCTACACAGTCCCGGATTGCACGCTCGGCGGGACTACCCACCGATGCGGAACATCTTCGTCCCGCAGACAGGACAGGTTCCCTGGGTCGCAGGTTTGCCGTTCTTCATGGTGATGCGCTGCGGATTGCGCATCTCCCGCTTGGCCCGACACTTGACGCAGTAGGCTTCCACCATGCTAGACCTACCTGGGCATTAGCTTCATCGATATTAATGCTTCGTCGAATTCACGCCTAGAATCGCCTAAATCCAGGCGTACAAAGGTTTAAGCAGTCTTCCTCCTAGTGACGAGATCGAGGGCTTAGTTGAGTCTCAAGGACGACACAAAAACGACTCGCCCCACCATTTCGCCGAGGGGGACTAAGTGACCCTCATCGAAGACCTGATGATCAGAAAGGTCCTCGACAGTCGCGGGAACCCCACAGTTGAGGTGGACATATACACCACCTCGGGCTTCGGGAGATTCTCATCCCCTAGTGGTGCGAGTACCGGGGTCCACGAAGCTGTCGCACTCCCAGAGGGCAAGGTGGAGCTGGCCATCGAAAGGTTCGAATCCGAGGTCATTCCACGGATATCTGGGATGGATGCTGTCTTCCAGGAAGAGGTGGATGGCGCACTACACGAGGCGGATGGGACCGTTGGCTTCTCCTCCATCGGCGCCAACGTGGCAGTGGCGACCTCCATTGCGGTGGCGAAGGCCGCCGCGTCTGCCCTGGACTTGCCGCTGTACCGCTACCTGGGTGGCATGATGGCGAATCGCCTCCCCCGGCCCTTTGGGAACCTGATCGGCGGGGGACGGCATGCCCGGGGTGGCACCACGATTCAGGAGTTTCTCTGCGTGGCTAGAGGGCCTACGGTGGCCGACTCTATCGAAGCCAACGCCCTCGCTCACCGTCGAGTGGGTGAGAAGCTTGGCAAGCGGCTTCCCGATGTCGCCCTGGCGAAGGGGGACGAGGGGGCCTGGGTCGCCCCCCTGAAGGACGAGGAGGCCCTCGCAATTCTGGCGGAGACCTGCTCGGAGATCGAATCTGAGATGGGGTTTCAGTGTAGACCGGCCCTGGACATGGCCGCCTCTGAGTTCTTCCGAAGGGGCAAGTACGTCTATGCCGACCGTAGCCTTGAGCCCGACAAACAGATCGAGTTCGTGGCTCGCCTCGTGGAGGAGTACGGACTCTGTTCCGTCGAGGATCCGTTGGACCAGGACGACTTCGAGGGATTCGCGGGCCTGACGGAAGCGGTGGGCAAGAAGTGTCTTGTGGTGGGAGACGACCTCTTCGTCACGGACGTGGACCGGATCGCGCAAGGCGTGGAGAAGGGCGCAGGCAACGCGGTGCTCATCAAGCCCAACCAAGTGGGCACCCTCACCGATACACTCCTCGCCGTGGATTATGCTCATCAGCATGGGTACAAGACCGTCATCTCTCATCGCAGCGGGGAGACCACCGACGACGCCATTGCCCACCTGGCCGTGGCCTTCGGATGCGAAGGCATTAAGACGGGTGCCGTGGGTGGGGAACGGACTGCGAAGCTGAACGAGTTGATACGCATCGAAGAGGAGTTGACGTAAAGGATGGAGCAGGCAGAGAGAGAGGAGGCAGGGGAGGGTCTGTTGATCTCCGAGGACAGCTACCTCACCAGCGGAGTTCACATTGGAACCCAGCAGAAGAGCAAGGACATGAGGTCCTTCATCTACAAGGTGAGAACCGACGGGCTCTACGTCCTGGACATCAAGCAGACAGACGCCCGCATCAAGCTCGCGGCGAGTTTCTTGGCTGGATACGAACCTGAGGAGATGCTCGTCGTAGCCGCACGACAGTACGGCCAGAAGCCCGCCAAGATCTTCGCGTCCACAGTAGGATGCCACGTCTTTCCGGGGCGCTTCGTTCCCGGGACCCTGACCAACCCACAGTTGCCACAATACATGGAGCCGAAGGTCGTCACCGTTACAGATCCGGCGGCGGACCAGCAGGCCTTGAAGGAGGCCGTCAACGTCGGCATACCTGTCGTGGCTCTCTGCGACGCCAACAACGAGACGAAGTACGTGGACCTCGTCATACCCACCAACAACAAGGGACGCAGGGCCTTGGCCACGGTCTACTGGCTCCTCACCCGCGAGTTCCTCAAGGCGAAGGGACAAGTCAAGAAGGACGACGACTTCAAGATGTCCATCGACGACTTCGAGGCGACGCTCTAGGTGAGAAGATGCGGAGGCCTGCCGTCGCCGGCCAGTTCTACGCGGGTGGGAAGGACCAGCTCGTGGCAGAGATCGAGGCGTGCTATGCCGGCGCCCATGGTCCCGGCAGGTTGCCAGGGGACCTCGGAAACGCTCGGAGCCTCTCCGCTTTGGTCGTTCCCCATGCCGGCTACATGTACTCTGGACCTGTGGCGGCTTACGCGTACCTGGCCCTCGCGAATGATGGCCTTCCGGAAACCTTCGTGATCATCGGTCCAAACCACACCGGCCACGGCATGCCCCTGGCCGTTGGCATGGAGGACTTCGAAACGCCTCTCGGTGTCGCCAAGATCGACGAGGCGCTTGGCAGCAGGGTGATACAAGGCATGCTGGAGGAGGACATGGAGGCCCATCGGTACGAGCATTCCATTGAGGTGCAGCTTCCCTTCCTCCTCCACTTGAGGAGGGATATCAAGTTCGTGCCTATCTGCATGGGCTTGCAGGACTATGAAGCCGCTAGAACGGTAGGAAGTATCCTGGCCGAGTCCCTGAAGGGGACGGACACCGTCCTGATCGCGTCGACTGACTTCTCCCACTACGTCCCCATGGAGGTGGCCACTGCCAAGGACAGGATGGCCATCGATGCAATCCTGGAAGGTGACGCGGCGGCCCTGTACGACACGGTGCGGGAGCACAACATCAGCATGTGTGGCTACGGGCCCGTCATGGCGACGCTGGAGGCCCTTGCCAAGTGCAAAGGGACGTTGTTGAAGTACGGGACCTCTGGGGATGTGCAGCCGATGAGGGACGTCGTCGGGTACGCTGCGATCACCCTGGCGAAGTAGACTGGTCGATCCAGGTTAGGTAGTCTGCAAGCCCACTCTCCATGGAGTACGTCGCGACACACGGGACATCATAGGAATGGAGGCGTCTAATCTCCTCTGTCACCCGCTCCACCAGGGCGGACCTGGTTTTCATGATGACCGCCGTCTCTGCCTCGTCCCGAGTACGTCCCTTCCAACGATAGATCGACCTGATCGGGAAGATGTTGCCGCACGCGATGAGGCCTGCCTCCACCATCTGTCTGACGATTTTCACAGCCTCCCCTTCACTCCCCGCCGTCATGTAGACCATAGAGTGCATGCTGGAAGGAAGGTGCCAGTCGGTACAAATAGGATCGTGAGAACCGGCTCCTCCGTCTCATGATTCTCAACGATGAGAACAGCCTCGCTACTATTTTAGGTGAGAACCGGAAGAATGTAACAACAAGTTGACAGTCGTTACTTACGAGGAGCTTCGGGACTCTCTGAATGCGATTCTGGGCCCCAAGGGCATGGGGCCGCGAGAGACGAGCCAGGTGGCAGAGTATCTCCTGGGCTTCTTCGGTTACGGTACGGAGGTCATTGACAACGTCCTGCAACCCGAGGACCGCGACGTTTTCTACATGCTGGAGGAGGAGGGCCTGCTAAGTACCCGGCAGGAGGAGGTGATGGTCACCCGAGGAAAACTCTGGAGGATTCACTACTGGATCCTGAGGGTGGACAAGATGCGGCAGGCTCTGGTAAACGTCAAGGAGGATGGTGAGGACTACCAGGCCCTTTATGAGGGCATCTCCGAGGAAGTCTGGACCCGCCACTGACAACCTTTATAGGAACGAGGCGGAGTAGTGCGAGTGTCATGGTCCAGGAGATCCTGATCGTTGTCGCCGCCATAAGTGGCTGGGTGATTCTTCTCTATATCCTCGTGAGGTTGGGGTTGATAGGGTCACCGGCACCGCCGACGGAGGGCGGCGAGCCGGCGCACGCGGAGGCGGCTGCTCCACCCCCTGAGGAGGCAAAGGTGTCCCTTTTCGGCCCCTTCCTTATGCTCAAAACCAAGCGGGGACGAGCCTTCATCGAACGGCTCTCGAGGTGGCGGGGCGTCCGAATCCTGGGCCACTTCTACGTCGTGTTGATCGCGGTGACCATGATCGGAATTACCCTTCTCCTGGTCTGGACGGCCACCTTGGTCGCAAATGTCCCCCCCGGGAGTGCCCCGCCTCCCCAGGCCCTCATCGGCCTCCCAGGGGTGAACCCGTTCATCCCGCTGACCTATGGCATCTTCGCCCTCGTGATTGCCGTCGTGATCCACGAGTTCTCCCACGGCGTGCTGGCCAGGAGATGGAAGGTCGCCCTGCGGTCCCTCGGGGTCCTCCTCTTCATCGTCCCCATAGGGGCCTTCGTGGAACCGGAAGAGGAGGAGCTTAAGGCTCTGGACAGGCGCAAACGCGCCACTGTCTACGCCGCGGGACCGGGTAGCAATATCGTCACGGCTGTGATCTTGGCTGCCATCTTCTCCCTCGCCATGATGGGAGCCGTGCAGGCCAAGGCGCTGGGTATGGGCGTCACAGGGGTGGTCTCTGAGAGCCCCGCAGAGGTCGTGGGCCTCTCTGAGGGGATGATTATCGTGGCCATCAACGGCACGCCGGTACGGGATGGGGTTGTCTTCACGGAGGTGCTGAGCCAGTTCAATGCCAGTGAGACCATCGCCCTCTCTCTCTTCCATCAAGGGGCGTTGGAGGAGCGGAACCTCGTCCTGGCCAACAGATACGACTTCACCGGTGTCCAAGAGGACGACGGCCGCGGTTATATCGGCGTCAACACGGTGAGCACAAATCCGGACATCTTCAACCCGCTGGAGTCCAGCAGGAGGCTCGGGTGGGGGGGCGCCCTGTTTGTTTACATCCTCCTACCCTTTCAGGGACTCTCTCCGATGCAGCCGCCGATTACGGAATTCTACGAAGTCACGGGATTCCTGGGCGCGTTGCCCCCAGACCTGTTCTGGATTACCGCCAATGCTGTCTACTGGCTCTTCTGGCTCAGCCTGATGCTTGGGATGACGAACGCCCTTCCAGCGGTTCCCCTTGACGGGGGGTACCTTTTCAGGGACTGGCTCGATTCAGCCATTAAGAAACTCAAGGCCGGCATGCGAGCCGAGGACAGGGAGAGAATCGCCCGGATTGTGTCCTACGTGGTGGCCCTGTTCATTCTGGCTCTCATCCTCTGGCAGTTGATTGGTCCGCGGATCTGACTCATGTGGCCGAGGCCACGAGCCCGAGGACACCCGCGACGAGTACGATGACGCTTGTCACGAGGCCCAGAACCACAAAGCCGACCACTCCCACGATGACACAGATGAGTCCGCCTTCCCGGGGCCTCCTGGTAATCATCAGGAAGGCGCCGCCGACCGCGACGAGTCCAAGAACGAGGGGTGGCATGGCGTTCAGGATGCTCTGAAGCGTGAAGCTGAAGGTAACCCCATGTTGCAGGAGGAGGATAGCGCCGACGATCCCCAAAGCGAAGCCGAGGAGTCTGATGAGCCTGTTGGTCTGCATCGCTATCCCTTCTCCAGCCCACCCAAGGAGAAGATTCCCGCAGGGTCGATGGAGTGTCCGCCAGCGCCGCGGTACATCCTGACCGTTTTGAAGCCCTGACTGAATCCCAGCGACTCCATCATTTCGACCCCGACCGAATTCTCCTCGGGCATGTTCAGTGAGACGGAGGTCTCGGGATAGTGTGCCAGAAGGTGTAGGAGGAGTTGTTCCGCCACTTCAGACCTCGTGGGATCGCAAACCCAGGGGGAGACTTCCACCCCGCCTGGATAGGGAGCCCCGACAATGAAGCCCGTGACTCCGTCTTCACACCACAGGAAGAAACTCTCGCCAAAGTCATGATAGAACTCATCGAGAACCTTGCGGCGGTCAGCGCCGAAGAAGGGGGCGTCGAATTCAGCTACCCTGTCGAGATCGCCTGCGTGGGCGAGCCTGGCTCCAGGACGAACCTTCCCCTGCGCTGATCCCTGGAGGTGGATGGTGCTCCCCGCGGCCTGGAAACCCAACTGCTCGTAGAAGCTCTGGGCGTGGCCGTAGGCATTCAGCCAACACGTCTCTCCGCCCTCGTCCTCCACGTATCGGAGTGCTTCCTTTACCAGGGCCTTTCCATACCCTCTTCCTCGGAAATGAGGATCGACGACGATGCTTCCGATCCACGCCGCCTCCCCGTACGTTGTTGCAGTGGCAACCCCCACGGGGCGGCGGTCTTCCCACGCCACGAGCGTCCCCCTCGGGTCCATCCGCATGAATCGACGGAAATCGCCCGGGGTGTAGTCCCACTCCTCCAGATTCGTGAGCTGAACGGCGAACTCAATGTCCTCGACTGTCATAGGGGCGAATCTGACTATCAGAACAGCCCCCTACTCTCAACCTCGTCCACCTCGTCGCAATAGTGACCGCCATAGGTGACGAACCTGTCATCTTCCCGTGAGTGCTTGTACAGGCACGGCCCGTACTCGTCATCCTCGGCGCCATACCACTTGTCGCAGTCCTTGCACTGCAGCCAACGCCTGCGCCCCCTCCGCGCCTCCTCAACGGCCTCTGTCAGATCTCCGTTGCCTCCCAAGGCCACACCTCTCGAGTCGCCGACAGAAGGAGCACTACATGCCCCAAAACGGATCCTCCTTCCTCTTTATCTCCTTGAGCTCCTCCAGCACCTCTGCCTCGTCGGGATTCATTGCGGTCTGCTCTAGGGGCTTCACGTGCCCCTCAGGAATGTCGACATAGAGGACGTCACCAGGCTTGATCTGGCGCCCCACCGTCGGTCCCTCGATGGCGATGGCCACCTCTTCTCCCGTCCTCGCTTCTCGGAGAGACTGTTCCCCGCTTCTCACGCTTCGAACCCTCCCCACTATTCTCCCGTCACCCCTCAGCAGGGATTGGCCGACCTGGGTCCGGCCCGTAAGAACTCGGACCCCGACGATGGCAGGCTTGGAAACCCTGAACACGTACTCCGGCAAGAGTAGTATCTTCCCCGGGTACACGATTTCCTTCCTGCTCGCTTCCTCGAGCTCGTGGGCCTTGCGACCACGCCACTCCTCGTAGTCTTCTATGAGCCTGTACACAACATCGGCCTTAACGATATTCACATCGGGATGTTTCTTGAGCTCCTCCTCCGCCTCCGGGAGGAGACCCACGTTGAAGGCGAATACCACCTTCTTCAACGGGTCCTGAATCGTCGCGGCCTCCACCACATCCCGGGGAGTGATGGGGCCCAGCGAGGCTTGACGGACCCCCAACCCCTCTTCTTTCATCTGGTACGCGAGGCCCTCCAAAGAGCCAAGGGCGTCAGCTTTGATGAGGAGGCCATCCTCCGAGAGTTCCACCTCGAGCCTGGTCTCCTCAAGCACTTGCTTCTTTGCCTCATCCGGGTCATCACCCACGACCCGAAGTGGGGCTCCTGCGGCCACGTCCTCCAAGCTGGGTGCCGCGATCTTAATCCCGGCCGCGGCTCGCACCTCCTCCACTTGGTTGAACCGGTTCTCAGGGTCCCTGATCTCGTCCAGGGGCCGTGGCTTGAGAAGGGCCCTGACCTTGGTCATCCTGGGCTCCCCCGTCGGGGTCCCGAGGAAGACGGCGTCGCCCTTCCTCAGGACACCAGCATAGAGGATGGCGTCCAGGGTCACCCCGAGACCTCTCTCTTCCTTAACCTCCAGGATTGTGCCAGCGCCCGGCCCCTCCTCCGTCCTCAGTTCCTCCTCGAGGAACCGTTGAGCAAGGCCGATGAGAATCAGGAGGAGGTCGGGTATGCCCTCCCCGTGCTTGGCGCTGCAGGGCACGATGGCCACGAGCCTACGGAAGTCCTCGATCTTGTCGTAGCGGTCGGCGGAGAAGGAGTGCTCGAAGAGATCGCCGACGAGGGAGTAGAGCCTCTCATCCAGCTCCGTCCTGACGTTCTCACGCTGCGCGTCGTAGCTTGTCATGAAGGCAGCGTCGGGGTTCTTTCTCCAACCCGGGATGAGATCAATCTTGTTGGCGGCCACAACGAAGGGCGTCTTGTACTGTTTCAAAATCCGCAGGGACTCCACCGTTTGCGGCCGTAGTCCCTCGTTCATATCCACGACCAGGATCGCCAGGTCGGCCAAGGCACCTCCCCGAGCCCTGAGGGTCGTGAAGGCGTGGTGTCCAGGCGTGTCGATGAAGAGGAGGCCAGGGACCTTGAACGTCCGCCCCTTGACCAGGTCACCGCAGACCGCCATGATGACATCGAGGGGGACCTCGGTCGCTCCGATGTGCTGGGTAATGGCGCCGGCCTCACGGGCGGCGACACGGGTGCCTCTCACCCTGTCCAAGAGGGTTGTCTTCCCGTGATCCACGTGTCCAAGGACGCTGACGATGGGTTGCCTGATCATGGTGCGGCTTACCATCCTGTCGAGCCCTATTAGAAGTTTCTTGCCTCGTGAGGCATCAAGGCCCCGTCAGCCAAGCCTCATCTGACCTCGTGTAGCTCTGGATCTCCTCAGGCGTGAAGAAGAGGGATATCTCCCGAACGGCGCTCTCGAGGCTGTCGGCTCCGTGGATCAGATTCCTGGATATGTCGAGACCAAGATCACCGCGGATGGTGCCTGGCCGCGCTTTCGATGGGTCGGTGGCGCCAATGATGGCGCGTACCGAAGCAACGGCACCTTCGCCCTCTAGGACCATTGCCACTGCAGGGCCGGACGTGACGTAGTCGACGAGGGAGGAGAAGAAGTCCTTTCCAACATGTTCGGCGTAGTACTCCTTGGCAAGGCCTTCTGAGACGTGGACCATCTTGGCGGCCACCAGTTTCAGCCCTTTCCCCTCGAAACGACCGAGGATCTCACCTGAGAGCCCGCGCTGCACGCCGTCAGGTTTGATCAGAACGAAGGTCCTTTCGACACCCATCAATCCGCCATCCTGAAGTGATCGACTATCCTCTTTGCGGTGGCAGGGCCAATGCCCTTGACCGCCTGGAGGGCAGACTCGTCTGCCTCCGCCAACTTCTCCAGGGAGGTGAACCCGCTCTCCCAGAGGGCCCCGGCCGTGGTCTCCCTCACACCAGGGATCTCGGCGAACGCCGCCACAACGGTTTCCCTATCTTCGGCCACAGGCTCCGGTGCTGCCGCACTCTCGGGAGCGGCGACCTCTGCGCGTCGAGAGGGTCTGACCCGCAGGGCCTTCACATATCTCCTGGTCCACCGGACCCTCCGACCGATGCGCCCAAGATTGAGGTTCTTCTGGCACTTGCTCGAACAGAAGAAGTTGATGGTACCATCCTTCCGGATGAACATCTTGCCCGTGCCGGGCTCGATGTCATTGCCGCAGAAGGTGCAAGTTCTGGTTACGGGCATCTCCAGCTTACCTTACCGAAAGCTTGCGGGCCTCGCGAGCGGTCTCCCGCAGCATGAGGATGTCTTTGACCTGGACAGCGCCCTTGACGTTCCTGGTTATAATCCTGCCCCTATCTCTGCCTTCAAGGACTCGGACCTTCACCTGGGTTGCCTCACCACTCATGCCGGTTCGGCCAACAACCTCGACGACCTCCGCGGGAATGCTATCTTCCGCCATCTCACTTCCCCTTGAGTTTGGTCAAAGCGGTGTTCAGCTCGTCCACAAGCCCCTTTCCCTTTCCTGGGTCAACGATGCAGCATGAGGCCGTAGACTTCCCCAGTCCGGCGGCGACGCCGAGCTCCTGCTTGCTTGGCACGTATGCATAGGGTACTTCCCGCTCCTCGCAGAGGAGGGGCATGTGGGCCAGGATCTCTTCCGGTGACACATCCTCGGCCATGACGACGAAGAGGGCATCCCCTCTCTCTACCAACTTCGTGACCTCGTTTGTACCCTTCCGAACCTTTCCGGTGTCCCGTGCGGTTTCCACCATCTCGTACACTCTGTCGTACAGGTCCTTGGGCGTCTCGAATCTGACGTAAAGGGGTTTAGCCATAGCGAACCTCCTTTGGTTCAAGGAACCTCAGTCATTGGCTCCTGGAAGTGCTTCTAACGACCTGTGGACTATAAGGGTTTTGTGTGCTCAACCAGCAAAAGCTTGCTTGTCCATACGCGATGTCCAGCCCCGACTCGAAGGCCTGACGGGACGACGGTTTGAGACGTTGTCGGCGAGTCGGGCTTCAGCTCGACTGACTGATAATTATCTGGGCGTTGGAGTATTCCGCGACTAGGTTTGCCTGCGTGTATGTGAAGGTCGGCAAGGATTGTTCGCTGTCGGGTGCCACGCTCCCTGTAGCCTGAGTCTGTTCGGCAAGGAGGTCCCCCGTGGTGTTTAGAAGTTGCACGGTCACATTCGCGAAGTGAGCTGTCGTGATGTCCGTGTTCTTGATCTTGATGTCAATCTTGATCTCATTCAGACCGCTAAATTTGGTTTTGAAGGTGACCACGGTGAAGTCTGTGGCGATGTATTGCGTGCCCCACAGTTCCAGCAATTCGGAGGGAAGGGTTGTCTGGGTAAGGGCAAGTGTCGTCCCAGCGACGGCGAGAATGACCAGAAGGGCGGTCAGCCTTACGGAGACTTTTCCTGCGCTCTTCACCGACCTTGTCCTCACCTGCGACTTGACTCGCCTTCCTCTGTCAAGCTCCTTGAGGGTTTCTTCCAGTTCAGCTAGGATCTGATCTTCAGGCGTTGCCATCACCCGCTTCGTCTTGCATAGCGACTATAAACGGTTCGCGACCATTCTCACATTTGAGTTTCGTGTCTGACAGGGGAACTTGAGCCGTTCTCCTAGGATTGGATTGTTCTCTGTTTATTCTTGCGACTGTGATTCAGGTCCGGAGGCTATCCCCATGTGTCTCCTGTTGGCCCTCCTCGGCTCCCAGATCGGATGTGTCCCTTGGCGAAGGTCCGGCCGATCTACCGGAGGATTGAGGTCTTTCCGAGAGACCTCCTCGCCACGAGAGGGAGTCAATCCTCTTGTTCTTCCTGTTCTGGAACGGATCCGAGCAAGAGCGAAAGGACTTCCCGCCTAGTGTCTCGGACTGTTGGCCTGAACCGCTTTGCCACCGCGACGTCGTCCGGGTTCACGGTGCACGTCACGATTCCTTCCTCAAAGTCGGGAACCTCCCCCAGACTATCCCCTCGAGGTCCCACCCCTTTGGTGCCACCCTGAAAGACCATGTTCAGTTCGGTGCCCACCAGGTTGGAATAGAGGAAGAAACAAGTATTCTCCACAGCTCGGGCAGGAATCATCATGTCGAAGAATGGCTTGCTTGTAGCGGGAGCTGCGGAGATGCAGGCTAGGATCTCTGCACCCTCCAACGCCAAACCCTTGGCCACCTCGGGGAAGAATGTATCGTAGCAGATCAGGAGACCGATCCGACCCAGCTCGCTGTCCGCGATTGTCAAGGCGTCTCCTCTGCGGAAGTACTGCAGTTCCTCAAAGGGCCCGAAGTTCGCGGGATAGAGCTTGCGGTACGATTGAACGTCTCCCCGCCCCGAGACGTAGACGGAGCTATTGTAGAGGACCCCCGTCTCCTCATCTCTCTCGGGCATCCCGAAGATGATGTCCGTGCCCGCCTCCGCCGCCAGCTTGCTCACATCCCTGACCGACGGACCGTGGAGGTCCTCCGCGAGCTTCGAAAAGCGGTCCTTCGCCATATATCCGGACAGGAAGAGCTCGCCAAAGAGGAAGAGGTCGGCCTCGCTTCCCTCCACCAGCTTTCTCATCTTC
>JABAOF010004535.1_pt2 | contig 13124 bp, 9 predicted proteins | sample 7062171 | NCBI WGS metagenome assembly JABAOF01 (sample SAMN14538628, study PRJNA623070) | marine sediment metagenome | biome: marine biome [ENVO:00000428]; feature: marine pelagic biome [ENVO:01000023]; material: deep marine sediment [ENVO:00002113] | place: India: Gulf of Khambhat ...
TTCACGATCGGTTTCATCATTCACAAGCCACTGCTCCTCAACACGGCCTTCAATGGCCACGGCGTCCAGGGTCGGGAAGCGGAGTGGAATGACCCGACAAGCCCCCTCTATCGGAAGTACTTCTACACGACGAGAAACCGTGAGGGACTTCGTGAGTCGCTGTCGCAGGCGCTGAGAGAGATTTCCATGTCCATCTCCTCTGGGACTTCCGTCGCAGTGCTCTCGACGGCAACCGGTACAGAGGATCTTCTTTTCCGCGCCTCATTCCATCCAATCGGGTGGAAAGGCTTCCTCGAGGCTTTTGAGGTGAAGGGAAGTCAGGTGACCCTCGGTGCGCCAAGGTGGGAGGCTGGAGAGATCTTGAGGAACACCGCGCCTGCGGATCGGAGGATTTACACAGCGCTCAAAAGCGCGACCGGTGTCGATGAGAAACTGGATTTTATTGAGGCGAATGTCGCCGCAACTGATGATGAAGGCCAGCAGCTATTCAAACTCCTGGGCACGACCAATGCCAATGACGGGAGAGACATCATCCGTTTTATTCGAGGGGATGATGTGGTGGGCTTTCGGGACCGCAACGGCTACAAGCTCGGAGACATCATCAACTCGACGCCGGTCGTGGTTGGCCCTCCGGACGGGTACTCCAATGACCCCACCTATATTGAATTTAGACGCCAGAACGTGTTGAGAGAGAGAATGCTGTATGTGGGAGCCAATGACGGGATGGTTCATGCCTTCCATGTCGATGAACCCCGGGGTGGCCAGGAGGCCTGGAGCTTCATTCCGAATAACCTCCTGAGCAGGCTCAAGGATTTGACGGACCAGGATTACGATTTTTGCCACGGGTACTTCGTCGATCTGCCCCCGACGGTCGCCGATGTTTTCATCGATCCTGACGGGGCGGGGATTGGGCCTGAGCCGCGCCAGTGGAGAACCCTTCTGATTGGAGGAGAAAGGGAGGGCGGTAAGGCCTATTTTGCGCTCGATGTCACCCATCCATCGGCAGATCAATTCCGGCCGATTTGGGAGTTTTCAGATCTCCGTCTCGGAGAGAGTTGGTCTATTCCCGCCATCGGGAAGACCATCGATTCGGAGGGAGAGGATAGATGGCTTGCCTTTGTGGGCAATGGCTTCAACAACGATGATGGGAAGGGATACCTTTTTGCCCTCGATCTGGAAACTGGAGAGAATTTCCGGGAACCGCTGGCGTTAGGGGCCGGGTCTACGAATGTTCTGACGAGCCCTGTAGCCGTGGACATTAACGGAGATGATTATGCCGACAGCCTGTTCTCAGGCGATCTCTCAGGAAAGGTGTGGCGATTCAACATCACCGATCAGACCATGAGCCCGAAGACTTACCACCCCCTTAATCCGGATGAATGGCAGCCGCAGGAGATCTTTCAGACGTTGCCCGAACAACCGGTGACACTGCCCGTGGGCCTCTCCTTCTACTGCTCTGGGCCGACGGACCAGGAGTGCTCCAATTTATTTACCTATTTTGGAACGGGGAAATACTTAACGCTCGACGACAAAGAGGACAAATCCCTCCAGAGTTTCTACGCTGTCAAAGATGAATTCGCCGGTCTCACTCGGGACGACGTTGACATGAAAAACCGAACCACGTCTGGGGACTGCGAGACGGTTCCCGACCCTGACAAGATCAAGGGCTGGTACGTGGATCTGACAACTGAGGGTGAAAGGGTCTCTTCACCTCCGCTCGTCGGGGGGGGACTCGTCTTCTTCCTCACTTTTGTTCCCGACGTCGGTGATCCATGCAGCGTCGGGGGAACGACCTACCTCTACTACCGGGAATTTGACACCGGTTGTGTCCCCAACCAAACCGTCTTCGGTGAAGATCCGGACCCTGAAGGGGAAGAGCGACCGAGTGGGAGAATCCTGATTGGAGCGGGCTACGCTACGGAGATGTTTTACTACGCGAAGACTGAAGAGATGCTAATACAGACGAGCGATCGCACGGTCCACAGTCGCAAAGTGAGTCTTCCCAGAGGAGGCATCGAAAACTACGCATGGCGTGAGGTTTTCTATTAAGAGGCCGGGGCCATGCAAAAAGAGGACGGCCGAGACGCTCTCAACACAACCATCACTATACCTAAAACCAGTCCTCTGAACTGGGACGGTCCTGATTGGGTCCGCCGCCCATCTGTCCACGCAGGTGACAAGCCGTATCTGCTCTGTCCCGGAACTTCCTGAGCCTCGCCGAGTTCATCCATTCATCAAAACACACAGGTCACACGCTTGACATCCCCCCTATCTGTGCTCGCCTTCGGCGATTGGGCTCTTTTTGGACAAAAAAGAATCGAGAAAGCTATTCAGCAAATGGGTATCCTCATCAGAGATCTCAAAAAACCGCAGACCGGCCACTGAACTGCCGTCTGACAAAGGCTTTACGTAGACGATGGTCCCGCCAAACTTTAGGATGTGTTTTTCAAAGGCCAGGGCGATTGTCAGGGGTTCGCCAACGGAAAGGGGGGTGTTTGTTTTGATTTGGATTCCCTCCCGACTGACATTCTGGATCGTTGCCTGAAATCCGTCATGGAGGAAGGTTTTTTTCACCTTGACTCGTGGGCTTTTCCTCCGGTCCTGGAAAGGATGGGCGGCTTTGTCGTGAGAACTCCCGGAGATCCGTTTGCCCCGCTCTCGATCGGTCTTTCTCCGAGGATCAGTGAGGCAGTATTCGCACATAGAAGAGGCCCAGTGAACGAGGCCGCCACAGTTCAGGCAACGGATATAGTAGTTGTCTCTGCTCAGATCGACTTCCAGTTGAGGGAATGCGAGATCTTTCGATTTCTGCTTATCCTTGTACATTCTCTCGTCGACCAGATGGACGAAGGACTCAAGATCGAAATCCTTCTCGAACTGAGCCACCCCCATGCTAAGCGTCAATCCGGCTGGAGCCGTTTTTTTGAAGCTTGCTCTCATCCGGTTTCCAATCGTGAGGGCGGATTTACTGTCTGCCTCTGGAAGAATCATGACGAATTCATCTCCTCCATACCTGAAGGCAAAATCGAGATTCTCCCGGATTGACGACCGGAGGACACTCCCCACCGTCCTCAACAGGGCGTCTCCTTTCAGATGGCCATATCGATCATTGAATTTCTTAAACCCGTCAACATCTAACATGATAATCGATATGGGATACCCCTGTTCTTTGGCCCTCTCGATCTCATGGTCGAGTTTCTGATAGAAATACCTCCGATTGTAAAGACCGGTGAGTTCATCGGTGATCGCGCTGAGATAGAGCTTGCTCTTGAGGGCTTTCTCTCTTTCAATCTTGTAAAGTTGGACCGAGAGTTGCTCTATACTAAAAGGCTTTGCCAAAATATCACTCGCGCCGGCTTGAAGGATCTTTATTGGAGAGTATTTCCCCTGGTATCCCCCGATCATCAGGACATCGACATCGAGGTGCCTTTTCTTGATCGTATGCAGCAGCTCAAATCCGTCCATTTTCGGCATGATGATCTCGGATATGACGATCGGAAAATGGTCCTTTTCGAGCAACTCCAAGGCCGCATGGGTTGAGTCCGCTTCGACGCAAGAATAACCGAGGGATTCAACGATGCCTCGCAGGATTTGTCGGGACTCTGCCTCATCGTCCACCACAAGGATCTTTTTTTCCAAAACCGTTTTTTCAATTTCCGCTTTCATCATTTCTCCTGGCATTTCGCCGACGAGTATACCACGTCATCGTCTTTATGCGTCATTTGTGTCCCAGAGAGTTTAAGCAAAAAGAGAACCAACGTTTCAGTGAAAACGGCGTGATCCGATTTCTGGTTTTTTCCCATTGGGGTTTCTGATCATCTCATCCGAGAGGATTCTGAGTCCTGAGAACTGTCTTCCTCGTGGAATCTGCATGGTAACTCTGAATTGGCTTCAACTCCAAACGGGATTTCTGAAGTGACTCAATGCCATTAACGGCCGCAGATGCTCCCGAGATCGTGGTAATACAAGGAATCTGGTGTAACCAAGCCGCCCGTCGGATGACCGCATCGTCTGATTTCGGTTTTTTCCCACCGGGAGTATTAATCACAAGGGCGATGTCGCCGTTTTTGATTAGGTCGACAATATCCGGCCTTCCGTGGCCGACCTTGTACACAGGCTGGACATGAACCCCGTTTTTCTTCAAAACAGTCGCGGTTCCACGGGTGGCGGCGATCTCAAATCCCAGATCGGCGAGTTTCTTGGCGATCATGAGAATCGCCCTCTTGTGCCGATTCATAACGCTGATGAAAACCTTCCCCGTGATCGGTAGCGCTTGGCCAGCCCCCATCTGGGATTTAGCAAAAGCCCGGCCAAATTCGCGATCGATGCCCATCACCTCTCCTGTTGATTTCATTTCAGGGCCGAGAACTGGATCGACCCCGGTGAAACGGCTAAAGGGCAAGACGGATTCTTTAACGGCAACGTGGTCAATCTCCATCTCTCGAACCCTGAGGTCGCGAAGGGTTTTGCCGATCATGGCCTTGGCAGCAACTTTTGCCCACGGGGTGCCTGTGACTTTACTGACAAAGGGAATCGTTCTCGAGGCACGTGGATTGACCTCAAGTATATACAGAATATCGTCCTTGACCGCAAATTGGATATTGATCAATCCAACAACCTGGAGCTCTTTTGCCAGGGCGTAAGTTGCCTTTCTGATCTCTTCGATCTCCTCATCGCCAAGGGAATAGGGCGGCATCACACAGGCGCTGTCACCCGAGTGGATACNNAATGTGCTCCATGATCCCTGCAACAACACAGTCATTGCCGTCCGCGACCGCGTCTACATCGATTTCGATTGCGTTTTCTAGAAAACTGTCAATAAGTACTGGATGTTGGGAAGAGGCTTGCACGGCTTTATCCATGAGGTGATCTAAGGACTGCTCGTCATAGATGATTTCCATCGCCCGGCCTCCCAGCACGTAGGAAGGTCGCACCACGACTGGGTAACCGAGCCGTTTGGCAGTTTTTCGTGCCTGTTCAGCTGAAATAGCCGTTCCATTGGCGGGCTGAGCGAGATTCAGCTTCTTCAGAAGGGCCTTGAAACGTTCTCTGTCTTCTGCCTGGTCGATATTGTCCGGGCTGGTGCCGAGAATGGTGACTCCGTCGGCCTCAAGCCGCCTAGACAGATTGAGGGGGGTCTGTCCTCCAAACTGGACGACGACGCCCGCTGGCCGTTCAAGATGGACGATGTTGAGAACATCCTCGGCAGTCACCGGCTCGAAGTAAAGCTTGTCTGAGGTGTCATAGTCTGTGCTCACCGTCTCTGGATTGCTGTTGACCATGATCGTCTCGTATCCAATCTCCTTCAGGGCAAGGGAGGCGTGGACGCAGCAGTAGTCGAATTCAATTCCTTGGCCAATCCTGTTTGGCCCTCCACCCAGAATCATCACCTTCGGCCTCGACGAGACTTGAGCCTCGTTCTCGAGGTCATAGGTCGAATAGTAAAAGGGGGTATAAGCTTCGAACTCCGCACCACAGGTGTCGACCAGTTTGAAGACGGGACGGATCTGTTCCTCCCTTCTCCGCTCGGCAACGAGAGTTTCATCCGACCGGGTCAGAAAGCCGATCTGAGCATCTGAGAACCCCATTTGTTTCGCCCGAGCCAAAAGAGACCTTGGGAGTCGGGCGGGCCTGGCTGACGAGAATTGCGACCAGAGGGCGAGGTCGGGTAACACCGACCCGTAAGATGCTATTTCCCGCTCCGTTTCAAGGATTTCCAGGATGTTGTTGAGGAACCAGGGATCTATGCGAGTGGCCTCATAGACCTCCTTGAGGGGCATGCCAACCTGAAGGGCATACTTGATGAAAAACACCCTATCCGCATTGGGGGTTTTGAGCCTTTTAGACAGTTCTTCCCATTCCCCCGAAGAGAGGGGGTTGGCTCGATGGCTCTTTTGATAGAAAGGGTCACCATCGTCAGCCCCCAGGCCGGATCTTCCGGTCTCGAGGGATCGAAGTCCTTTCTGGAGGGCCTCTTTGAAGGTTCTGCCAATTGCCATGGTCTCACCGATGGATTTCATCGAGATGGTCAGGGTCGGATCAGCCTCAGGAAATTTCTCGAATGCGAATCGGGGTATCTTAATGACACAGTAATCGATCGTGGGCTCGAAACAGGCAGGTGTCTTTTGGGTGATATCGTTCGGGATTTCGTCCAGCGTATAACCGACGGCCAATTTGGCAGCGATCTTGGCAATGGGAAAGCCGGTAACCTTCGAAGCGAGAGCCGAGCTTCTGGAAACCCTGGGGTTCATCTCGATAACAACCATCCGGCCATTCTGAGGATTGACGGCAAACTGAATATTCGAGCCTCCCGTCTCGACACCGATCTCCCGGATGACAGCGATCGCCGCATCTCGCATCCTTTGGTATTCCTTGTCACTCAACGTCTGAGCTGGAGCGACCGTAATGCTATCGCCTGTGTGAATACCCATGGGGTCGAGATTTTCGATTGAACAGACGACGACGACGTTGTCCTTCGCATCCCGCATGACCTCAAGCTCGAACTCTTTCCATCCAATGACCGACTCCTCGATAAGGATCTCACCGATCATGCTGGCTTGGAGGCCGCGGGAGGCGAGTTCCTCAAATTCATTGACGTTGTAAGCGACACTCGCCCCAGTGCCACCTAGAGTAAAGCTAGGCCGGATGATAGCAGGGAATCCAACTTCTTGGACAACCCGCATTGCCTCCACCATTGAATGGGCGAGACCGCTCCTGGGGAGATCTAAGCCAATTTTTCCCATCGACGCCCGGAAGAGGTCTCTCTTTTCAGCCTTTTGGATGGCCTCGTAGCTGGCTCCAATTATTTGAACGCCGAAGCGTTCGAGGACCCCCTTTTCTGCCACCTGGACCGCCACGTTGAGACCGGTCTGGCCTCCCAACGTTGGAAGGAGTGCGTCTGGTCTCTCATGCTCGATGATTCTTTCTAGGATTGAGACGGTGATGGGCTCAATATAGGTCCTGTCAGCCAGTTCTGGATCAGTCATGATGGTGGCAGGGTTACTATTGACGAGGACAATCTGAAAGCCTTCCTCTCTCAACGCCTTACAGGCCTGCGTTCCAGAATAGTCAAATTCACAGGCCTGCCCGATGACAATCGGCCCTGACCCGATGACGAGGATGGTCTGAATGTCGGTGCGTTTAGGCATTCTTACTCTCTGCCATGTCTTGGACGAAATCCTGAAAGAGATATCCGGCGTCGTGGGGCCCGGGAGAGGCTTCGGGATGAAACTGAACCGAGTAGACGGGAAGCCATCGGTGACGCATCCCCTCCAGCGTGCCGTCGTTCAGGTTGATCGACGTGACCTCAATCGCCCTTTTGTCCAGAGAGGTCATGTCGACGCAGAATCCATGATTCTGGGTCGTTATGCTTACTCGGTCAGTTTTGAGATCCTTCACCGGTTGATTCGCCCCCCTGTGTCCGAACTTCAGCTTAAAGGTCTTTCCCCCCATGGCGAGACCGAGTATTTGATGACCCAAGCAAATGCCGTAAATGGGTTTTTGGCTGATAAGCGCTTTAGCGGTGTCGACAGCATAGGGGACTCCCTCAGGATCGCCCGGACCATTGGAGAGAAAGATCCCATCAGGGCCGTAGGAGAGGATTTCTCCTGCCGAGGTATACGCTGGGACGACGGTTATAGTACACCCGTGAGCATGAAGCATCTTCAATATGGATCGTTTTAATCCAAAATCCATCGCGACGACTGAAAAGACGGCATCTCGGTGAACTGGGTTTGGATTTTCGTCGGGTAACGTACGCAGCCATTGGTCTTCGTTTGGGGCAGGGCTCCAGCAGTAAGGCTTCGTGCAGGTGACTTCCCTCACAAGATCCCGGCCAATCAAGCTAGGAGTTACTTTTACCTTTTCAAGGAGACGTCTTCGGCTTAGGTCCTCGGTTGAGATGATGGCCTTCATGGCGCCGGCGGTGCGAATATGCCTGGTCAGAGCGCGCGTGTCGACCCCCTCGATGCCAACGACCTCGTACTTCTCGAGGAAAGCTCTCAGGCTTGTCTTGCCTCTCCAGTTGCTATGATATTCGCTGTACTCTTTGACCACGAACCCCTCGACTTGAGGCATTTCGGACTCCATGTCCTCTGCATTGACTCCATAGTTCCCAATGAGGGGATATGTCATGATGACAATCTGACCTTTATACGAAGGGTCGGTGAGAATCTCTTGATATCCAGTCATGCTCGTGTTGAAGACGATCTCCCCTGTTCTCTCTCCAAAATCTCCGAAGGAGGTCCCCTCGAAAGTGGTGCCGTCTTCCAGAACGACCAAAGCCCTGTCTCCCTGCCTCATCTTATGACTCCGCCTTCACTTCTTAATAAGTTGAATGGAGGTTCCAAAGCATCGTATTTTGCTTATGAGGTGCAGACGAAACCAAGCCTGTAGAGCCCATATGCTCTGTCTGAAAAAAAAGCCCTCGATGATATCATCGAGGGCTTTTTTGGGGCCTCTGCGAATTCTGGATTGGTCTCATGTCCACTTGGCGAATTTTCTATATCTAGTACACCATAAAAAGGGGGTTGTCAATCAGGAATGTTACTGAGGGAGATTGAATCTTAAAAAACTCGGGAAAACTTCTTGAGGAATTTGTCGATTGACCCTCAAAACCATTTGTGTTATTCCTATGTCCTCGGCGGAAGCCGTGCCCCGACAGACCTCAGGGGGAAGGGGGCTCCAATGGCCAAAATAGGAAGAGCAATTGTTAGTGTCTCGGACAAGGCGGGTGTGGTGGAATTTGTTAGGGCCCTCGTGGAGATGGGTGTCGAGGTTCTATCGACTGGAGGGACAGCGAAGACGCTCAGACAGAACGGCATACCCGTGAGGGATGTTTCGGAACAAACGGGTTTTCCGGAGATGATGGATGGGCGCGTGAAAACCCTCCATCCGAAGATTCATGGTGGGTTGCTGGGCCGGAGAGACAATCCCAAAGATATGAAAGATATGGAGGTTCATGGAATCCAGCCTCTCGATATGGTCATTGTGAACCTGTATCCTTTCGAGGCGACTGTCGCCCGAGAGGGGGTCTCCCTGGAGGAAGCGATCGAAAACATCGATATTGGCGGTCCGACCATGATTCGCTCTGCCGCAAAGAACTTTAACCATGTGACCGTGGTGGTAGATCCAGATGATTATCACGACGTGATCAGGGAAATGCAGGAGCATGAGGGGGTGGTTTCTCTTCAGACAAATTTTCGTTTGGCCAAAAAGGTATTCCGAAAGACCGGCCGATACGATCAGGCAATTTCAGAGTACCTCGAATCTCTGAAGGAGGCCTGATGGGGGAGAAGGGGTCTCCATGGAGGAGAAGAAACTAAAGGTTTTGGTGGTCGGCGGTGGGGGGAGAGAGCACGCCCTTGTCTGGAAAATCGCCCAGAGCCCTCTGGTGGAGAAGATCTACTGTGCCCCGGGGAACGCGGGTATCGGGAAAATCGCTCATTGTATCAGCATCGGTGTCACCGACCTCGAGGGACTCTCTCGATTTGCTGAGGATCATCGGATTGATTTGACCGTGGTGGGACCCGAGCTTCCCTTGACTCTGGGAATTGTCGATGCCTTTGAGTCTCGAGGTCTGAGGACCTTTGGCGCCAGCCAGAAGGCTTCAGAAATAGAGGGGAGCAAGGTCTTCTGCAAGGATCTCTTGAAGCGCTACGGGATTCCGTCTGCTGCCTATGAGGTCTTTCAGGAAAGGGACGAGGCAGCAGCATACATTTGCACAAGGGAAGGGCCGACCGTCGTGAAAGCCGACGGTCTCGCAGCGGGAAAAGGGGTGATTGTCGCCCAAACACAGCGGGAGGCCCTCGAAGCCCTTGATCGAATTATGATGGCCAAGGAATTCGGCAGCGCTGGAGACCGTGTGGTCATAGAAGAATGCCTGACTGGGGAGGAGGCATCGTTTCTCGCCTTTACCGATGGAGAGACGGTCCTGCCCATGGCTTCCTCGCAGGATCACAAACGCATTTTTGATGACGACCAAGGTCCGAACACAGGAGGAATGGGGGCATACAGCCCAGCCCCTGTGGTCGACGAAAAGGTTCATGGGCGAATTGTTGAGGGCATCATGATCCCGGTGATTCGGGGGATGGCGGCCGAGGGAAGACCTTATCGAGGGGTCCTGTATGCGGGTCTGATGATCAGTGATGGAGAACCGTACGTTCTCGAGTTCAATGCCCGCTTCGGGGATCCTGAGGTCCAACCGATCCTGATAAGAATGAAGAGTGATATCGTTCCGATTCTCGCGGCCTGCATCAATGGAACCCTGGAGAACATGGAAATTGAATGGGACCGCCGGGAGGCTGTGTGCGTTGTCATGTCGTCACCGGGATATCCGGGGGCCTATCCGAAAGGGTATGTGATCGAGGGGCTCGAAGCGGCAGCATCGATGGATGACGTTGTCGTATTTCACGCCGGTACCGAGATGAAGGGAGAGAAGATTCTGACCAGTGGAGGAAGAGTCCTCGGCGTCACAGCACTTGGCCAAGGAATCTCGGAAGCCATCGAAAGGGGTTATCGGGCAGTCGAAAAGATCAGGTGGGAGGGCGTTCATTACCGGAGAGACATCGGGAAGAGGGCCCTGGACCGGCTGGGCGGATGAAAGAATGATTCCACGCCTCTCCCAGGGATTACGCTCATGACGGATTCCGGGGCCGAGAGGTTGAGCCTGAATACTGAGGAGGCTGACCGTCAATGAAAAAGGAGGCGATCCAACCCCTTGTCGGGATAGTCATGGGGAGTGACTCTGACCTCGAGGTGATGACCGAAGCCGCTTCGAGTCTCGAGGCACTTGGAATCCATTATGAGATGACTGTCTCATCGGCCCACCGATCTCCAGAAAGAACTCGAAGATATGCCAAATCAGCCGCGGCACGAGGGCTGGAAGTGATCATTGCTGGGGCCGGTGGAGCGGCGCATCTCGCTGGTGTCCTTGCCTCTCATACAGTCGTGCCGGTCATCGGTGTTCCAATCCCTTCATCACCTCTGGGAGGGTTGGATTCCCTCCTTTCGACGGCACAAATGCCTGGGGGAATTCCCGTGGCCACCATGGCCATCGGGAAACCAGGAGCGAAAAACGCCGGAATCATGGCGGCTCAGATGCTCTCCCTCAAACATCCAGACATTCGGGACAGGCTGGAGAGGTATCGGGACCAGATAAAGGGGGAGCTCAGGCGAAAGGACAAGACCATCAGGAAGTTCCAGAAGTGATTCAGTCCCGTATTGTCAGGTTGCGGCGGTCGGATATTCAGGCGTGGCCACTCGAGGAGATCGCAGCACTGCTCCAGAGGGGCGGGATAATCGCCTATCCAACCGAGACGATCTATGGTCTCGGTGTCGATGCCTTAAACGAGGAGGCCATCAGAAGGCTCTTTCAGGTTAAGGCCAGGGATGCGAGAAAGCCAGTCTCTGTTCTCGTGAAAGATATCGAGATGCTGGGTCGTGTCGTTTCGGCAATTCCGCCGGCGGCGAGACCCATCATAGAGAATTACTGGCCAGGACCTGTCACGATTATCTTCCCCGCCTCAAGGGCCGTCCCTTCGAATTTGACCGGAGAGAGCGGGAACCTGGGTGTGAGGATCTCGCCTCATCCATTTGTCAGCCGCCTCTTCGATTTCTTCCACTCACCCTTAACGTCGACGAGTGCCAATATTTCGGGCGGCCGAAGCCTTCTCGAACCGGAGGACATCCTTCGAACATTCGGCCCGAGGATCGATCTCGTGATTGATATGTCCGAACCCATAGGGGATAAGGCCTCGACGGTGGTCGATGTGACAGACGGGGAGCCCAGGATCGTTCGGAAGGGCGCGGTCGAAATTGAGGGTATTTGAGCAGGACAGAATAGGCGGTTTGAGGAGTCTCTTCCACCCACACGGTGGTTTGCGCTTTTCCTAGGTCGAGGTTTTCGGGAAATGGATATTCAAATCCCTCATCTTTTTTCTCAGCGTATTTCGGTTGATTCCAAGGAAAAGAGCGGTTGCAGTTTGGACATTCTGATGCCGTTTGAGGGCCCACTTGATGACGATTTTTTCGACGAGACTGACGATGTCGAGCAGTAGGGCGCATCGTGACTCGGTTCGTGGATCGACTTTCTCAATCATCTGTCTCAATTTTCCATCAAGAATCTCGTCTAGCGAGGGGCCTGCCTTTGATTTTTCCGTATCGAGTTGAATATCTTCTGGAAGCGGTGAATCCCGGAAGAGCATCCGGGCGATGACTGTCAAGAGCCTGACATCTTTGTCATAAGATACCGTGCCCTTGTAAATGGGATATGTCGTCATGACACCGACGCCACGCTTCCGGTTCAGGATGGGAACGCAAAGCAGAGTGGACTCCTTCTCGTCGAGACGGCTCAGCGGTAATGGAAGGATTTCCTCAGTGACCCGGCTGAAGGCCATTGGGCGAGCACATGTGAGGACCTCTTCGATGATGGCAGGGTTGAGTCCTTGGATGGAACCCTTCTGTTCGGCCGGATCCCCGAACACCACCTCGAGGAGAGTCTCCTTTCTCGATGGGCCCAGGAGAGTGAGTGTGCCATAGTTTATGCCGAAAGCCTCTCCTAAGATCTCCATGACGCGGAGAAATCTCTCCCTCGACGTGTGAACCGAGGAAACGAGTTCGCTAATTCTGAATAGGAGGTCTAGCTCATTCGGTCCGGTTTGATTCGTCTGACCGTCGGCCGTCCCCGTACCCGGAAGCATCATCAGTCTCCGAGGTTCGCCGAAAAGGGATTCTGGCGTTGCGAGAAGAGAGAGTATGCAGATCCGATAACGCCCATGTGTGGATTGGTAAGATCAAAAAGATGAATGATCGGGCGACATTCAAGGCAACGCCGATCCTATTATAATGAGTTTGATTCGAGATGCAAGGGAATTCTTCACTTCACCTCTCCTTTTTCTTCTTTCGGTGGATCCAGCCATGGTGGACCGACTATATCTCGCCAAAGGCGGGCCCCCATGGTGAACCCCACTTCTCCCGTGAGTCGCTCATGGACGACGGAGTCCACCAGAAAGTCAGGAGACTTCAAACAGAAACCTGTTGACAGGGGTTGGGGATTGCGGGTAATATGTGAAAAATTTCCTTAGTCTTCTTCCGATACGCTCTCCTCACCAATCCATCACCTGTCT
>JABAOF010018412.1_pt1 | contig 13124 bp, 18 predicted proteins | sample 7062171 | NCBI WGS metagenome assembly JABAOF01 (sample SAMN14538628, study PRJNA623070) | marine sediment metagenome | biome: marine biome [ENVO:00000428]; feature: marine pelagic biome [ENVO:01000023]; material: deep marine sediment [ENVO:00002113] | place: India: Gulf of Khambhat ...
TGTGTCGTTGCGTTATTACTAAGAGGGAGGGTATTGCGTCTCCCAATTCGGGAAAAATCGAAATCGACGCCAGGGGTTACTTCGTGGTCCAAAGGCTAAGTTCCAAAGATTACAGAAGCCTTGTAACAGACATTACGCATCTCTTATCAAGTTTTGGTCGTTAGAGTCCAGGTTTTACCAAATCTTTAAAATTGCTTCAAAGAAGCTTTAACTAGCGCTGCTATAATGTGATTGAGAGTTGAATAAGAGATGATGCTTCTTACGCGGGGCGTAGAAGTGAAAAAAGAAAGGGGTGAAAACTACGATGGGTGGAATGATAGGGGGCCTCTGCTCCGGCCTTGGCGGTTTTGGCCTGATCGGGATCATCCTGAACCTGGCCATCACCGTCGGTCTGATCGTAGGCTTGGTGTTGCTGATCGCCTGGCTGTGGCGCCGGGTTAATCCGGGCGGGCAGACGTTTGCAGCGCCTCAGAGTCAGACCGGGGCGGTGGCTTCACCGCGAGAAATCCTGCAAACCCGCTACGCGCGAGGGGAGATCACCCGCGAGCAGTACCAGCAGATGCTGGCAGATCTGAGCTAGCAGGAGGATAAGAACAATGATGATAGGTTTTGGGATGTTTGGTCTGCTGTTTATGCTTCTCTTCTGGGGTGGGCTCATTGCTCTGGCAGTTTGGCTGATCAGCGCCCTGTTCCCTCGGGACGGCCGGCGGCCCACGTCTCCTGCTGGCCGGGACTTGAGCGCCCGTCAGATTCTAGACCGGCGCTACGCTCAGGGGGAAATCACCCGCGAGCAGCACGAGTTGATGAAACAGGATCTCCGGTAAACGATGAGCCAACCAGTGGACATCCAAGAGACGGCCAAGACCCGGGCGCGGTACAACCGTATCGCGCCCCTCTATGATTTGATGGAAATCTTCGCCGAGCGGCGATTCGTCCCCTGGCGACGAGAACTCTGGTCGCTGATCCCCGGCGGCCGCGTGCTGGAGGTAGGGGTGGGCACCGGCAAGAACTTCCCCTATCACCCGCCTGAGGCCGAGGTGACCGGGATTGACCTGAGCGACCGCATGCTAGTTCAGGCGCGACAAAAGGCCGAGGAGCTGGGTCGCCCTATCGACCTGCGTGAGATGGACGCCCAGCAACTCGACTTCCCTGACGACAGCTTTGACACGGCGACCGCTACTTTCGTCTTCTGCTCCGTGCCCGACCCGGTACAAGGTTTGCGCGAACTGGGCCGTGTGGTCAAACCAAATGGCCAGATCGTGTTGCTGGAGCACGTGCGAATTGACCGGCCAGGCCTCATCGGAAAGCTAATGGACCTTCTCGACCCTCTGGTGGTGCGGGTGATGGGGGCGCACATCAATCGCCGTACGGCCGAGACGGTGCGACGGGCCGGGCTGGAGGTGGAGCGGGTGGAAGACCTGGCCTCGCGCGGCCTGGTCAAGCTCATCGTCGCCCGGCCGCCATCTCCAAACGGGGCCGACACACGGTAAGCCGACAGACACAAGGCCGCGTGACTTTTGAGATGCTGGCCCGCGGACCGAGCGCCTCAGCTCATACCCCGCCATTTGGCCCATATGAAAGCGGGCCAAACGGCGCTGTTGTCTATTTCTCACTTGCGTTAAACTAATTGCGACGTTTGGCGCAAGGAGGGCGTCCTAGGTGCTGGCCAATGACTGACACGACGACACTCAAGGGTGAGTTGACAAAAGATGAAACCCGGCCCCGGCACGAGGCAGGTATGACGAGATGGCGCTGGCTGGCGGCCGGGCTGCTGCTGGCGCTGCTGGCGTTGTTGGCCTGGGGACTGCGCGCCCAGGCCGGTGGACCCCTTGAGTCGGGGCCAGCCCCCGACTTCAGCTTGACCACTTTCGAGGGTGAGACCCTCACCCTGAGCGATCTGCGGGGGCAGGTGGTCATCATCAATTTCTGGGCCAGCTGGTGCCCCCCCTGTCGGGACGAAGCGCCCTACCTGGAAGCGACCTGGCGCAAGTATCGGGATCAAGGCGTGGTCTTCATCGGCGTGGACTACGTGGACACCGAACCCAATGCCTTGGCCTATATCGAGGAATTCGACATCACCTACCCCAACGGCCCTGACATCGGCCAGAAGATCGCTGAATCTTACCGCATCAAGGGCGTACCGGAAACATTCTATGTGGACAAGGCAGGCCAACTGCGGGGAGTGCAGATCGGACCGCTCTCCCCACCTACCTTGGACAACAAGATTGACGAATTGCTGGCGGAATGAATGGGGAAAGGGAGCTGAACTGTGATCAACGATCTTGGTTTTATCACTCTGGTCCTTTCGGTCCTGGCCTCGACATACGCTCTCTATGCCGCCTTTCGGGGGCGAAATGATCTTTCGAGCCCCTGGCTGGCCAGCGCTCGCCGGGCCGTCATTGGTGCCTTCCTCCTGCTGACCCTCTCGGCGGCGGCCGTGGTCTATGGCCTGGTGACTGGCGATTTCCAGGTCAACTACGTCTACCAGACGTCGTCGCGGTCCATGTCCACCTTTCTCAAGGTGACGGCGCTGTGGGGTGGACAGGAGGGTTCCATCCTCTTCTGGACCTGGCTGATGTCCGCCTTCGCGGCGGCGGTGATGGTCCGCAAATGGGACGCGGACCGGCTGCTGATGCCCTGGGTCATTGTCGTCAGCGTGGGCACGCTCCTTTTCTTCCAGGGTGTCTCACTCTTAATCGCCAACCCCTTCGAGCGGTTGTGGTTCGTGGGCCAGGACGTGGTGCAGTCGGTCTGGGCACCGGCCGGCGCCCTGCCCGCCGTCCCGCGTGACGGCCAGGGGCTCAATCCCCTGCTGCGCCACCCTGGTATGATCGGCCACCCGCCAACCCTCTACCTGGGCTTCGTCGGCTTCGTCATTCCATACGCCTTCGCTATGGCCGCTCTCATCACCAGGCGCGCTGCCGACGACGGCTGGATCCGCACCACCCGCCGCTGGACGTTGGTGGCCTGGCTCTTCCTCTCGATAGGGCTACTTTTGGGCGGTCGTTGGGCCTACGACGTGTTGGGCTGGGGCGGCTACTGGGGCTGGGACCCGGTGGAGAACGCCAGCTTCATGCCCTGGCTGACCGCCACCGCCTTCCTGCACTCGGTGATGATCCAGGAGAAACGGGGTATGCTCAAGGTGTGGAACATGATCCTCATCATCCTCACCTACAGCCTGGTTTTGTTCGGCACCTTTATCACCCGCAGCGGTGTCATCTCGTCGGTCCACTCCTTCGCCCGGTCGGCCATCGGCCCTGCCTTCTTCGTCTTCATCAGCGTCACCTTTCTGGCATCGCTCTTGCTGTTGTTTGAGCGGTTGGGCACGCTGAGGAGCGAGAACGAGTTGGACTCGCTTCTGTCTCGGGAATCCATCTTCTTGTTGCAGAACCTGCTCTTTTTGGGTATCACCTTCGCCACCTTCTGGGGGACCATCTTCCCTATGATCAGCGAACTGGTCACCGGCGAGAAGATCACCGTCGGCCCACCCTTTTACAACAAGGTCAATGGCCCGCTCTTCGCCGCCCTGGTTCTGATGATGGGGGTTGCCCCTCTCTTCGCCTGGCGCCGGCAGTCGGCGGCGCGCCTGATACGTGCGCTGTGGCTGCCTTTCGTCATCGCGGTCGCCATCGCCCTTGGCCTTTTCCTGACCGGTATTCGCAAGCCAGCGGCCCTGTTCGGCTACTGGCTGGTCGTCTTTGTAGGGCTGACCACCCTCTGGGAATTCGGGCGCGGCGTCCGGGCACGGATGAACCACGGCGAGGGGCCTGCTGTTGCGTTGGCACGTCTGATGGCGCGCAACCGGCGGCGCTACGGCGGCTACGTCGTCCACCTGGGGGTGGTGATGATCGCCCTGGGGGTAGTCGGCACCCAGTTCTTCCAGCAGGAGACACAGGGCATGCTTCGTCCCGGTGAGAGCTTGCACTTGGGTCGGTACACGCTGACCAACGAGTCGCTAGGCCACTACACGCTGGAAGGAGGTGACCGACAGGTGACTGAGGCCCAGGTCAGCCTCTACCGGGATGGTAAGTTCCTGCGGACGCTGCGCCCGCATAAAGACTTCTTCCTCAGCAGCGGACAACCCCTCAGCATCCCGGCCGTGCTCAACCGCCCAGGGGAGGATGTGTACGTACTGCTGGTTGGATGGGAGGAGACAGGGCCCGCGGGTTCGACCTTCAAGGTCTACCTCAATCCCTTGATCAACTGGATTTGGTTGGGCGGGTTGACCTTCATCGTCGGCACGCTGATGGCCGCCTGGCCGGGGAGACAGACAGCCGCTTCGTGGTCGGTGGCCCGACGACCGGCGATGGGGACGGCGGTGAAGTAAGGCTGGCAGGCGGGTGTTCAGATGAAACAACTAGCGACAGTAATCAGTGTGCTCTTCCTGGCCGCTTTACTGACAGGGATTGCCTACGCCCAGCAACCGGTCAGCGACGACGAGGTGAACGCCATCGCCAAGAAGCTCTACTGCCCGGTGTGCGAGAACACGCCTCTCGACGTGTGTCCCACCCAGGCCTGCAAAGACTGGCGGGCGCTCATCCGCCAGCAGTTGAGCGAAGACTGGACGGAAGACCAGATTCTGGACTATTTCGTCGCCAAGTACGGGGTGCGGGTTCTGGCTCAACCGCCGGCCCGAGGCTTCACGGCACTGGTATGGATTCTTCCGGCGGCCGGATTAGCCGGGGGCGGTATCTTCCTCTGGCGATTGCTGGGTCGCTGGCAGGACCGTCGCCCGCCAGCGGAGTCGGTTGTTGCTGACAGGGAGATCGGTTTCCCCGATGTCGCGCCTGAGGTATTGGCCCGCATCGAACGTGAAGTCGAATCCCGATTCTAAGGGAATCCGGTCAGCCGGGCAATGAGGCAGTAAGACAACGAGGGAACGGTCAGCAAACCCAGATCTCGCTCACTGCTCCATTGACCTGCTGCCCCGTTGACCCATTATCTGTCTGAAAGGGAATTAAACCATGGATGGCGTTGCAATTGGTTTAGGCCTGTTGGTAGCAGGTGCTGTGGTGGTATTTGTCGTCTGGCCTTGGTGGACCCGGCGTGGGGCACCTCAGCCTGAATCGGGCGACAGGGTCAGGTCCGGGGGCGAGACGCTGGCCGAACGACACGAAGCCGTCTTGACCGCCCTTCGGGATTTGGATTTTGACCACGCGGTGGGCAAGGTGGCAGAGGAAGACTACGAACCGCTGCGCCAGGCTTTGCTGGCTGGTGCAGGCGACGTCATCGCCCAGCTGGACGAAGAGCAGGCCAAGGCCGAAGCTGATCTTGATGCGCGTATCGAGGCTGAGGTGCTGGCCATCCGCCAAACCCGGCGCGCTGAGGAAGACGCGACTGCCCCAGCCAGCTACAACGCCTGCCCGGCCTGCGGACGGGTAGCTCGCCCTGGCGATGTGTACTGCGCCGATTGTGGCGCCCAATTGAACGCTTCCTGCTCCGTGTGCGGGCGAACAGCTGGCCCCACGGACTTGTTTTGTGTCGCCTGCGGGACTGAGTTGGCGCTGGCCGTATCCTAGACGGATGCATTTTCCCGTTTATCAACCGGTGTATGCCCAAGAGCCTACCGAAGCTAAGGCATGATTCACCGGTATCCTGTCTATCTATCGGCAGAGTGTAGCAGAGGTACTTCCGTCCCTACGAAACCTGGTTGAATTTGGTTGGTCGTCATATTGGTGCCTCTTGATAGCGCCATTGGTAACCGGACTAACAGGACTTGACAAATCTGGTTATTTGTCTTATATTGTGTAAGACTAACACGGGAGGTAGGCGATGGCTGGACCGACAGTTGACGACCTGAGTATCGAAGAGCTGGAGCGCCTCATCATAGTACGGAGGCGACAGGCTCGGCTGGCGGCCTGGCACGGTAAAGCTTCTAAACCGAAGGCACGCCGGTCACGGGCTGGTTGGGAGAAGCTGCTGCGCCTGACCGAGCTAGCCGTCGTTCTCGCTCTGTTGGCCACCTTCTTCATCTCAGGCCGGGGCTGGATCGCCATTCGGCAGCGGTTACCACTACCCACCGACGGTGTGACCTTCGTACAACCAGCGGAAGCGTCGGCGGCGCCGGCGCTTCCCCCAATCGGTGCAACGGCAGGAGATGTGCCATCGGCGGAGCCTGTCTCGGCCCAGGCCTCCCAGGTGCCGGATCACCTTCAAGGTTGGATAGACCCGGCCCCGGCACAGCCGGTGCCGGCCCCGGCGGCGGTCCCGGCCTCGCGCATCGTCATCCCGTCCATCGAGGTGGACGCGCCGGTGACCGAGGGCACGGACTGGGAATCGCTGAAATATCGGGTCGGCCACCATCCTGGCACCGCTGATCCCGGTCAGCGCGGCAACATGGTGTTGGCCGCCCACAACGATGTCTACGGCGAAATCTTCCGCTACTTGCCTGACGTGCTGCTGGGTGAAATCGTGACGGTCTACGCCGGGGAGCAGGTCTATCGCTACCGCATCACCGACCGGCGCATCATCCTCCCTAACCAGGTGGAAGTGATGGCACCCACCACCGGCCCGACGCTGACTCTCATTTCCTGTTACCCTTATCTGATTGACACCCATCGCATTGTGCTGTTTGGAGAGTTGATTGAATAGCCCATTTTGAGGAACGATACGTGGCAAAAAAGAGATCAGGACGCAAACAAAAAGAGAGACGTACTCGCAAAAAAGATCGAGCCCAGCGTCGCAAGCGGCTGCTGCTTGCGGGTATCAGCATTCTGTTGTTGATCACCTTGGCCCTGCCGGTCTTCGTCACCGGAGGACGGACGGTCTCACCGCGCCCAGCCGGCTCAGACGTGCATTGGCATATTGGGCTGTCAGTGGTGGTGAACGGCCAAGCGCTGGTCGTGCCTGACCTGGAGAACGAACGCTTCCTCGACGTTCACGACTCGGCAACTACCCTGCCCCGTGCGCTGGCCGCGCACGGGGTGCGGCTTACCGAAACCTGTTTGAACGACAATTGCATTGACGATGGCGGGCAGTTGACAGTCTCCGTCAACGGCCAAGCCATAGATGACTTTGCGCGTTACGTCCTGCGTGAAGACGACGAGGTGCGCATTGAGTTCAGCACAGCGTCGTCGTGGCGCGTAGTTCCCACAAAGGGCAAAGTCCCTGCCGGGGACAGGGAGGCGGGATGAAATGGGACAGTAAGAACACCTGGCGCGGGCTGATGGCGCTGCTGCTGGCACTGGGGGTGGCTTGGATCGCTCTCAGCCGGGCACCAGGGCAGGTGGCAGTAGCCCAAAACGGGCGTCCTCCTTTGCCACAGGCGGGCTTCACCGCCCCAGATTTCACCTTAGACATGCTGGGGGGCGAGATAGTCAGCCTGTCGGACCTGCGGGGGCAGGCGGTGCTGGTCAACTTCTGGGCGACTTGGTGTCCTCCCTGCCGGGCCGAGATGCCGGCTATCCAGCGGGTGTACGACCGCTATCGCGACCAGGGATTCACTGTGCTGGCGGTGGATCTGCAGGAGAGCGACGCGCAGGTTGCGGCCTTTGCCGCAGAGATGGGGCTCACCTTTCCCATCCTGATGGACCGGGACGGGAGCGTCTTCGCCCGTTACCGGGTGATGGGCCTGCCCTCCACGTTTTTTGTCGACCCGGACGGAATCATTCAGGAAGTGACCATGGGCGGGCCGATGACCGAGGCGTTTATCGAGAGCCAGGTGACGAGCCTGCTGGCCACACGTGGAGGTGAGTAATGGCTCCCTACCTGCGCATCTTCGGCGCCACCGTACAAGCCTACCCGCTCCTGCTCTTGGCGGCGGCTTGGGCCGGGTTGGGCATATCGGCTCGGCTGGCGCGCCGTTCGGGGCTGAACGGCGATCACATCTACAATATGGGATTCTATGCCTTGCTGGCGACCCTGGTAGGGGCGCGGCTGGCCTACGTGCTGAGCCACTGGCCCAACTATCAAGGTGCACTGCTGTCGGCGCTCTCGCCAACCCCCACGGCGTTTTCCTGGCCAGAGGGGGTGTTGATCGGCGGCGTGGTTGCCCTTATCTATTGGGGCCGTTATCGGTTGCCCGTGGGGACCACGCTGGACGCCATCGCACCGGGGCTGGCGCTGGCGATTGCTCTTGAGCGGTTGGGGGCCTTCCTGGGCGGTACAAGCTATGGTACATCCACCACCTTGCCCTGGGGGGTGTTTCTTTGGGGAGAAGTTCGCCACCCGGTCCAACTGTATGAGATGGTCGCCTCGATCATCATCCTGGGCGTGCTTTGGTGGCGGCGGAACGGGAGGCCATTCAGCGGCCACTCATTTGTCCTGTTCGTGGCCGTATATGCCGGTGTACGTCTCTTTCTCGAAGCGTTTCACTTTGGTACACCGCTGATGGCCGGCGGGTTGCGGACGGTACAGGTGGCGGCGCTGGCGGTAATGGTGGGCGCTGTCTGGTATCTCTATCGCCGCCGCTTCCCGGCGGCGGAACGGGCATCGCCGGCGGAGGCGAAGGGAGAGGCATGAGTACCCGTACCGAAGTGAAGAGGCACTCGCAGGCGGCTCGCTGGCTGCCCCCTAGGCGGGCCCACGGATGGTCGGGCGCGCTGCTTGTGCTGTTGGCCATTTTCGTGCTCGCTCCTTGGCCCTTACTTGACAAGCTGTGGGCCATCGGCTATGGCATCTGTCCGCAACGCATCAGCCACTCCTATTTCCTGGCCGGGAGACAGTTGCCGGTCGAGGCACGGGAGTCCGGCATGTTCGCCGGCTTCTTGCTGACGATTCTGGTCTTTGCCGGATTGGGACGAATCCGTGCCAGAGAGCTGCCGACCCGGCCTCTGTTGGTGGTGTTGGTCATATTTGTGTTTAGCATGGCCTTCGATGGGGTGAACAACACACTATACGATATGGGCCTGTTCCACCTGTACGCCCCTTACAACCCGGCCCGGCTGATCACCGGGCTGTTGATGGGGGCAGCAATGGCTGGGCTCGTGTGGCCCATCTTCAACACGACGGTATGGCGCCAGGCGCCGGGAGTGCCGGCCCTCGACCGTTGGTGGCAGTTGGGAATCGTGCTGCTGGTGCTGGGCCTCTTTGCGGCGGTCATCTTAATCGGTGTAGATTGGCTGCTCTATCCGGTGTCAATGTTGATCACTGCCGGCCAGTTGGCAGTCTTGACCACGCTGGGGACCGTCTTCGCGGCTGTCGTCCTGCGGCGGGAGAGACAGGCCGCATCGGTCTGGGACCTGCTGCCGCTGATCGTGCTCGGACTGGGATTCACAGCCCTACTGCTGAGCGTGATGTCGGCCATGCGGTATGCGGTGCTCGGCACCACCGTGCTGCCGTAGACCTTCTGCTGCAAATCTAGTCCCAAAACTGGAGTGTGAAATCGAATGAACCCCACCGCTATTCAAGAGGACGACGCAGGTGCCGGCGAGCCGGAGGAAGGAAACACGCGCATGAGTCAAGCATCGCCGCAAAGGGGAATGCGTCTTGGCACCAAGCTGATCCTGTTGGTGGTTTCGCTGGTGGTCATCGCCACTGGCTGGGTTCTGTTTCAACAGCTTCAGGAATCGCCCACGCGCCAGGCAGCGTTGGACTTGTCTCCCTACGGCACCGTCACAGTGCAACTCACCACCGACCCCTTCCCCCCCCTGCCAACCGGGTCGGTTCAGATGACGCTCCGTCTGCAAGCCCCGGGCGGTCGCATGGTACGTGTGGATCGCGTGAGCTATACCTACGGTCCTGCGGACGGCGAGGACATATTCCAGGGCGAGGCGCAGCCGGTAGCGAGGGAAACCTTCCAGGGTTCGTTACGTTTTACCAGCGTGGGGGACTGGTGGGTGAAGGTGCACCTGGAGTACCAGGGCGCGTCGGGCGAGATCCAATTCACGGTTCCGGTAAAACCGGCCCTCTAGTTCCCTTTACGCCAGGGTTCTACATGGTAGCCATCTGCCGACAACACGCTCACTGTCACTCAAAATCTGAGTTGCTACCTATGCTTCCACCTCAACATTGCAGGGTGACCCGCCGACACGTCGCGCGGCGCGTTCAACAGGATTAGGAGAGTCCACCATGAACATAACAGACACGGCTTCTGTTCCCGACGCGGAAGAGCAAACTCAAGAGAAGGCAACACCAGCCCGTCGCCGGNNTCGACCGTCTTGCAGGGTCAGCCAGCTCCCAACTTAGAATTCACAGCATTTAATGGAGAGTTCGACGGGCAGCGCTTTTCACTGGCTGACCTACGCGGTAATGTTGTGGTCGTCAATCTCTGGGCCTCGTGGTGCGTGGAATGTGAGAAGGAAGCAGCCTTGCTGGAGCAGACCTGGCGCGACTATCGGGATCGGGGCGTATGGTTCATCGGTGTAGATTACCTGGATATTGACAGCGAGGCACTGGCCTACATCGAACGCTTTGATATCACCTATCCCAATGGTCCCGACATCGGCTCTCAGATCTACCAGGACTACCGGGCTACCGGTGTGCCGGAGACCTTCTTCATCGATCGCGAAGGGATCATCCGGCACGTTCAGATTGGTCCTGTTACCCAACCACAGCTCCGTGGCTTGCTTGACCAGCTACTGGCCGAGGGAGGCTAATCGTAGTGCCATCCATCACCGTTCCGCTGGCCTTTGCCGCTGGACTGCTGTCCTTTGTCTCGCCTTGCGTGCTGCCGCTGGTACCCGTCTACATGGGCTACCTGTCGGGAAGCAGTCTTTCCGGCGATGCTCTCCCCAGTCGGCGGCTGGTTTTCGGCCACGCGCTGCTATTCGTCGCCGGTTTTACGCTCATCTTCATCTTGCTTTTTGGACTGCCCACGACCATCCTGGGCAGCGCCCTCCGTGACTATAGTGGCTGGATCGCCAAAATTGGCGGAGCGGTGGTCATACTGTTCGGTTTACACACGATGAGGGTGATCACCATCCCCTGGCTCAATATGACCCGCCGTATGGATATGGGCGACGGCATTGAGCCGGGTTACGCCCGCTCAATCCTGTTTGGCATTACCTTTGCAGCGGGCTGGACGCCGTGCATTGGCCCCCTGCTGGGCACGGTGATGACGATGGCCCTCACCGAGCCGTCGCGGGCAATTGGCTTCATCTTCGTCTACGCGTTGGGGCTGGCCGCTCCCTTCCTGGCTACAGCGGCGTTGCTGACGCGGGCGCTTGACTGGTTGAGACGGCTCAACCGCCATATGCGGGCAGTAGAGATTGTAAGCGGGCTTCTCATGATTGGAGTGGGAGTCCTACTCGTGAGTGGCGTTTTCACGCTGCTGAACAGCTACTTCATCCGCATCACACCCGATTGGGTGTTACAGAATTTATGAGACAGAAGAAGGTGTGGTGCCCGCCGTGAGACTTTCGCAGCTGATCCCCATCGTCCTGCTCCTCTTTGGATTGAGCGCCGCTTTGGCCAGAGCTGATGGCGGAGATGGAGTGATTGAAGGCCAGTTGATAAACGGCACGGCTGGAGGCTCCAGTGGAGCTGGTCAGACTGTGACGCTCCGGGTCTACGACGAGCAGGGGCAGATTGACGAACAGACGACCGAAACCGATACCGGCGGTGCGTTCCGCTTTGACGGACTAGCGACGGGGCCCGGCTTGTACTACCAGGTTCTCGTCACCTATGAAGGAGTGAGCTACCAAAGCCAGGTGGGGCAGGTCCTTCAACCGGATGAGCCACTCAGGCTTAACCTGACTGTCTACGAGGCCATCGAGGACGACGTCGGCCTCTCGATTGAACAAAGCCACACGGTGGTGGCCTTCTCGCCAGGGGCGGCTGTCATATACCAAATGATGGTTATTAACAACACGAGCGATCGAAGCTACGTCGGTTCGGAGCCGGTCAGCGGGGGGATGGGGGGCAAGGCTACTTTTCACTTTCCGCTGCCGTCTGGCGCCCGTGACCTGAAGCCCCAGGAAGGGCTTATGACCTGCTGCGTAGTAGAGACTGATGACGGCTTCGTCTACACCATGCCGGTGCTGCCAGGCGCCCAGCCGGTCGTTTTTTCCTACCGGGTGCCCTTCCAGGGCTCGTCCTTCGAATTGGACCAGTTTCTTGTCTACCCGGTAGCCGAACTCAATGTATTGATGCCGGAGAGTGACGTAGTGGTCACCAGCGACAATCTAAGCGATGCCGGTCTTGTCACCGGCGGGGATGGAACCGAATATCGCCGGCTGACTGGGAGAAATCTATCAGTTGGGGCCGGGGTTAACGTACGTTTCGAGAGCATACCAGTCGCGAATAGCCCAGCGCCCGCTCCCCAGCCTGTGGTTGCGCTATCGCCATTCTTCAGCTATGGGCTGCTCACGGGCGGGGCTGTTCTGTTGTTGACGAGCGCCATCTTGTTATGGCACCGCCGGTCCCGTGACAACGAGGCATCGGAGAGCACACCTGACCTGGACGATGAGGCCCCGCAGGGTGATCTTTGGTTCAACTGAAGTGAGAGTCGTTATCTAGCGCTTAGAAATCTGAAGGTTTCACCATTGTGTCGGTCAGCGTGGACGAGTCTTTCCAGGCGGGACAGGACTTGGTCACCCGCTATGGCATCCAGTACTCCTTCCTACGTGATCCGCGCAGCAGCGCCTTCCGCAAATATGCACTGGCGGGTATGTACACCAGTCTGATGCTCGATAAAGAAGCGACAACTCGGGCCATCTGGCCTGGGGAATTGACCGAGGCGCAGATGATTCGTCCCTGAACTTTAAAGCAGGTGTTTTGCAAATGTGGAAAATCAAGCTCGTTGTGATTGCGTGTCTGCTAATAGCAGGCAGCATTCCAAGTTCTCCGACGCAAGCTGCGTGGTTGCAACACAATGAAGTGCAACACGCTGATGCCGTACATCATTTATGGCTCGACATCAGCTTAGGCGCACCGCTGGTTGACCGGTTCAACCGCCTGGCGCAGCCCGAAGACATTGCTCGCGTCGAGCACGCCGAAGAAATCGACTTGCTGGACCAAGTTACCGTCGGTCGTAAACTAGTGGTATTCAAATCCGTTGCCGAAGCGGAGCGACTGGTACCTGGCTTGGCAGATAGAATAGACATCATCGGTTATAACCTCGAACACGGGCCAATCACCCCGGCTGATGAGCAAGCCGGCCCGGTCGGCAGCGTACAGCGTATGCACAACTTAGCGCACCAATATGATTTAACCCTTGCCTTTGGGCCAGATCACGACTTTGCTCT
>JABAOF010006592.1_pt4 | contig 13114 bp, 15 predicted proteins | sample 7062171 | NCBI WGS metagenome assembly JABAOF01 (sample SAMN14538628, study PRJNA623070) | marine sediment metagenome | biome: marine biome [ENVO:00000428]; feature: marine pelagic biome [ENVO:01000023]; material: deep marine sediment [ENVO:00002113] | place: India: Gulf of Khambhat ...
CCGATCAACGGTAGCACATACCAATCGGCCAATCCGGTAACGACTGACGCGATGATCGCAACTGCATAATCCGCGATCTCACCATAGGGTCGACGGCCCTTCCATATAGGATCCGCGATCGCTCCTGCTAACACGCCAATCACAATCCAAATCAAGAAATAAACTAGTGGGGGCATTATCCTCTCTCCATTTATTCAAGATCAAGGTTCATCTTGCACACCGCCCTTGCGAAACTTAGCTACAACACGTCCAAACCACAACCGCCATTCCGGCAGGATGATCAACGGGTCCGAGTCCAATTTACGTTGCGCTAATTCGCGACCTCGACGGAGTAAGAGTTCCGGTTGTTCGTAATCCCAAAACTCCATCCCCTCTGGCACGGAAAGGTCGATGAGGTAAATTGGACACCCAGCTGCTTTCACCCACTCAACCTCCATATCTTTTTGATATTCCATCATGAGAGAGAGGGCATAGCCACTGATACCGATCATGCCATGCGCGCCTTCGAGTGTGCCGAGGGGATAACTGACATCGAGGGCAACAATTTGTGTCGCCCCTCGCTCAAGCGCAGCTCGAACTGGAAGTTTAGAAAACACACCACCATCCAAGTAACGGTGCCCACCGGTCTCCCATGGAGGGAAATAGGGCGGGATAGCCGTACTTGCCATCACACCGTCCAGAATCCCGTCTTTCCCACGATCACCGAACACCACTAAGCGTCCGGTTTCCATACTTACGGCAACGACATATGCTCGGATCCCTTGCATATCAGCCAACTGCCCAAAAGTATCCACATCTTGCGGGAGTTTCTCTCTGAAGAACTCGGCCAAGGGCTTATTATCGATCAGGCTATCTCGCCCGCTGATCAGACGTCGGATGCTGGTAAATAAACTCGGCATCCCGACCTGATCTTTCCCTACCTCATGCCACGAATCTGACAAACGGCGAAGTCCCTCCAGCGTTGGATCCGAAGCGAAGAAGACCGCGTTTAATGCACCCGCCGATGTCCCGACAACAAGCTGCGGGTGAAATCCATATTCCAGTAACACTTCCAATGCCCCCACCTGCATGACGCCAAAATTCCCTGCTCCACTCATCACCAGTGTTAACACTTCAATTACCCTCCAGGGCTTCCACCTTCGTTGCAGAAGGAATTATCCTTCTCGTGATCGGAAACGTACGACAAGGAGATGTCGAGCCAGTGCACGATAGCCCTCCTCAGAGCCATCCAGTCGGTAACCTATCAGACGAGGTAATTGGCGCGCGGCGAAAGGAGCACGACGAGCATAATCTAACACCTCGTGCTCCGCATCAACCTCTGCTAAAAACTCCGCCGTCACTTTTAATTGGCGACCTCCAATCGCGATCTCCACCTCCGGATGAGCGCGAAGATTGCGAACCCAATCAGATTGTTCACCGAAAGCTGCGAGTACGTAGTACGCCTCATTCGGTTCGTCGTGCCGGATGATCTCAAGCACAGCGTAGCGTGGTCGTCCGCTGATTCGACCGATGTGGGTCAGCATAAGGAAGCGCCTCCCAAACAGCCTCCCTAAGCCAACCTGATAGAGAAGGATTGGAAAGCGGTAGAGGAGCCGGCCTAGCCCCTGCGGGGGTCTGACTTGTCGGATTTGCTCAGCCATCAGGAACCTCCAACTCAATGGCTCCTTCTGGGCACTGGAGCACACAAGCGCCACAAGCGATGCAGCGCTCGTGATGGTGGAAGATGACCACTGAGCGCTCGTAATCTGGTTTCCAGCAATCTACCGGGCAAACCTGGTAACACTCCCAGACGCCCATACACCGTTCAGGATAGAAGCGGATTTCTAACTTTCTCAAGCTGCGGGCGAGGTTCCAATGCTCGCTTATCAATGATCGCAGTGTTGGCTCATCAGTCATTCTCCTCACCTCCATCCCAGCACATGAGGGAGCAGCAAGTAGCTCAAGCCAAGCAATGCGCCGATGATCAGTTCCCATCCCCAATTGGCCTGTTCACCACGCATCAGCGGAGACATCCCCTGCAATTCAGCAGCGGTGAATACTGATAATCCGATGAGACCCAGAGACCAGTTTAGGATCCGTGGCCATGGCAACGCATCCCACAGTACCATGTACGCCGCAAACCCTGATAATGCGATCATTGCCAATGGAATGCTTTTCACTAATCCATCCCGACCCGGAAGCCAGGGAAGGGTAATTGCATAGAAGTAAGAAAGGCCAACCAAGCTGAAGAAAATTGACCAAAAGAGTTCTCCCCAAAAAATGGCGACCGGGATCATAATGATCAAACCGTAAAAACCGAGGGTCACCGTCACCATCTCCAAACGATCCATGAGTGGAAATCGGACCCAACGCATAGCATCGGTTTTATCTTTACCAGTGGCGAGGTAATCCGGGAGGTCCTCAGCGCGTACAGGTCCCCAATGGACTTCCCAACCCGTCTCACGGCGGATACGCCAGCCGTCGACACCGTTGGCACACAATTGCGGTAAGATAAGGTCACGGTGGTGTATGATCTCCTCTAGTTCGGACACTCGCAATAATGCACCGATCACTTTCTCGGCATTGAGATAACCTCCTCCGGCAGCACACCATACGTTGATCCCAGCTGAGTCAACGACAAGAACCCAGGCCCTTATTCTCTCCTCGATCGCCTGTACCAGGCGACGGACAGTCAAATCAAAGTTGCCAGTCACCAACACCGGAGATTTCGAATCCGGTCGACCAACGGCATACAAGCCAGGTTCGATTTTCGGATAGGGCGGTAGTATTCGAAAGAACATCGCCCAGAGGTCGATAAAAAGTGTGCGTAAACTGGTATGATGCTGAAGTCGACCACGGACCGTGCTTGGGACGGTTTCCGCACCGATCTCCGTACCTGGGAAAGCGATGATGAGTTGCAAGCTTCCACCGAGCCTAGAGATAACCACCTCGGTGGTGTATCCAGCTCGCGAGAGGGAGGCCGTGAAATTCCTCAATGGATGAGTGGAGGTTCGAGTCAACAACCATGTTAAGAATCTAAGGGGAGTTCGAACGGTAGTATATACTATCCGAGCCGCTAGATTCTCTGGTATCACCTCGTCCAGAATCGCTAATCTTCCGTCCTGAGCCAGAAGTGTCAGGCATGTCTTGAGCACATACGCTCGTGCCTGAGATGTCATCTCACTGAAGGTCAGGCTGCTCACAATCAAGTCAAAAGAACCATCTTTAAAGTGATCACCAACCAGGGCAGCATCCATTATTTTGAACTCCACCTTGTTCGCAAGCCCAGCCTGACCAACCTTTCGCACGGCCTCTGCCAGCATAGGTGGGGAGATGTCGATCGCCGTCACATCCGCACCAGCCTCTGCCATGACCAGCGTAAGCTCTCCCGTACCGCAGCCGATCTCAAGAACACGCATTCCGTCGCGGATGAGTTGTTGGGCGATCTGGAGATAAAGAGAGCCCAATCTACCCAAGGTTAGGATTTGGATACCGCGGTCGTAATCCTGTGGCCGTCTTTCGAGCCACTTCATGAACACCGTCGCCATTAATTACTCCGGAGATCGAAAACGATCCAATAGAAGCTTCGTGGGTAACTCACCGATTTCCTCCCAATCGACCCAGTCTGGATCAACGAACCAGAGCATCGCCAAACCTTCCCCGAGACCGATGAACGCTAACGCTGCTTCATCAGGATCGAGGTCAACAAACTCGCCTGAATCCAAACCCTGCTGCAAAATTTGTGAGAGCAATCGATGGTAGCGTTGATAATACTCGCCCAACTTCGTTCGCACAGATTTACTCCGTGCAGCCAAGGCGACGAATTCATAGATCAAGGGCATCAAGTGCTGGAAGCGCGCCATTTCCTGCACCACAACCCGTGTGAGCTGTTCGAGCCGCTCGCCGGCCGTACCCTCGGCGTCGACAAGCCTCACGAACTGAGCCATCTCCCCCATAAAAACACGATCGAGCAGGGCCAAGATGATGGCGTCCTTGCTCGTGTAGTACCAATAGAGGGCGCCCTTCGAGAGACCAGATTCCACCACGATGTCATCCATCCTGGCTTTGTTAAAGCCGAGACGGTTGAACACCTTCTCGGCGGCGTCGAGGATTTGTTCTCGTCTCTCGGCAGTGAGGTCCGATTTCGGGGGCATAATAGACTGACCAGTCGGTCTGTAATCAGTATAGTACTCTTTCTTCCGCTGTCAAGTCAGATATTTTGAGGAAGTATTCCACCAAGATATGCCGCTGAATTATGGATTGGGATCCATCGCTTGATGGTTGACATGAGCTGTCCTGCAATTTCCCTCCTCCGAACACTGAAACAATATCGCAAGGTTGGTTGAAAATCTTCAATAACGACATGCTGTGCTATAATCCCGCCATGTCAAATCAGAGCCAAAGACCGGATCATTCAGATCCCGCACCCGAATCACCAGTAAAAGAAGTTGGGCCACGGATCCCCCAAAACCAGCTCTTCACCGGGCTGTTAGCCCTTTTGGCATTCGTCGTCGGGATTACCGGAGGTTATCTGATCTGGGGTCAAGCACCTACCAATACAGAGGGAGAAACCGTCACTCAAACCCCACCGTTTCAACCAACTCCTCAACAGGCGGAAATCCCCGGTGAGGCACAAGCTCCCACACGCTTCGAAGTAAGCGTGGACGACGATCCTGCCTATGGCCCGCTGGATGCACCCATCACGATCATCGAATTCGCGGACTTCAATTGTGGATTTTGCCGTCGATTTTTCCAGGAAACCCTCCGCCCATTGTTGGATGCATACCCAAACCAAATCCGATTTGTATTCCGAGACTTACCGGTCGTTGGCGGCTTCGAAGCGGCCCAAGCGGCTGAGTGCGCCGATGAGCAGGGTGCTTTTTGGGCGTACCATGATATGCTCTTCACATTAGGTCTCGGTGAAGGTCGATCATCTTATATCCAATATGCTGAACAATTGGAGCTCGACTCGGAAGCACTGGCAGAATGCCTTGATCAAGGACGATACGCGGCTGAAGTTGATGCAGACGCTCAATACGCCTTCAGCTTAGGGGCGACAGGTGTCCCGCTCTTCTTCATCAATGGAGTCCCCTTAATAGGCGCACAGCCTCTTCCGAATTTCCTTAAAGTCATTGATCAAGAATTAGGTAGGTAGCTCCGGCTCCTAATGAATGGCGGATGCAAAATATCCTAAGCTCGCCGGACTTGGGATTTTTTATTTTATTTATTAACCACAGGAAGTAGGGGCGGGATAACAACGCCCCTACATCATGAGCTCAGGTGTTTTAAACAATCTAACGCGCCAAATACTTGGACGCATCCAAAACACGAGATTCTGAAAGGAAGCGATCTCTCCATGGACCTCGAAGATAAAAGTCACTGATTTACCTGCAAGCGGTGTGAGATCAATGCTAATCTCACTGACCTGTCCATCGTAGCTCTCCTTCCATGATCCCAAGGGCTGAACTGGGCCACTGCCCACTCGAATATGCAGCTCGATATCTACATCACATGCAGCTTGTTTATCAAGGCAGCCTGTGGTGGCTCGAAATTGATCACCCTTTTGCACATGGAGGTCCGGGAAGAGCCCTTTAATCCAACCAGGTTGCACCATTTCCGGTCGCATAACAAGCACCGATTCGCTCGGTCGGCTTCCATCCTCCAAGATGGGGGCCTCAAGAACGTACATTGTGCCTCGCAGATCGTCCCCCATGCTCGGGCAGGGAAGATCGCCTGAATTGTCCTCCCAATCTGCGTCACAGATATGTTCGATGAAGTTATAGACAACTACAGCTGTTGGAGTAGGTGTTGGTGTTGGTGTGGCAGTCGATGTAGCCACTTGAGTAGGCGTGGGAGTCGATGTAGCTATCGGAGTCGAAGTGGGTGTGCTCGTAGGTGTAGGTGTAGGCGCAATTTGTTCCCACCAAAACTCGATCAAAGCTCTGCCGGTATGCTCATAATACTCAATCTTCAGTTGATGAGATCCAGCTAAGGTCACATCTACGGTGTAGATCGCTGTACCCCCGCTCAAGTGCCATTCGTTGATGACAAGATTACCATCCAAATAAACTCGAATCCCGTCATCGGATCTGGCATAGAAGCGATATACGCCTGGTTCGAACTCCATACTGCGGCTCCACCGGGCAGAGAAGTAATCGCTAGGGATACCGACCGCAGGGGATTTATTACCCCAATTGAAGTTAATCTCTTGGTCATTGCGAACGAGCGCCAAACGGCTATCCAGACCAGGGGTAAACCAGTACTCACCCTTCCAAGCTGGATAGATCGGTGTATCAAGCTTGATCCACCTCAGGCTTACACGCGCCTCACCGCTATGTTCGTAGTACTCCAACTTCACATCATACTTGCCTTCTGACATCCAGAGATCCAATTCGGCCACTCGGTTAGTGCCGTCCTTCCACTCATCGAGGACAAGTTGGTTATCTATCCACAACCGTGCACCGTCATCCATGCGGACGCGGAAGTGATAAATCCCAGCGTCAAACCTAACCGTACGCGTCCAGCGTGCCGAGAAATTATCAACCGGGATCCCCTCCGCGGGCGAGTCATTCCTCCAATTGAAATCGATAACTTCGTCGTTGCGGATCAAGATGGGACTTCCGATTAAGTTACGGTTGTTCCAATATCTCCCAGTCCAGTTCGGGAAAGACGGTGAGGAGACTTTCTCCCAGGTGAGACGGATGCGTGCGTCGTTCCTGTGTTCATAATATTCCAGCCGCAACGAGTGAGTGCCTTTAGCTAACGCAACCTCAGCGGTCACCTCCCGCAAGGCACCATCCTTCCAGGAGTCCAGAACCAACTTCTCGTCAACATATAGTCGGGCTCCGTCATCCATCAAGACATGGAAGCTATAAGTTGCCGCTTCGAACTCGGCTCTCGCCGTCCAGCGGACGGAGAAGTCATCTGCCGACAGCACGGACGCCGGAGAATTATTTTTCCAATTGAAATCAATCAGGGTATCATAGCGGACCAAATCAGGTGTCCCCGTGAGGTTACGGTTATTAAAGTACTCGCCGCGCCAACTCAACGGACCGCCTGCACCTTCAGGACCGACAACGATCTGCACCCAGAAAAATTTATCGCCATTTTCCCCGATACCGAAGATCGCTCCCGCAGCGTTTGACAACATCCAATTACTACGGAAGGTTCCATCGGTCACAGGCGCGACCATGTTGACCTTCAAGTCCACTGTTTTCCCTGGAGCGACATCGGAAAGAATGGGGACCGAAACCGGTCCACCCATGGTATGACCGCTGTGGAAAACTAGATTATAGTCCGGGGTCCAAGTGCATGTACCATTATTCCGTAACCGCCATACTTTTTCGAAAGCCTTGCCGGGTTGGATAATGGTGTTATCGGGAATGGTAACATCTCGCACGAAGGTCGCCCGATCCAAACAGGAACTAACGGCTGGTATCGCTGTGGGAATTGGGGTCGTGGTAGGCTCAGGCGTCGGCAGAATGGGAAGGAACTGAAAATCCCACCCAAAGTTGATGTCGCGCTTATTCTCACCTTCTCCAACTGTAACTGTCACAGCCGATAAACCACCCCCTTGAACAGGGTAGGTCCAGCTGCCGGGCGGCAAAATACTCACGTTTTGCGAAGCGGTAGGATCAATCGAAACACAGTAAGGTCCCGACTCAAGATGGGAGAACATGTAAGCCCCGTCTTTGTTGCTGACAGCGCTATTAGTTGTGCTAATCGATGGGCAAGGTCCGATCCCAAGATTGACCGTTACACCAGAGATGCCTGGCTCTCCCGCATCAAGAACACCGTCGGCCAGATACCCAGTGCTGACGTTCGCAGGGACACACCCTTGAGGCGCTTCAGAAAGAGGCGACTCGTTTTCAGACCACGAGGCACAGAGATCGTGCCATACATACCCTACGATCGAGCCAGGTGCGACTGTCGGGGTGCTCACCGGTTGTAGCGATGTGTCCTGTGAACGTTGAAGAAAGGACAACCAACCATATGGGATGCCTATCATTAACGCGACCGTGCCCAACACGAGTATTACACCGAGTAACCCGATCAAGATGATCGGCATAACGCTTCGATAGCGTTGTGTTTTCATGATTTATCTCCTTCAGAATCACTTCATGATTTTTATTTGATCTCATGCATTTATCAAACCCACAGATCGGATAGATTTATCATGCGTGGAAGATCAATCAATTCGTGGCCAATACCCGAATTAAATCTATTTCGCCTCAACGAAAATAGTGTCGAGATGTTCTCTTAAAACCATACGAGAGTGCAGGATGTTCTATTAAAGCCGTTGAAAAACCATCTGGGATGAATCGAGCGGAACTCGAAGGGTCAACTGTCCCTATTCAGCATAAAGAACTACTGTCTGCCTTATCCTCTGCTTCTTAGAGAATTAAAGAAAATATGACAATCCATCTATACAACAATGAACCTCTCTAAAGTACCTAAAATCAAATGGCATGCAGTATCGAAATGTACTCTATAGAAACACCTGTTTTCTGAACGCCTGTTCGTAATGCATTGCTTCCAGCTGGGTTCGTAAAAGCTCAGACAGCTAAAGAAAGTGCGAAACTATCGCAGCGCTTATTCACAAAGTTACGAAAAAGACCCTCATTTTTGGGACCTGATTTGGATGAAATTCGCACACCTTTTCAATAGATAGGAGGTAAAGAATAACGTTAAAATACACCGCTCATTTTCACTGCCTAGGAGGTGGTAGATGTATGGATATTGCCCTGAATGTGATACGAGGGTCAATGTCGGGGATAAGCCCCATGAAGGACAAAAGGTAAACTGTCGAAACTGTTTAGCGCAACTTCATATTATCGGATTATCACCGGTCGAACTCGATTGGATCTATTACGAGGAAGATGATGAGGGATATTGGGAGGAGGAGGTCGAATACGAAGGATAGCCATCATCATTCACCTCCTTCCCTAAATAAAAACAATCAAAACCAGACATGAGTATCGTGTGACATTCCCATCAGAGGAAATGGGAATGTCGGATATGTAGTAAACGAACCATTTAAGAGAAAGATCTACTTGATAGTGATGGCAAAGGGAGTAATCCATCAGAGGTTCCCTCCACACAGCCATTGAGGGATCCATCCAAACAAACCACATCACTCGAAAGAACCGAAGACGATGTTCATGGCCGACGCTAGGTGAATTCCAAAGATGTGCATTCGGCACCACGAGTGGCAGAGTCTTACCCAAAGGAGGCATTGAATTCTTAAATGGAGGTGATTCAATGGCAATTGGGTTCTGTCCTCATTGCCAACATAAAATTAAATTAAAAGATGAAGTCAAGATTGGGAAACATGTTAGCTGCTGGTATTGTGGTGCCAAACTGAAGGTCGTGGCACCTCTACATAAAAAACCGGAGAAACGGGAGGTTGCCAAAATCTTGAGAAGACGAACGCCTTGATCCATTGATGACGTAAGAAGATGAAAGATGTTCTTTTCTGTGGTTGTAAACATTCAACATTTTCGTATTAATTACACTGGTCCAAATTCGAAACATGAGAAATGAATTATCAACTCAGACAAGGTGCAAATGAAATTTGATTTCTCATCTCCAATCAATATCTATGCACACATTGAGTTGCTCTTGTGAATGAAGAGTATATTCTCAACGGGCAAACAAAGTTTAATGGGAAGAAGCATGCAAACTGTGATTATTGCCGAAGACGCGGATGAGAAAGAAATTTTGAGTTTCATCCTTAGGAAATCGGGTTTAGCCGTCGCGATAAGCTCAGACTTGAAAAGGGTGCTCGATAGTTGGACGGATCACCCCGCAGATCTCATGATCATCGTTGTTAAAGAAGGTCAAGTTCCAGAGAAGGTGGTTGAAGAAGTGCGAGTCTCCTCTCAGGTCCCACTACTGATGCTGGTCGAATCTCTCACGGATAAAATCTTTTGTAGTCTGCTGCATCGCGGTGCTGACGCTGTTCTAAGCTACCCTGTGTCTCCCCAAATGTTAGCTGCTCAAGCAATCGCCCTGATGAGACGATCGAATAACGTGCCTGGCTTCGTGTTGCCAACGCTCGAATTGGATGAAATCGCTCTGGATCCCTCCACACGTACAGTAACGGTGATCGGAGAGAGCCCAAGGAGATTAACTCGACTCGAATTTCGACTCCTATACACATTAATGACCAACAGGGGGCGGGTAGTCCCAATGGACGTCATAGTTGAACATGTATGGGGTTATTCAGGCGAAGGAAACGAGGATCTTGTACGCGGCTTGATTAGCCGTTTACGTCGCAAGATTGAACCGAACGGCGAAACTGACCGCTTCATCGAAACGATACCCAGTGTCGGTTATCGGTTCACAATTGATACCTATTGATCATCAGAACACCGCAAAACTTCAATCAATCACCCTAACGTAGCATCGAATGTATGAGTATTGAAAATCACGATTGAAATACCCGGTCTATTTTCTCTAGGTAATTGGTCGTCGCAGAAGAAGGTTGATACGATTTTGTTGCATTCTTTGTACACCATTTATAACAAGGATCGTTAGAGTCTCCATAACAATCCACGATTCAGCTGAGATCTGCATTTGATACTTATTATGGAGCGATTGGCATGATAAAAAGCCCCTGCCCTGAATGTGATCAGGATGTTCTGTTGGACACTGTGCCAAACATGGGAGAACATGTCGTTTGCTCAGGTTGTAGGACCACCCTGGTTGTGATTTGGTTATCACCTGTTCGGTTAGATTGGGCTTTCATAGATCCCATCGACCGCTCAACCTCAAACCCCGAGAACAAGCTCGCTGAGATATAAGGATGTGATATGGCAGACAAGTTCCTTTATCTAACACCAACTGGCTTGGCAAAACTCGAGGATGAGCTGAGCTATTTGCGAACCGTAAGACGCAAGCAAGTCGCGGATCGTATTCATGATGCATTGGAGGAGATAGGAGATCTGGATGACAACGCAGCGTATGAGGCGGCCAAATTAGAACAGTCATTCATAGAGGGACGCATCAAGGAAATCGAGAGGACGCTTGCACGTGCTCGAGTAATCGATGCAATCGGTCCCTCCGATGTTACCCATATAGGTAGTAAGGTTGTCGTCCAAGAGGATAATAAAGCACCTGAAGATTTTATAATCGTAGGCTTTTCGGAGGCAAACTCAAGAGCAGGTTTGATCTCCTATGAATCTCCCCTCGGACAAGCTTTGCTAGGACGTCGTGCCGGAGAAGAAATTCTTGTACATGCCCCAGCAGGGACCCTTCGTTTCCGTATTCTCAGTGTCGGTTAATGACTGCAAGCAATTTACAAGGAGATGACCAGACGTCAATGAGCTGGCTGGGTTTTGAAATTAGATTATGGCCGGAGATAAATCGATGAACATGCTCATAGGAATATCATCATGTACAGCTCACCTCCTGATCACTTTGGTCACTTGGATCGGGAGCTTAGCGCTCGGGGGTGGAGTTGGCTATCCTATGGCTTCTAAATTGAATGCGCCGCCTGATAGAGGTTACGTCGAACTATCGCCGTGTTCGCGCATTGATTCCGTGGCGTACTTTGCTATTCATCCTCATCGTGGTTGTTTGGTCGCCCTTTCTCCCCACTCTATTGGGGAACGGAACCTTCACCACTGGTTATCGTTTCATTCCCGATCAGTTTAGTGGCTTGTCCTGTGACGATATGTCCGTTCCTTGACAATTGGTTTCCGCAAACCCTCCGTGTACGTTTCATGACAGTGGCACGGTTTCTACTATTCTTGGCGTTGTTCACCACATTGGGAGCAGGATTGGTCGGCGGCGGCGGGGCTTACCTTATCCAGCAGTTGAATTTGATTNNTTTGATTATGGGAAACTGCTCCAAGGTTTCCTACTGCTCGGAGGATTTGCCTTGCTCATAGATCTAATCCTGGGTGTTGCCGAATTCTGGGCAGATTATCATTCACCGTCTTTACAGGACGTGAGCTAGTGATACCTCAAACCAAAGAACTTCTCTCACGGAAATGCCACCTCTACCACAACCATGCGATGATCCGAGGCCAACGAATCTGAAACCCAGGCACGCAGCGGGGTCAGGTCACGCAACCAGACAAAATCAATGCGTCCTTTTGGATCAATCGCTGGGCTGGTAGCTGGCGCGGGTGTGATATCTAAGACGACAAAGGGATCGACGAAATCAGCTTCTTCAATAGCCACCGCCACTGGACTGTTTGGTAACGCATTGAAATCACCACCGAAGGTCGCAGGAGATTTTTCATCGATGAATTCCAACGCCTCGTTGATCTGGCGCTGTGTATCCTCATTACTTAATCCCATCCATATGCCATGGGCATACATGGTTTTTCCTTGAAGTTCAAGTTGTACGCCGATGATCCCTGTCTGCTCCTGTAAACTGGTCAGCAACCTTTGATCCATCGGAACTTCGGGACCACGATAGAGCAGGGCGATTCCCGTCAAGTGCTCAACCGTTGGTAGGTATGCGACGTTCATACGCAGACGACGTCCTAGGTACAGCGCATCATCGACGGAATAGCTTGTCATACGTCCGGTATCGACCTCCTGCAAGGCAACCACGTCCACATCTGCAGTTTCAATCGCCTGCGCCATCTCCTGAAGCATGAAATGCCAATCGTCATCGTAGCCATAATGGATGTTGTACGTGGCAGCGCGCAGACTACCGCTTTCTGACAATGGCGCTGCTGGCTGCGGCCAGACCATCAAGATTGAGAGCGCAATCGCTCCGAGTGAAGCCAATCCGATCATCGCCGAATCACCAATCGGTGGACTCACTTTATCGCTGATTACAACACGCACCACCCGAAACCCCAAGATTACCCCAGTGACCACATAGACAACCCAACCCAATCCTCGCATCAAAGGCAAAACATAGGGGTAGGTAAATGCGAAGGCGTTGAAGAAATTTAAGAGCAGGAGAAAGAACATACCGAGTGAATAATTTACACCCGTCAGGTGCCCCGTCGCGGTATCTTTATTGAGAATGCAGAGCAGGGACGCGAGCGCGGTCGCTTGCACGACAATCAGTAGTAAGCCAGATAGGATACCTACCGTAAAGTAACCGATGATCAGCCCGATGACCAGAACCATTGCCAAAGTTATCCGCACACTGAGCCTCTCGCAAATC
>JABAOF010026335.1_pt2 | contig 13100 bp, 9 predicted proteins | sample 7062171 | NCBI WGS metagenome assembly JABAOF01 (sample SAMN14538628, study PRJNA623070) | marine sediment metagenome | biome: marine biome [ENVO:00000428]; feature: marine pelagic biome [ENVO:01000023]; material: deep marine sediment [ENVO:00002113] | place: India: Gulf of Khambhat ...
GACTACCGCGGGCTGTCAAACACGGGCACCTGGTTTTTGGGGAGGTTGCAGACCGAGCGGGACAAGCAGCGGGTGCTGGAGGGCTTGGAAGGGGCGTCGGCGGCCGGGGGGGCGAACTTCGACCGGCAGCGAATGGAAGCCCTCCTGGCCGGGCTCCGCTCGCGGGTCTTCCTGATGAACAACGTCCACGAGGACCAGCCGGTCGTGTTCCAGACACGGTGGGCCCTCTCGTTTTTGCGGGGACCGTTGACGGGCCCACAAATTGCGACCTTGATGGCCGATCAGAAAGCGGCGGCGGCCGCTGCCGAGTCCGCCGCGGCCCCAACCGCTGGACAAACCGAATCGTTGGCCAGCGAAAAACCGCCTCTCCCCGCAACCCCGCTGCTCCCCCCAGATGTGGACGTCTATTACCTCCCACCCGCCAAGCCGGCGGCGGCCAGCCACCGGTTGGTCTACCGTCCCGCCCTGCTGGGTCGCGGCAAGCTGCATTTTGTGCGCAGCAGTTACCAGATCGACACTTGGCAAACGCGGACCGTGCTCCAGCCGCTGGGGCCCGAAATGGCCGATGCGGTCTGGCAGGAGGCGGTGGCGGTGAGCGGCGATGACTTGGAGCTGGAGACGGAAGCCGAGCCTGAGGGGAGGTTTGCCCAAGTGCCAGCGGGGCTGAGCAGTGCGAAGAAATTTGCCACCTGGGCCCGCCAGTTGAAAGGGTATCTCTACAGCTCGCAGACGCTACCCCTGTGGCGGTGTGCCGAGCTGAAGACGTACTCGGCAGCAGGAGAGACGGAACGAGACTTTCGGATCCGGTTGAGCCAGTTGGCGGCCGAGCAGCGTGACGCTCAGGTGGAAAAGCTGCGCAAGAAGTTTGCTGCCAAGGCGGACACGTTACGGTCGCGGATCGTGGCCGCCGAGGCCGCGGTCGAACGTGAAAAGTCCCAGGCCCAGCGCGCCACGCTGGACTCGGCCGTCTCCTTCGGGGCCACCCTCCTGGGGGCGTTGCTGGGCCGCAAGCTGATCAGCCGCACCAGCGTCAGCCGGGCCTCGACCTCCGTGCGTTCGGCAGGCCGAGCGGCTCAGCAGCGGGGAGACATCGCGCGGGCGGAAGACAAGCTGGCAGGCTTGCGGGACAAGCTGCTGCAGCTGGAAGAGCGATTCGGGGCCGACGTGGACCAGCTGGAAGAAAAATATCACGCGGACCAGCTGCCGCTGGAGCCGCTGTCGCTCAGGCCCCGCAAGTCGGACATCGAGGTCCAGCGGCCGGCGGTTGTGTGGACCCCCTGGCAGGTCGATCCGTCAGGGATCGCCGCCCCGCTGTACGCCTTGCCACCGGCGGGCGATTAAAGGCGGCTTGCCCAGGGGGCGTCCCACGCAGCGGTTGGCGTGCGGACTCTGGCAGCCGGGGGCGTGAGCGAGCTATGGGCGAGCCCTTCTGGTTCTCAGGAGGTCCTCGCTAAGTTCCCGAGCGTCATTTCCGCCCGTCCCCAAACCGCTCGCCGACGCCGATGGCTGGCCCAGGAAATGACTTCCCTAAGTCTATATTTAAAAAGAACATAGGATACAGCTACGACTTGGCCGGCGTGAGCCGTCAGTCCCGGAGCTGAAATAGGGGTGATCGTCATAAATGAGGGTTTTTCAGGGGGAGGAATTCCCTCCCGGGTTACGTTTCCCTTGCGTTTATACAGATCGTCCCGCGGCGGATTTAGCACAAATATATGCAGATAAGTTGATGTATTATCCGGTTGTGATTACTCTGGAATTTAGGGGGAAGATGAAAGCGCCCAGAGACGTAGAGGAACCAAATAACGCTATGGCTGTGTGGCCAGTAAGAGTAGAAAAATTAAAAGCTTTAAGTAGTTTGGAAAATATAGGGAATTTGATGGGCAGGCCTCCAGCAGGTCGAAAGTTCACCTGATTCTGGCCCTGGACCCTGACGGATCCGCGGGCAGGCTCGCCCGTGACAGTTCGACCTGGAAGTCCGGACGCCTCGGCGAGCGCCAGCGACAAAACTTAGATGGGGACAGCAATGAGCCAGCATTCGGTGGTCATCTCCGGGACGCAAGTGNNGCAAGTGAGCGAGCAAACTTACGTCCCTGAACAAAAAAAGAACGGACAGGCGTCCGCCCCCCAAGAGCTGCCGGCAAGCATCCGCTCGGCGTTGAGTGTCTTATTCCAGGCGCACATGTATGCCAGAACGTTGAGGCGAGACATCTGGGAATTTTCTTTGGAACTGCCCAACCTATGTGCGACGGGACTGTCCATTAACGATTTGCGGTGGCTGACCTGTATGGGGTACGTCAAGCATGCCGAGGAGATTATCTCCTGGCGAAATAAGCGGCGTTCCTTCCGCTCGTATTCGCAGCTCACCTTCACCCAGCGAACCTGCTTCGTCCTTACGCCGGACGGTATCCAGCTGGCCCGCCAGACGCTGAAGGCGGGAAAGACGGGCCAGACCCAGGAAGAGCGGTTGGAGGCTGTGGCAGCCGACGAGCCCGCTGCTGGGCAAGAGAGTGCAGACTTAACGGTGCTGGACGTCGTCCCTTCAGCCTCAGCGGCCGACGCCCCCTACGGTGTCTTGCCGCACTGGGACGTGGATCGTCGCGAACTGCGGATGGGTGGAGTGTTGGTCAAGCGATACAAGCTGCCGTCACCCAACCAGGAGATGATCCTCACCGCTTTTGAAGAGGAGGGGTGGCCCACGCGGATCGACGATCCCTTGCCGCCGGTCTCGAAGTTGAGCCCTAAAAGGCGCCTGCACGATACGATCAAGAGCCTCAATCGTCATCAGAAGAGTGCCCTCCTCCGCTTTATGGGGGACGGCCGNNTCATCAGAAGAGCGCCGCGCTCCGCTTCATGGGGGACGGCCGCGGCGAAGGTGTCTTGTGGGAGCCATTATCTCCGGTTAATTCGACCGCCTAGGGCTCAAGACAAATCCCTCTGTCGCTGCTGCCAAAACCGATCGGCAGGCACCCCCGCTCAGGTTTCGAGGCGGCCTTCGATGTTGCTCGGACTGTCCACTCGGACGGAAAGCGTTGACGCGATGGCGACACCATTAGCGAGAGCGGCGGTGGGATACGGCAGGAACGATGCGCAGAGAGCCAAAGTGTCCTGAAGATTTCAGCTCAAGTTTGCGATTCGGGCAGTTCTCCACGGCCGTGGGATGTTTCCGCTGCTTGCGTGACATGGTGGTCCTCTTTCTCATGAGACATTATTATCTCTGGAGGAGAGCCCTCATCCAAGTGGAAGATCGGGTGGGCCGGTCTGGATGGCACGATTGAGGTCTCGGAGTTGTGCTGTTGGGAAAAGATTAATCCACCTTCAGCACTCCAGCTGGAAAGAGCACCGGCTGGGGTCCAAGAACAAGGCCTTCACGAGCGGCGAGGCGAAGCTGTCTGCCAAAGAGGCGCCGTAGAAAGGCGACCTATTCTTGCGCGAAGGACATGATTGCCGAGATCACCGCGGAGAAGCTGGATCTCGACCAAGCCCTGTCCACCCGATTTTGCGGCAGGCGAAATGGGTTCGTCCGTGAAAGAGAAGAAAGAGGCCAAATCGCGAAGAGAAGCAGGAACCTAACAATCTGGGCGCCTGTTTTTTCGATGATCCTCAACATGTCTCATTGCGATTGAGACAATTCAATGTGCGATATTTTTTTTCGCTCGAGTGCCGCATAAGGATTCTTGAGCTCCTCTGGCAATTCTTCTTCTTTCGTCTCCTCGACGTCTGTGATTCGCGCGGTGGTCTCTGAATCCGGTACCAACCAGCCAATCACGCCCAAGGCGACGTGTAATGCATCTCGAAATCTATATTCCGTCTGTTCATGCACATCGATGCGCTTCCATAACATGTGTCAAACCTCCTCTAATAAGGGCTGGAGTTTTCTGCGAAGGTTGGCCATGGTCCGACGGCGCACCTGCCGAATATTATCCAGTGTCGTACCATGTTTCTCGGCAAGCTGTTTGGCAACGCCGTTGGGAAGACGTTGATAAGTCGTCTCGGGTTGGTAGTAAAGTTCTGCGGTCGCGAGTATGTCTCGCTGTAGCGGGGAGAGATTGTTAAGTTCGTCTTGAAGGGCTTTGACGATCGGTGAGTCCGGGTCCGATTGGGGATTTAGATTCGGCCGTCTGGACCATCCTCTTTCCAGTTGATCCATCTCGACGACAGCGGGACTATTGCGCCGCAGCATGTCTGCAATTACCCGATTGGCGATGCCGCCTAGCCAGCCGCGAACCAATCCTTCCTGCCGATGGGGATCGGAAACACGATGTGGTTCAAAAGTATGCGCTCCCTTGTAGGCGCGAAAGAAAGTTTCTTGGACCACATCGGTGATGGCGTCTCCCGAATTCAGCAAGCCAAAAGCGCTGGTTCGACATATCTTGCGATAGAGCCAGCTGGCATGCCGCTGGTAGAACTGAGCAAACGCGTCGCGGGCCAGGATGTCCGCATGGTTACCGCCGGCAAAAGCAATCCGCTCAAGTAGCTCAGCGTCCATAAATATGTTTCTAATTCATGTATATGGTAGTTTTTACGGAGATGAATTGCGTGCATTATTGGCCAATTTTGTCACGCTTTTCGGTATTTTATTTAATGAGTGATCAGCGAGGCGAATTGGCATCGCGTGCCTGTCGCCAAGACGCGGGAGGGGATGCGCGCCAATCCTCTGGGTTTGTTATTTCGGAAATCATCCGCCAGCAATGGAAACGTCGTCTCAGCACGATTGTGCTGGATCACAGGAACTGTCTCCTATGGCTGACTCATTGGCTGTCCTATACTCTAGCGCTCTGTCGGTAATCCTCTTCACGCTGTTAATGGTGCTCAAGGCTCGGAAGGCCAAACGCAAATGTGAGATTGTGTTTCAGCCATTTCCTGGCAGCCTTCACGTGAAACGGAAGCCGGCACGGCGCCGTTAAAAAAACCAGCTGTCGTGATTGCCGTGCCGACTACTGTTCGCGCATCAAGCACGCGACTTTCTTCTGAAACGGCTGTGCGGCACAAATGTGAACGGACAACACGAGGAACCTGGTCATGATTTCAAAACGGCCACTGCGATGGGAACAGCTTGAAGATCGACGACTGTTGGCCGGAATGATCACTCAGGTCGGATACTTTGATACCTGGGACGGTGGAATCATCCGTAGCACCGATGTCGCGGGAATCGGCTATCACGCGCCGTCAGGACACCTTTACCTGGCCGATTCGGAAATTAACGAATTGTCATCTATTTTCAATGGCGACAACGTCTTTGAAACATCACTCAGCGGCGATCAGGTCTATCGAGAAATCGCTAGTGGCAATACGGAACCGACCGGAATAACGTATAGCGAATTCGACGGTTATTTCTATGTTACTAACGATACAGGCGACAAACTGGTTTCGCGCTATGATCACAATCTGAACAATCCGCTGTTGGAGGTTAGTACAGAAGATGCGATCTCAAATGCATCCGACCCCGAAGGCATCTCGTCCAATCCTTTCACGGGCGATCTCTATGTCGCAGACGGAGCCAACGGGGGACTTCAAGTGCTGGTCTATAACTCCAGTTTGCAGTTTCAGTACTCTTTTTCCGTAGCCAATCGAATGGACGATGCCGAAGGAATCGCTTACCATATTCCAACGAATCATTTATTCATCGTCGATGGAAAAAATGACAAGGTACTTCAGTACACTTTAACAGGAGGATTCATCGAAGAATACGATATCGGTGGGTTCTCGCCCCGTCCTGATTCCGCTCAAGGTGCGACCTTTGCTCCCACATCTGATCCCAACGATGATCCCCATGCATTGGCACTCTACATTGCGGATGGAATGGAAGATAACTTTGCCGATGGTCGCGTGTTTGAGGCAGTAATCGGTAGTGCACCGCCCACCAATGCGCCGCCGACGACCAGTGGGATCGCGGATGTCAGCGTGAATACGGATGCGCCCGATACGGTCATTGATTTGTTTGCGGCCTTTGACGATGCCGAGGATTCGGACCCAGAACTTTCGTATGCCATTGAAAACAATACGAACCCAAACCTTTTTACTTCGACAAACATGGATGGAGTCCAAGGCACGTTAACGCTTGATTACGCCTCAGGTACTAACGGGACGGCTGAGATCACTGTCCGAGCGACCGATACGGGCTCCTTGTACGTCGAAACGACCTTCACCGTGACCGTGGCACCTGTTAATCAGCCACCTGTCACAACAGGAATAGCTGATGTTTTAGTCGCGGAAGATGCTGTCAACACCGTGATCGATCTGTTTTCGGCATTTGAGGATCCAGAAGATCCCGACTCAGCGCTCACCTACACGGTTCACGCGAATGACAACCCCGGCTTGTTTACTTCCCTTTCTATTAACGCTGTGCAGGGCACATTAACCCTGGACTACGCAGCTGATGCAGTTGGCATCGCCCAGATCACGGTTCGCGCTACGGATACGGGTATTCCCACGTTGTCTGTGGATGCGCCGTTCACGGTCACCGTTACGGAAGTCAATGACACACCGGCTCTTGCCTCTGGATTGGTCGATGATCTGACCGTTGTACGAGACTCTGGCACGACTTCGTTGGGCTTAAACAATCTTGCTTACGTTCCTGGTGGTGGGCCAGACGAAACCAATCAGTCGCTGACCTATGCCGTGACCGCTGTTCCCTCCGCCGGCCTGGGGAACATTGTGCTGGCCAATGGAGTGACGGTGGTCATGCCAGGCTCTTACACACTTTCTCAGATTCAAGGCATGCAATTCGCGGCGGCTCCCGGCACCATCGGCGGGCCCGAGACGTTCAGCTTTACGGTAACGGACAATGGCACAACGGGTGGCGTCAATGATTTTCAAACACTGAACCAGTCTTTGCAGATCGAAATTATCGAAAGCCTTCCCGACCCGGTGATTGTTGAGGTTCGAGTGAATTCAAGTTCGGACGATGCTGAAGAGCGTCCTTCGGGTAGTGTGAGGCTGACCAGCAGCGACCTGGAGCTGACACTGGACAAGACCAACCAGCAGATCATTGGGATGCGATTCACTGGGGTGAATATCCCGTATGCCGCTTCGATCCAAGCGGCTTATGTTCAGTTCCAGGCCGATGAAACCACTTCGGAAACCACGTCCCTGATCATTCAGGGCGAAAAGTCTGTTGACGCCGCAACCTTCAGTGACTCGAGTCAAAATATCTCTGATCGCAGCACCACGTCTGCCTCCGTTTCCTGGAACCCGACGCCTTGGACAGTCGGCGATGCCGGTCCGGCCCAACAGACCGAGGATATTTCTGCGGTCATTGGAGAGATCGTCAGCCAGCCTGGCTGGTCCAGCGGTAATTCTCTGGCCTTGATTATCCATGGTACCGGGAAACGGGTGGCTGAAGCCTTTAACGGAGTCGCCAGCGCCGCGCCGCTGCTGCATGTCGAGTACCTTCCCGCTGCTCCGCTTACGCTGGCGACGACTTCAGAACCGCTCCCTTCAACTCCGTCTCGATTAACGCAAGCGGCGTTGGCACCGATTCTCGACCAGGCTGTCGAGCGACTATCGTTCTCGTCTGGCACGGACGTTGCGGCTGCTGTGGGTGGTATGGATGTCCAGATTGCAGATTTACCTGCTAACACGTTGGGCCTGGCTTCCGGTAACGTCGTTTTGATTGATCAAGATGCAGCCGGGTACGGCTGGTTTATTGACCCGACGCCAGCCGATGACTTGGAGTTCAGGTACGATGTAAGCAGCGGCGCGCTCGTCTCAGTTGGTGATTCACCAGCGTCGGGGCGAGCCGATTTGTTGACAGCGATCATGCACGAGCTCGGCCATATGCTCGGCGACGAACATTCCGAGGGCGATGGGCTCATGAACCCCGTGCTCGAATTGGGAACAAGGCACGTGTCCCACTCTGAAACAATTGATCAACCGGATCATGACCAGCTTCTTGCGAATCCTTTTTTTCATACCGACATTGACGAGGAAGACGAGATCGACAAATTATTTCAGACGTGGGGTTCGTGACGGGAAAACGTCTTCCTTGACAGTGCTCGACTTGACAGTGCTCNNGCTCAACTTGACAGTGCTCGAGAAGTGTTTGGCAGGCTGTTTCAGGGGCGATCGATCATGGGCTAGTAGGCCCCGTCACATTTTAAGACCACGCGAACCGTTTTTGCCAGAATGTATGCATCCAACCAGGGCGACCAGTTTCTGACGTAATACATATCCAGCCACATCCGCCGCTCGTAGGTTGTATCGCTGCGTCCAGAAACCTGCCACAACCCTGTAATGCCTGGCAGGACCTTCGTGTAAAGGTCAAAACTTTCCTGGGCATGGACGTACTGTTTGTCGTTTTGAAGGTGTATTGGCCGCGGTCCGACCAAGCTCATTTGCCCTGTCAATACATTCCATATTTGTGGCAATTCATCCAGGCTGGTCTTTCGCAACCAGCGCCCGATACGGGTAATCCGGGGATCGTTTTTCAACTTGCAGTCTCTTTCCCACTCTGCGCGCAATTCGGGGTCCAACATCAGCTGCCGTTCTAGCACCTCGTCCGCATTCTGCACCATCGTACGGAACTTCCAAATCCAAAACCGGCGTCCCCGAAATCCTACCCGCTCTTGCCGATAGAACACGGGGCCAGGCGAGCTGATTTTGATCAGCGCGGCGATCGTTCCCAAGAGGGGCAGTGCCAATAGCCCGCCGGTTAAGACCAGCGACCAGTCTAAGCTGCGCTTGACAAAGCACGGCACTGCCAACAGGAGATTCGCCTCCATTTGGATGCCTACTAATCCGCCGCAATCGCAAGCACGGCTCCATAGGGTCGGCAAACCTTTCATGTTGGGCACTACCAGTACATGCGGAAAATGGCTGGCATGAGATTCGATCAGTTTCTGCGCATGCGAGGGAGATTCATGAAGAACCGAAATTACGGCCCAGTAAATTCCGTGTTTTTTGGCCAGCGCCGGCGCGCTATCTGCGGTGCCTAGATAGGCAGCATCGTCCGCTCGATCGCCTTGATCCGACATCTGATCCACAATGCCGATGGGTTTGAGGCCCAGGTAAGGTCGTGAACGAAAGTAATTGTAGTTCCGTTGTCCCACGGAGTTGCTTCCGAAAATGATCATCGGTTGGCCCCACCATCTGAAATGGGACAGACATCGTCGAGCAGTCGAACGCATGATGGGCACCATGATGGTCGACAGGAAACAGGCCAGAGACAGCGGTAGCATATAACCCTGCCGCCCGTCGTGAATTAAGCTCGTAGCGACAAACGCGGTAAACACCAGTAGCGTCGCGATGGCGCTCTGTCGCATCTCGATGATCGGATTGAGCCCGGTGCCTGGATACAGTTTATATATCGCGAAGATCAGCGGGATCGCGCCGCACACGAAAATCAATAGCATGACAGGTGATGGGACAGCATCCGCCGAAAAGAGGCCATAAAGATGAAATATAAGTAGTGTGGCAGCGCAAATCGTGAAGACATCTACGACCAGAAGGGGAAAACCGGTCAGGAGAACCTGAGTTAGATAATGTCGCGCAAAGGCAGGAATTCGGCGATGGGTGGGTGACGCACGGCGCACAGTGTAGCTAATGACATCGTTTCTTTTTACTCTTCCAACGTCATTGTGCACCATCGACATAATACATTCTTCTCCTAGTTGCAAATCAAGGTGTTTACGAAGTAACTTGTCGTAGCAAGCACATCAACAGACTTTTCAGCGCTTCAATCGCAGAACAGCGAGTTGCCGCTTTCCATTTCCGCCATGAGCACTTCCTGCACCAGATCCCGCATAAACCAGTCGGGAAGCCTTTTCTTTGCTCGTAGCGATGCCCGCACTTCCGTACCAGAGATCATTTTCAGCGGTTGTCCCTCATCGAATTCATAATGACCGCTCGCCGGGTTGAAGCCTACCGTTTCGAAAAAGATCGGTTGGATACCGAGGTCACCGATCTGGTCAAGCAATTGGTGAATGCCGTTTTTGGGATAATAATTTCCGACGCCCGTATGATCTCTTCCCACAATAAAATGGCTGCAGCCCATGTTTTTGCGACACAGAGCGGTAAATACCGCTTCGCGAGGGCCCGCGTACCGGGGATAGGTAAAAAAGCTTCCCAAAACGACTTTGCCTTTGGGGTAACAACCAAACTCGAGCAACGTTTGGTAGCTGAGTAAAATAGGCTCGGGCAGAAAATCACCCTTTTTCTTGGGTCCCAAAACAGGATTTATGTACAAACCGTCCGCCCCAGTGCGCTCGAGGGCCATCTGTTGAATGGCTTCGTGGCCGCGATGCGCTGGATTTCTGCCATGAAAGCCCACGACCAGCGACCAGCCGAGTTGGGTAAAGATGAACCGCGTCTGTGTCGGGGTGAGGAGGTAGTGACGGTGTGGCGATACGAGAGGCTTCACGAGCGTCACGTCGCCGCCAACAAAGTAGTCGCTGCCATCAAGCATATTCATCACTCCCGGATGGCGGCGGTCCGTCGTGCCGAACATCTGCTGGGCCAGATGATCAAGGTCGCGACGGTAAATGTCCACAACGTCAATCAACGCATGCACATCTCCCCGCTCGTCCGTCAGGGCGACTCGATCTCCCATGCCAAACGTCCTGAGTGCGTCCGAGCTCGCTTGTAACAGGACCGGCAATGTCCACACCGGTCCACTGGGCAAATGATTAGAAGTTAATACTGAATCGAGCGTGGCTTGATCCATAAAGCCGGTCAAAGGCGAGTAGGTTCCGCACGCTAGTTGTTCGCAGTCCATAAGCGCCCTGTCGGAAACGGACAGGGTCGGAAGTCCGTGCAGATCCAGCAGATCATCAGGCGTGGCGTGACGATTTACGAGCTGGCCACCATGCGGTTCGATTAGTAGCGAAACGGCATCCAAGCTGAAAGATTCGGGTATACGCCCCGTGCTGTTGGCCGATCCATGAATAATCTTGCTGACCATCGCGGCGCACTGGATGGGATACTGGCCAATCGCGGTTTCTGCCGCCAGAACCAACCCGTCGGCACCGTCGGCCAGGGTGTTATAAATATCGTTAACTTCGGCACGCGTTGGATTGGGTTGGGTAACCATCGACTCCAGCAAGTTGGTGGCCACGTAGATTTTGCAACCCATCTTGCGCGCACGTCGTAAAACATACTTTTGTGTCTGGGGTAGTAATTCGATGGGAACCTGCCGAGCCAGATCGCCGCGGTCGATCAGTAATGCATCGGATTTCGCAATAATCGAACTCAGATTCTCAAGACTCCGGCGCGTCTCAATTTTGGAAATAATATGAGCGTCCTCGCCAACGATTTGGCGCAGGTATTCAACATCCTGTCCCGAATTGGCAAACGAAAGTGCGAAATGCCGAATTCCTTCTTCCACACCTAGCTTCAGCGCCGCCTTGTCCTTCTCGGTCAATGCAGGAATCGGAATGTCACGCTCGACCGTTACAGCTTTATTCTGCCCAACGACACCACCCCGTAGGACGCGCATCGAAACAAACGCTTCGTTGCGGGCAATGACCTGAACCAGGACTGAGTTGAAGTCAATGCTAATAAAGTCGCCAATCTGTAGTTGTGAGGTTATGCCAGGAGGATAAAAATAAATGTTCTTGTCATCCGCGGGCACCCGTTTGAAATGCGCATGGACAATTGTGTTTTCGCGCATGGTAATGCTGCCATCGACAAACTCACCCGTTCGAATCTGCGCCCCTTCGGTATCCAGGCAGATCGGCGCATCAGTTGCACGACGGATAAGTTCAATCCTACATGGCAAATCCGCCAATTTAGTATGCGACAGATTGATGCGAAAAAGTGTCGCGCCACTCTGTCGTAGACGCCTGATAATTTGCGTATCAAAGGAGGCAGGCCCCAGAGTGCATAAAATCTCTTTGTTCAACTTTTGCGAAAAGGCCTGAACGACGGCATGGTCAGTCTTTGTCTGTAAACGGGATACTATCATGATGCGTGCTCTCTTGATGAAAAAAGGGTTAACCTACGTCACATTTGAAACAGCGGTAGCAGACATATCAATTGTGGCAACGGCGCATAAATGTTTTGCTGTCGCCTGAAGTCGTACCTGCGCGCCAGCCAACGCTGTGAGGACACAAGTCAGTTGTGATGAAGCGGGAAGCAGGGTTGCTGCCACCAGGAAATAATGGCAAGTCAAGGGTCTAAGTCGAAGATCGTGCTCAAAAAGTACCAATCCGCGGCCTCCATCAACCGGCGAAGACGGTTTGCATGTTCTGTGGGAAACAGCCGGCCGACGAAAAAAACAGGGTGCTCATTTGCCACCCGTCTCGTTCCCAGAGGTAATTCATCTTCCATAAATTTGAATGGTGACGTGTGATCAAAACCGACAAAGTGGCCCAGTTCGTGGATGACTGCGGTCAGCAGGTCAACAGAGCCATACGCGGGACTGCCTGGTACCGCTCGCAGTTCCTGACTGCCATCCCAAATTGGAAACTCAAAATCATCCCAGGGCGTGCTGTCAACATACCAGCCATAACCTGCTGCATCTCGATCGATGGTAATCAGGTTGTCAGTCGTCTGCCCCAATAAATCGCCGGGCAAGTCCGAGATATTAAATTCGACGTTATCCAAGTCCATCGCTTGCTCGAACTCAATCAGCGCCGTTAATCGGGCAAAAGCTTGGTCGACGATCCCGTCCAACTGCTCCACCGTTAAAGCCGGCGTCATGGTCGTCGGTTCGTCAGCCGCTTGCACGGGAAATGCACCGCTTGGGGTAGACTCTATCTGCGGCAGCGGCGCCGCATTCGGGTTTTCATCAAAAGAACCAGTACTGGGCTGGACTAAGGGATCTGTCGTCCCACCGCGCAATCGATCGGTCGACTCGTCCGTGGCGATCACCAGCTGCCCATCGGTGGTCACCAGCTCGCCCGTTGCCTGAAGGGCCTCCTCCTGCAACCGATATTCCACGTGCAACAAGGGCGCTGCGGCAGCGATCCCGTCGAACGATTCAGCTTTGTACTTGCCTGTTCCGGTCAAGATCACGGCAAAGGCGTTTCCCGATGTCCAGCCGCCTTGGTCGACAATCTCCTGGATAATGGACGCAAGTGGCGGGGTTTGATGACTGGGCCCCGCAGCGCCCGACGGACCCCAAAGTTGATCGTCCGGCAACCAAGATACGGATGCCGTGGTCC
>JABAOF010024801.1_pt6 | contig 13096 bp, 12 predicted proteins | sample 7062171 | NCBI WGS metagenome assembly JABAOF01 (sample SAMN14538628, study PRJNA623070) | marine sediment metagenome | biome: marine biome [ENVO:00000428]; feature: marine pelagic biome [ENVO:01000023]; material: deep marine sediment [ENVO:00002113] | place: India: Gulf of Khambhat ...
ATCTTTTTCTCTGCGCTGCCCGGAAGCTCGGTGTTCCTCCCCAAAACTGCATCGTAATCGAAGATTCAGATGTTGGAATCGAAGCCGCGCAAAACGCTGGCATGCATGCAATGCGTTATTACGATAAAGAAAGGGGCGGGTGATCATGGCCTATCCTGTTATGGTGCCTCGCGAAAGCGAGGAGATAGTATCCTGTCGTATTGTAAAGTGGTATGTAAAGGAGGGAGACAGTGTACAGCTTGGTGATCCAGTGTGTGAGGTCGAAACGGAGAAGGCAAGCTTTGATCTGGAGGCGCCGGCGGAAGGGATCATTCTTGAACAATTCTTCAGAGAAGATTCAGAAGCTCCGCTGCTCACTCCCATCGCAGTGATTGGTCATCGAGGAGAAGATTACAGGAAATTTCTGCCCCATGACCATGAGAAAGCTGAGAAAGAGGAAGTTTTTAAAGATAAAAAGTCTGCAGAACTTGTAGAATCCACCCCAGAACCGTCAGATGGGACACCAATGGAAATCGAGAGGCTTGCAGTGTCTCCAAAGGCGAGAAAGCTTGCCTCCGAAAGGGGCATCCTTCTTACTGATATTCGGGGTAGTGGACCAGGGGGTGCAATTGTCGAAAGGGATGTGAAAGAATGGATCTCCCAAAAGCAGCGCAGCAAAACTGAGGTTGCTGTAGGTAACTATAGGACGGTACAGCTTACGGGTGTTCGTAAGAAAATTGCAGAGAATATGCTCGCCTCAGTCCAGAATACTGCCCAGTTTACCCTCCACCGTTCAGCGCCTGTTTCCACAGTTGTGGCCCTTAGAAAAAGGTTAAAAGAAAATGCAGCACGGGGAGATGTAAATATCAATGATATCTTATTGCTCCTGGTTGCGAAAACATTGTCGGATTTCGGAGATTTAAACGGACATCTCATAGGAGATACAATACATCTCTACACCTCTGTGCATCTCTCATTTGCGGTGGATACCCCAAAGGGACTCATGGCGCCGGTTATCCAGTCCGCAGACTCGATGAGTCTCCCTCAATTGGCAAGAAAGGCCAAACAACTGGCAAAGGCATGTAGAGAGGGCACGATAAAACCTTCACAGCTCAATGGTGGGACCTTTACGGTCTCGAATCTCGGTAGTCTCGGAATCGAGAGTTTTACTCCGATTCTCAACCCACCACAAATTGCGATTCTGGGAGTCGGCAGCATACAGTTGAAACCGGTTCAAAAGGAGGAGGGGATCCTCTTCTCGCCCCATCTGGGTTTGTCTTTGACCCTCAACCATCAGGTAGTGGACGGAGTCTCCGGCGCACGTTTCCTTAAGGCACTTGTTGAAAACATCGAAAATCCCGAGATGCTTGAAATCTAGGGACACTACAGCATAACCTATTCTTTTGGAAAAAATTTACAAAATTTAGTATAATTTATTTGAAAATAAAAATAATTTTCATACATTAATCTTATGTCAGTTCAGAGACAGCTCAAAACTGTATATAATACACTGAAACCTGTACAGAGAAAAATTGCCGATTATTTCCTTGGTGCCGATTTTGAATCTCTCAATGCATCGATTGAAGATGTTGCATATAAGAGCGGAACGTCGGTTGCGTCGATCTCACGTTTCTGCAAGTTGCTCGGCTATGATAGTTTTGGTCAATTTAAAATTACCTTCTCCAGGGATTTGAAGTATGAGCCCGATACGGTGCTTCCCATATTTCAAATGGATGACGATCCGGAGCTTATTATCAGAAAGGTATTTTCTGAGGCTGTCTCGAACCTGCAGGCCACTGAGGGCGTGGTAGAATTCGAGTCAATAAAAAAGGCGGCAGAAAGAATTATAAAAAGAAGAAACGTTTATTTCTTCGGGTTGGGAGGCTCCGGAAAAGTCGGATCTATCGGCGAGGTGTGGTTCTCCCATATCGGCTACAATGCCCGTGCCGTTATCGATCCCTATGAGATGATCGTTAAAGCGGGGCATGCCGATACAGGGTACAATATCATTGGACTTTCACATTCGGGTGCCACAAAACAGGTTGTCGAAGCAACTGAAGTCGCAAAATCCAATGGAGCGTTCACAATCGGTATTACCAACTACGACAGGTCCCCCCTGGCCCGGATGGTCGATGTTTTGCTGCTTACGGCCTGTCCTGAGCGCAGAGTCCATTTTGCACAGTCGAATTCCATGGTGGCGCAGTCAACAATACTCCGTGCCTTGTACATACTGGCTGCATCAAAGAGCAGGGGCCTGGTTGTCGACAGAGTCAATTCAATCGAGAAGAATGTAAATTTCCGTTTGCGAAAAAAGCTGAAATAGAATCAGCTGATTAACAATAAAAAAACACACTTCATACGAAGAAGGGAGATTTGAATATGGAACGTATTCATGATCCGGTTATCTTTCAAAATGCCCTGGATGGAATCGATTTAGAGAACAACATCGTCGCTACCTATTATATGAAGGACCGATTGCCAGGAGAAGATTTCATTGATCACTATCAGCTTATCGAGTCGATCGCTATCGAAGGTTCAACAGGTTCCTGGCAGAGAGTGGAGGAGGAGTCAACCGAGGTTAGGGAGATGCTTTCAGGAAGACTCGTGGGTTATTTTGAGATACCCACGGAGGACGAGTTTACCAAGAGCGCTGTTATTCAGCTCGCCTTTCCAATAAATGCGTGGCATGATAATGTACCCATGATGTTGCTCTCCATAGCGGGGAACTGTTTTGCCTATTCTCAGCGAATCAGACTGCTCGATGTGACCCTGCCGAAAAACATGGTCAAGAATTTCAAGGGACCAAAGTTCGGTGTCGAAGGTACCAGAAAGCTTCTTGGAATAAAAGAGCGACCTCTTTCGCTGCACATCATCAAGCCGAAGATGGGAATGACGCCGAAACAGACAGGAGGTCAGGTATATCAAACTGCAATAGGCGGTGCCGACATGGCAAAAGATGACGAAATGACATCGGATACGTACAACAACAACTTCCGCGACCGGTTGAAGTATGTAATGAATGCTATCGACCGTGCCGAGCAAAAGACGGGAAAACGAATGATCTACTTCTGCTCCATAACAGACGAGGTATCAAAGCTCCATGAGAAAGCGCTCGAAGCGGTAAAGATTGGTGCAAACGGTCTGCTCATAACATATTCGGTGGGGCTCTCCGCGATACGGGAAGTTACCAGCGATCCAGAAATAAAAATTCCCATTATGGTGCACAACTCCCATATGATAGCCTCTATTGATACAATAGCTTGGCCGGTCTTTACAAAGCTCATTCGTCTCTGCGGTGCTGATCAGACACTGACACCAACGTACTGGTCGAGCATTCCAATGGTGAGTCTGGAGGAGGGATTGCGATGCCAACACCTTGCACAGGCACCATTTTTCGGATTTAAAAAATTGTGGTCGATGCCGGCTGCCGGTACCTATCCGGGACTTGCTCCTATTCTGATATCAGAATACGGTAAGGATATCGTCATACCCTCAGGGGGAGGTATGCTCGGACATCCCGATGGGTATACAGCAGGTGCACAGGCATGGCAGCAGGCGATCGCATCGGTCATGGAGGACGTTGATATTGCTGAGTATGCACGGAGGCCAGAAAACAAAGCACTCCGTCGAGCTCTCGAGAAGTGGGGATACATAGAGCGGCCAAAAACACCATGGCTTCGGGTAGCACCAAAGTTCCATCCAAAACCATTTAAAATAGAAAATTAGAAAAGCTGGTCACCTCTGGGCATACATTTTATTATTATTGATGCACTGCACATGCGTATATTGTATGTAACAACATCCACAGTTTAATGAAGAGGAATATACTATGGCCATAGAGATTAAGATGCCGCGGCTGAGTCAGACGACCGATGAGGTAAAACTTATCGGATGGCTTGTAGGGGAGGGTGACAAAGTTAACAAGGGTGATCCCATCTGTGAAGTTGAGACCGACAAGGTGACAATGAATGTCGAAAGCTTTGAGGGTGGAACTGTGCTGAAACTGACTGCTGAACCAGATACAATCGTCGATGCTGGAACGGTCATCGCAATTCTTGGAAACCCGGGTGAGCAGATACCTGATCATTATGTCGCTACAGGTTCAACGGCTGAGCTGAGCGTTTCCAAGAGTCTCATAAAAGAGGCAATAGACAAACCTCCTTCGATACCGACACAAACGATCCAGCCTGATGATAAGGAGCATGATGGAATTCGTGCCACACGGTTGGTGAGAAACATTGCGCATAAGAGAAATGTTGATCTGACAAGGGTAAGAGGTACCGGACCACGCGGCATAATTACAAAAAAGGATCTTGAGGAATACATCCTATCAGGATCAGCAGCGCCTGTGGAGTTTCGAACACAGGCCGGTGCCGAGTACGAACTGACACTGCACCAGAAAGCTATCGCTCGTAACCTGACAAAAAGTAAATTGGAGATACCCCATTACTATTTAAAAACAGAGGTTGTTACAGACGGTCTGTTGAGGTGGCGAGAGGGTCACAGAGGAAAAAATGGAACATCAGTTTCAATAAACTCATTTATTATTTACGCTGTAGCGAAAACATTAAAACAGATGCCGAAGCTCAACGGATTCTTCAAGGATAATAAGCTGATTCTCAATAAGGGGCTTCACGTCGGGTTTGCCGTTGCACAGGGTGAGGAGCTCTATGTTCCGGTCGTAAAAGATGCGGACAGCAAGAGTATCGAGGAGATCGACAGTGAGGTAAAATGGCTCATCGCTAAGGTCCAAAACGGGAAACTCGAGCAGAATGACATCACAGGCGGTAGCTTCACTATTACAAATCTGGGCACATACCCTGTTGATGAATTCAGTGCAATTATCAATCCACCACAGTCAGGAATACTTGCCGTGGGGAGGATGAAAAAAACGCTCATGATCGACTCTGACAACAGCATGAATATAAGAACGGTCTGCACGGTCACGGGAAGCTTCGATCATCGGATTGTAAACGGTGCCCAAGGTGCGGCATTCCTTGGTAAATTTAAAGAAATTTTGGAGGAATTATAAATAACATGGTCTCTCAAAAAACTTTAAGTACCCTCGGAAAGCCAAAGTTAACCAAGATGTTTCAGCGTATGCTCGAAATCCGAGAATTTGAGGAGAGGATCCGTTTCCTCTTTCTCGAAGGGGAAATGCCGGGAACGGTGCATCAGTATATCGGTATGGAGGCTTGTGCCGTTGGGGTATGTGAAGCCCTCGAAAAGGACGATGTTATCGCATCAACACATCGACCCCATGGCCATGCCCTGGCTCGGGGTATATCGATGGAGGCGATCATGGGTGAGCTCTACGGTAAAACAACGGGTTGCTGCAGAGGTAAGGGTGGATCTATGCATGTGGGGGATCTCACCAAGGGGATGGTACCAGCCATTGCAATCGTTGGGGCGAACATTCCCATTGCTATGGGCATGGGACTGGCATTTAAGCTCAGGAAAGAGCCTCGTGTTGCCGTGAGTTTTTTCGGTGATGGAGCATCGAATGAGGGTGCCTTCCACGAAGGACTGAACATGGCAGCAGTATACAGAGTACCGGTAGTTTTTATCTGTGAAAATAACCAGTACGGAGCATCCACAAGCATCAATCGANNCGTGCCGCTGCATACGGTATGCGAGGTGATATCGCTGACGGAATGGATGTGCTCGATGTTTACGAACATGCGAAGGTGGCGATAGACAGGGCTCGGAAGGGCGATGGGCCGACTCTGCTCGAGCTTAAAACCTTCCGGCTCTGCGGCCATTCGAGACGTGATCCGAACAATTACATGAGCGCTAAGGAGAAGGAGTACTGGCAGAAAAAAGATCCATTGCCATTTTTTGAAAAGTTATTAACCGAGAAGAAAGTACTCACAAAGGATAGAGTTGCAAAAATGAAGAAAGATGTTGAAAAGCGTGTGGAGAAGGCGATCGAGTCCGGCCAGCAAAGTCCCGCACCGGATCCCGAAGAGGTGTATAGTGGATTCTACGTCACGATGGAGGTGCCGAGATGAAACTGGGTATTGCAGAGGCGTTGAGGAAGGCGATTCATGATGAGATGGAGAGGGATCCGACGGTGTTCTGTATAGGAGAGGATATCGGTATACCGGGAGGATATGGCGGCGCATTTACCGTAACACTGGGGTTGGAAAGAGACTATCGGGATAGGATAATCGATACACCTATATCTGAAGCCGGGATATTTGGTGCTGCCTGTGGAGCAGCGCTCATGGGGATGCGTCCCATTGCGGATGTCCAGTATGGGGACTTCCTCCTCTGCGCCATGGATCAGGTCGTTGATCAGATAGCGAAGCTCAGGTATATGTCCGGTGGGAAGTTGAAGGTACCGGTGGTCATGCGTGCACCAGTCGGTGTTACAGGAAGGGGGGCACAGCATTCGCAGAATCTCGAGCCCTATTTTATGAGCTGCCCGGGCATTAAAATAGTCGCTCCGGCAACTGCATATGACGCTGTCGGATTGCTCAAAGCCGCCGTGCGCGATGACGATCCGGTACTTATGTTCGAACATAAGCTTCTCTATGGATCCAAGGGGATAAGGGCAGAATCAGGCACGGTGGATGCATCTTCGGAAATTCCAGAGGATGATTATATCATTCCCATTGGAAAAGGAATTATTCGTAGAGAGGGGGTTGATGTAACTTTGATTGCGAGTCTTCTTATGATGCATTTCAGCATGCACGCGGCGGAATTGCTCGAAAAAGAGGGTATAAGGGCTGAGGTGGTCGATCCACGCACTCTGTGGCCCCTCGACCTGGAGCTTATTCTTGAATCTGTCAGGAAGACCGGCAGGGTCGTTATCGTGGAGGAATCCCCCAAACAAGCCGGTGTTGGTGCTGAGATAGGGGTTCAGATCTGCGAGCATATTCCGGACTATCTCCTTGCACCGGTAACAAGGATTGCAGCGCCGAACACACCGGCTCCATTCTCTCCGGTCCTTGAAAAACAGTACGTGCCCCAGCCGGAGAGGATTGTGAAAGAGATTAAAAGAATAATGGAGGAGTACTGAAGTTTTATAAGGTGCAACGATAGTTGGATTTTCATTCTTGGGAGATCAAAGGGTGAATTCAAGAGAGAGAATTATTACTGCCCTTGAGAGGAAAGAACCGGACCGATTGCCCACCTTCGAATGGAAGATATCACAACCAATAATCGACGCCTTCATCACAGGTGGCGATGAGATGGATTTCGTCGAAGCAGCCGATCATGATGCTGTTTGTTGCGCCCCTTCCTATGAAAAGCTCGAGATAATCGATGAGGATACCTACATCGACGAATTCCATATCAAACGACATCTTACAGGAGTCGATAAGTATCCCGTTTCGGTCGGTTATCCGATTACCGACATTCAATCATTTAAGAGATATAAACCGCCACCACTGGATTCACCGAGGCGATTCGAGAAGATCGAAAGCGCTATCAAACGCTTTAAAAAAGAAAGGGCAGTTGTTGTAAATCTTCACGACGTCTTTTCCTTCCCTCGCGATATGATGGGGCTCGATAACTTTTTAATGTCATTTATAACAAATCCCGATCTCGTACGAAAGATCGTCGGATTTTCCGTTGATTACAATCTCGAACTTGCCAAATTAGTGAAAAGGCGACAGGTTGAAATTATCGGCATAGGTGATGATCTTGCAGATAATAAGGGCCCCTTTGTTTCTCCGCAGATGTTCAGAGAGTTTCTCTATCCGGAATTCAAACGAGTCGTGCAGGGTTACAAGGAGCTCGGATTCTACGTCATCAAACATAGTGACGGTAACCTGAAACCGATCATGGACATGATTGTCGATGCTGGCATTGATTGCATCGATCCGATCGATCCTCTTGGTAGTATGGACATCGGTGAAATACATGACCGTTATGGAGACCGTGTCGCCCGTAAGGGAAATATAGATTGTGTGCATACACTCGTAGATGGAACAAAAGAGCAGGTTCTCAATGAGGTCAGGGATTGTATCAGGAAGGGTTCTCCAGGGGGTGGCCATATCATATCATCGAGCAATTCGCTCCACGCAGGCATAAATCCGGAATTGTACACGGTTATGCTCCATACCTTGAGGGAAAATGGAGCATATCCAATTACTCTCTAAATATAAAAAAGATTTGACATACTGCCGTATTATGGTATCATTTTCATGAAACCGATTTCATAAAATGACAAATAAGTAAGAAATGCCGACTATCTCAGATGTTGCGCGATTGGCACAGGTTTCAAAAACTACTGTCTCGCGTGTCTTAAACAGTCCTCAGCTCGTCAATGTTGACACCAAAAAGAGAGTTTTACAGGTTATTAGAGAGCTTCACTATGCCCCAAGCGTGCTTGCACGGGGGATGAGAAGCCAGAAAACGCGAACCTTTGGCGTCGTCATTCCAGATTTCAAGAACCTCTTCTATGCTGAGTTCCTTGAGCACGTGGAAAATGCAGCTCGTATATATGGGTATATTGCCGTAGTCTGCTCCACAGATATCAAGCCTGAACGAGAAAAGGAATACATAAATGAATTGCTAGAGCGGCAGGTTGATGGGTTGATTATGTGCTGGTACAAGAGTGTTTCTGAGAACAGATCGTTCCTGCTCAAACTGGCGAAGCGTATCCCAGTTGTGATTATGGATCAGCCGTCACGCGGTCTTCCCATTTCGGCTGTGTATACAGACGGGTTCAAGGGGATTAGTAAGTTAACGAGCTTTTTTCTTCAGAACGGTCACCGTAAGATAGCTTTGATAAAATCACTGAAGAAATACCCTGTAGGAGATAGAAGGTATCAGGGATACGTTTCTGCTCTCAAAGAATGGGGTATTGAAATCGATGAAAATCTGATCGAAGAGAGTGAGTGGACGCCATCTGCTGCTTTTGAGGCGACGAGACGAATCCTGGAAAGATCCAGGCCAACGGCAATCGTTGCAGTGACAGATTTGATGGCAATTGGTGTGCTCGAGTATTTGAATACAAACGGATTTTCGGTGCCAAAAGATATTGCGGTTGCCGGATTCGACAATATCTTTTTTTCGACAATGGTATCCCCGAGACTCACAACTGTTGCACAACCTATAGACAGGATGGCCAGGGAGGCTGTTGAACAGTTAATAAGGAGAATAGAAAACCGCCGGGTGCGAAACAGGGATATAGAGCTTGAAAACAGACTCGTCATTCGGGAATCTTCCGGTGTGTATCACGAGGACAAGGTGGTCCTGTAAAAAATGGTGTGTCTTGGGAGGATAACCGATTGAGAGTATATTGGCAGAAAGAGTGATCTCTGCAGGTTAGGGAGGCGAAGATGAAATGTGAGGATTATCGAGGTGAGCCTGACATTAACCGTTTGCTGGATGCGTTCAAGCATCGGAAAATCGACCGGGTTCCAAATTTTGAAGTTCTTCTCGAAGACAAGCATGTAGAGCAAATCCTGGGCCGCTACGCCGGTAATACCCTTGCTATCGGCGGAGATCCGGCTAAGGGAGTGGAGGAATCCGAAGGTGCCCGTCCCATGCATCCTGAGGATTATATAGAAATCTGCAAAATTATCGGCCAGGATTCGATGATCGTTGAAGCAATATGGACACCCTTTAAAAAGAAGAATGAAGACGGAACCCTTTCCGTTGTTGCAGATAGAAGCATCAAAAATCGTAAGGATTTTGAAGAGAGGATTGTTCCACCCTCTGATGATGACATTAAAGAGAAAATGACATACGTGAAAGAATACCGCAATGCCATCGACCAATCTGGAACAGATCTTGGCTTTTGTGTGTTGATAGCCGCCTATTTTCAAACCCTCTACGAATTCATGATCGGTATGGAAGACTGCATGACCATCGTCTATAAAGACCGGGATTTTATTGAAGAGTTACTCGAAATAGGTACCCAGTACTGGGTAAAGTTCGTGACACGAGCTGTGGAGGAGGGAGTTGATTTCGTTTGGGCAGCCGATGATGTTGCCTTTAAAACCGGACTCTTCCTCCCGCCAAAGATCATGAAGGAGATGTGGCTTCCACATTTGCAGCGGATTATCGCGCCTGCAGTTAGTGCCGGAAAGCCGGTGATGTTTCACTCTGACGGCAAAATTGACGATATCGTTCCCTGGCTTGCCGATATCGGTGTGGACTGTATTCAACCAATGGACCCCTATGGCATCGACTATCGCGATTACAAGAAGAGGTTCGGTAACCTTGTGTGTCTTGCCGGAAACATTGATATCGAATTCCCCCTTGCTCACGGCACGCCTGAGGATGTTGAAAGGGACGTGAGGGAGCATATGGAGGTGTTAATGCAGGGTGGTGGTTATGTTGCGACGAGCAGTCACAGCATCGTAAACTACATCCCCCATGAAAATTTCATTGCAATGATCAACGCGATTCACCGCTATGGTGCATATGAGGGTGAAGGGTGGTCTTTCAAAGGTGCTGAGAAAATGCAGCTTGAAACTCCACAGGAAATCTCGGTGCAATCAGTGCACGGAGATCATCGGAGAGGTGTGGAGCCAGGTATTTACCAAAATATCTTCGATGCGGTTTATTCCGGCAACCAGGAAAGGATCAAAGAATTGATTCAGAAGGCTTTAGACCAAAATCACACACCAATTGACATCATCGATAATTCATTGACACCGGCNNAGGAGAGCTCTTCCTTCCTGATCTCCTCCTAGCTGCAAATACCATGCAGGAGGCTATGCAGATGCTGACGCCGCTCATGGAGAACAAGGGGAAGCGTGTCAGTAAGGGAAGGGTCGTTATAGGTACCATCAAAGGGGATCTCCACGATATTGGGAAAAATCTCGTCATCGCACTTTTGAAGGGAAACGGTTTCGAGGTGGTTGACCTCGGGATCGACAACGGACCGGAGGCATTTGTCAATGCAGTACGGGAGCACAGCCCTGACGTTGTCGGTTATTCAGGACTCCTTACGACCACTCTCGGCGGTATTCCCGATGAAGCGTTGCAAAAAGAGGGATTACGTGATACAGTGCTCACTATTGTCGGTGGCGCCCCCGTTACACAGGATTTTGCCATTCGGAACGGTATCGATCTCTACGGAAAAGATGCGAACGAAGCGGTAAAGGTCATAGAGAAGGCTCTGGCGGATTGGAAGAGGTAAAACAGAATATTCTCAGAAAAGTGACGTCTATTTTTAGAGGGAGGAGGTGGTCGGAAGAAAAACATATTTGACTGAAATTCATAAAAATTTATTAGGAGGTTTGTACATGCGAAAATTGACAGTAGTAATGTTGGTACTGGTATTTGTCCTGAGTGGTTTTGCCCTATTTGCCGGTAGCGGCAAGGAAGAGGCAATGCCGGAGAAGGATCTGGCAGAGGAATCGAAGGCACCGGAAATGGAAAAGGGTCTGTACGATACCTTTGAAATGTACAGGGAGATTGCGAAGAAAGAGCAGCCCTATCCCGGCTCACCCGGTAAGGGAAAGAAGCTCGGTTTTGCAAATATCTTCGGTACCCTTCCATTCTGCATCGATGTTGAGAACAACATAATAAAGCAGGCGGAACTCGCCGGATTTTCACGGGACGACATGATCATCATGGACAACCAGTACGATTCGGTAATCGGCTTGAAGAATGCCGATATCATGTTGTCGAAGCGTCCCGACTTCTTTATTGAGTTTCAATCGGATGCCAAGGTAAACAACATTGTGTCGGCAAAGTTTACCGCAGCAGGTATCCCACTCCTCGCCATTGACGTTCCCGTTCCAGGCGCACCCTTCATGGGAGTAAATAACTGGAAGGTTGCATTGATGGGCGGAGAAATCATGGCAAAGCTTATAAAGGAACAGTGGGGCGGATGGGATGCGGTCGACATGGTTGTGCTTCTTCAGATGCCTGCAGGTGGTGATGTGACCATGCTCAGGTCAGAGGGTTTTGCCGCCGCTCTCGTTGAAGAGTTCGGTCCTGAAGCTGAGGAGAAGATCGTCCGGGCAGACGGCGGTATGGGCCAGTCGGAACAGGCCAAAGCTGCGATGGATGATGTACTTGCTGCCCATCCTGGTGCAAAGAAGATTGCCGTCACCTCGATCAACGAGCAAACCATGGCCGGGGCGATTGCGGCGTTGCAGACTGCAGGACGCTGGGATCCCGACGATATCATCATTATTACCCTCGGTGTTGATGATCTCGGGAAATCCCAGATCAGGGATGGCCTCAGCGACGCTGGTATCGCATTCTTNNGGAGAATATGTTGTTCCCGCAGTCGTGACTATTCTGCAGGGAGAGGCAGTTCCCCCGTGGATCTATGTTGAAAACGAGGTAATCACCAAGGAGAATATCGACGAGTGGTATCCACAGTAGAGTGTTGCTCGTCCGTAGAAAGATCGAGGCCGGTTGGGAAATGACCCAGCCGGCCTGATAAAATTGGAGTCAGTAATGGCAGAAAAATTGCTCGAAATGGGGAACATATCAAAGCGGTTTCCAGGTGTTCTTGCACTGGACAAGGTGAGCTTCGATCTCGAGGCGGGTGAGGTGCACGGTCTGCTCGGTGAAAACGGAGCGGGGAAATCAACGCTCATCAAGATACTTGCAGGTGATTACACAAAGGATAGTGGAGACATTTTTATAAATGGGGAAAAAGTCGAATTCCACTCACCATCGGATTCTCAACAGATGGGGGTCAGTGTTATCTATCAGGAGCTCAACACTATGGATACCCTGTCAGTTGCGGAGAATATATTCGTTGGCAACCTTCCAAAGAAGAAGGGGATGGGAACTGTCGACTGGAAAACACTCAATCAAAATGCCAAGGTTGTTCTCGACAGAATGCTTGTCAAGATCAATCCAAAGAAGATAGTCGGTGATCTTGGTGTTCATGAGAAGCAGGTTATTGAGATTGCAAAGGCAATATACAAGGATGCAAAAATTCTGGTTATGGATGAGCCGACCGCCGCTCTTGGCGAGAAAGATACGGTCTCATTATTCAATATTATTCGAAGTCTGAAGCTGCAGGGAGTTGGCGTCATCTATATTTCGCACCGTTTGATAGAGGTATTTGAGATTACGGACAGGGTCACGGTACTGCGGGATGGAAAGCTGATTGGAACGGAAAACACCAGGGAAACCGAAAGAGAAAAACTTATTACCATGATGGTCGGTAGGGAACTAAAGGATA
>JABAOF010002048.1_pt3 | contig 13094 bp, 13 predicted proteins | sample 7062171 | NCBI WGS metagenome assembly JABAOF01 (sample SAMN14538628, study PRJNA623070) | marine sediment metagenome | biome: marine biome [ENVO:00000428]; feature: marine pelagic biome [ENVO:01000023]; material: deep marine sediment [ENVO:00002113] | place: India: Gulf of Khambhat ...
CCCAGCGGCATTACCCGGTAACTGTCCAGCAATCCGCTGAAGAGGATGTGATGACCGTCAACTCCCAGGAAGATGAGCGAGGCCATCATGATCTGGAACTGACCTATGACGGAGATGCGCTGTCCTGTGTGTGGATCAACCAGTCTTGCAAAGGCGAAGCCGGACTGCATGTCCGCAATTTCCCCTGCCATCTGTACGGCGGCGAAGATCATGTTGGCTATGAAACCGATGGAGAGGCCCACCACCGCCTCCTTGAAAACCAAGGCCGCAAATGGGAGTGTCTCCTTCGGCATCGCGCTCGTCATCTGAATGATGGGTCCCAATATCAGCGCTACCATGAGAGACAGCCCTATCTTCGTGTGCAGTGGAACCCGACGGGTGTTCAACACCGGAGCAGTCAAGAAGATCGCCGTCATCCGGGTGAAGATGAGCAGCACACTCTGTATTTGTTCAATCTCCCAATTCAAGATAGGCATTTAATTACCAGCCTGAGCCATCCTCGACAGGAGGTTGGTGGTGAATGTAGTCACCACCCGCAACATCCAGGGACCGCAAATCAGCGCGGCCAGCGCCATCATCAGGATTTTCGGTATAAAAGTGAGAGTGAACTCCTGTATCTGGGTCGCCGCGAGCAGTACGCTGACGAACAATCCCGTCAACAGGCCGGTAATGAGCAGCGGCGCGACCAACATGAGGCCTGTCGTTATCGCACTCCTTCCCAGTTCCAGGGCTTCCATCGTCGCCATGATTTCACTCTAATTGAAACTCGTGACCAGGCTCTGCACGACCAGGTGCCAGCCATCCACCAATACGAAAAGCATGATCTTACAGGGTAGAGAGACGAGCGCCGGCGGCATCATCATCATGCCCATGGACATGAGGGTGGTGGCGACCACCAGGTCAATGACCAGGAATGGGATGAAGATCATGAAGCCCATTGTGAAAGCGGTTTTGAGTTCGCCCACAATGAAGGCCGGCACCAGCACATAGGTGGGCACTTCGGATCGGTTCTTGGGCCGAGGCGCACCCGCCATCTTGAGAAACATCGCCAGATCGCTCTCCCGCGTCTGGCGAAAGAGAAAGTCTCGCACCGGCACTGATGCCTTATCCAAGGCCGCCTGATAGGTAACTTCCTTTGCCAGATAGGGCTGCAGGGCCTCACTGTTCACTTTGGTCCATACGGGAGCCATGGTGAACGTGGTGAGGAACAGCGCCAGACCGATAAGCACACTGTTGGGCGGGATCTGCTGAGCACCCAGGGCGCTTCTGGTGAAGGAGAGTACGATGACGATGCGGGCGAAAGATGTAAGCATCGTCACCAGGGCCGGCGCCAGGCTGAGCACGGTCAATATAAGCAGGATCTGAAGGCTGAGGGAGACCTCTTCGGGAGATTTCGCCGTCTCCACCCCCAATGATATCTTCGGGATGCTGAGAGGCTCCGCCGCCCAGCCCCGGCCGCAGCAGATCAGCCCCGCCAATAAGATCCCACTGATCCTCGCCACCGTTGTGGCGGTTTTGTACGTCATCTACGCCCCCCCTGCCATAGATCCGCGATGTTGAGATGACGCAGGTCGGTGACTTTCTCGGCGAGCACGCCGTTTGCGCCGGCGAATTCGCTGTTCAAACTCAGAGTGTTCTCCTTATCTCGGCCCAGCATCTTGCTCAAGCGGCCTGCAAAACCGCTGGTTCGGCTGCACTGTGTGGATAGGTCCCTGAGTATTCTGTTGTCTTGAATCTCCGACAGAAGCGACGTTTGCTGAGGTGTGGACCCTACCAGGAAGGCCTGTTCACCCACGCTGATGATGTGGATCCATCGGTTGGGCCCAAGGGTGACCGTCTCCAGGACCTTGAGCGGGCTTTCACGGCGAAGTGAGCTGCCGCGCGCCCCCGCCAAGCGCCTCAGAGCCAGCGCGCCCATGTAGGCCAGAACCAGCACGAGTCCGAATTTGAAGAGAAGGCCGAGGAGCATTCCGGAGGTGCTCAGAAGGCTCGGCCCGCGTCCGGTCGACTTGGTAGTGAGCGGAGATGAGGCTGTCACAGCCTCATTCGCATCAGACGCGGCTCCCGAGTTCTTCTCCGGTGCCAGGCCCAATCCGCTCAAATCATCCGAAGATTGTTTTGCGGAACCGGTCGCGGGCAGGACATCTGCTTCGGCCGGCGCGGAGAGCTTGGCTTCGGGAGTCTTCGCGGGTGCCGCGGGTGGTGCGACCGGCTTGGGCTTTGTCACAACCACCTTCTTTGGGGTTGAGGTATTCTTGGGAATGCGGCATGCTCCCGGTATCTGCAGTGTCTTGCCGATGCCGATCAGGCGCGGATTGCTGAGGTTATTTGCCTTCACGATGGCACTGGCGGAAACCCCGTGTGCGCGTGCAATCCCGACCAAAGTGTCACCCTGCCTGACTTTGTAGGACACGGTGGTGCCCTGAGTCTTTGCCTCCGGCTTGGGAGACGATTTCGCACGGGGCCCCGCGGCAGGCGGCGCGGTGCGTTCTTGCCGGCTGGCAACTTCGTCATTCTGCGCAGTAGGCGGAACGCTCAACTGGTAGACGCCGGGTATCATCGCGCCGGTGTCCGGTTCGGCTGACGGGAAGAAGGTGTTGACGCTTATAGGCTGGCCTTCCTCGACCGCGGCGGACTGCGCTTCCGCCAAAGCCTGATACGTATGAGCAAGCCCCAGGCAGCCCAAGAAGACCAATGGCACCAGTATCCTTTGCAGACACCTCATTTCAGATTACCTCCAGGCAGATTTAAGAAAGGCTCGCCCCGCGCGCGTCCTGGCTGGCGATCTCCGTAATTCTGATACCGAGGAGATCCTCAACGACGATCACCTCTCCCTTTGCCAATGACTTGTCATTGACGAAGATATTCACCGGCTCTCCGACCGCCTTTTTCAGATCCACTATCGCCCCGGTGGAGAGGTCGAGGATCTCCCGGATGGGCAGATTCACCCGCGCCAGTTCCACTCTGAGTTCCAGGTCGACACCCAACAGACGGTTGAGGGCGGAAGTCTCCACTCTATTCGTCTGCGACTCCTCTGTGGCAACTGCAGCAGGCTGGGCCTGCTGTGTCTCCTCCGCAACCTGTCCGGCTTCCTCTTGTCGCTCATCCATCCCTAATTCCTCCTCGCTCCAGTTCTTTTGATACGCGCATTCCTATGTGACCATCTATCATGACGGGCTTGGCAAGCAGTGTTGCTCTTCCTCCCGTCCAGATTTCCAGATCACTCGACTTCTCAGCATCCAGGCACATGATGTCCCCCACGGACATCTCAAGCAGATCTGCCAAGGAGAATTTCACGCTGTTCAAGACCGCGCTCAAGGGCAGTTCAACCTCTTGGATCACTTCAATCACCTTGGCACGATCCTCCGCCTTTGCCTGGGCTTTGTCGGCCGCCCACCGATGAGTGGTCAGTTTGGAGATCAACGGTTCGCACCCGGGCAGCAGCAAGTGGACGGTCAACTTGCCTTCCAGGCCGCCCACCTTCACTGAGAATTCGACAGCCACCGCCCAGTCGGCTCCGGTAAGTACTTCCTCCGGCAGAATCTGACACCAGGTTCCAATGATGGCGGGAGAGAATCTCGCCAGCCTGGTCCAGCCCTCGGCATACTCTTGAAGCAACATCTCGAATCCTTCAAGAGCAACCTGTCGTTCCAATGTAGTCAGTGACCGGTCCGCGGATAGGGGCTGATTCGTCCCTCCCAGGATGCGTTCCACCACGGAAAGCGTCAGGTTACTGTCCATTGAGATCAAACCCTTGCTTTCCGTGCCCGTGGTTGTGAACATGGCGATGGCCTTGTCGGCCCAGCAAGGCTCTTTCAGTTCCGAGACAGACATCTCTCTTGAAGAGCCGACTCCTACGTCCGCCTTACAGCGGCAGATCTCTTCCAGGCGATGCGCCATACGTTGAGCGACTATTTCATTTACCCGTCCCAGTATCCGCTCCTGTTCGGAGGAAAGGCGCCGAGGACTGAGGAAGTCGTACTTCCTCACCTCTGCCTCTTCACCCGCGGCCTTGGACTGGTTGATTCCGGTCTCGTTCTCTTCAGGCTTATCGGCCATTGCAATTACCTGTGTGAATGAGATTGAAGTTATTCACACTGAGTCTCAATCAATTGAAGCGGTTTTAACTCAGCATCGGGCTTATTCCACAGAGTTTTGAGTTTTTGAGATGAGGAGAGTTAATTTGAGGGGGCTAGAAGCCGATAATAAAGGGACCAGATGGCGTCCTCTTATGAGGCTAGCAATAGCTTTTCACTGCGGATCACTGCTTCGCCCCGTAATGGTCATTCCGGAACAGGGGGGCGGATGACCTGAAAAGAAGGGTTGGCAGCCTTGTACAAAAGGCTGTTCTCAAGGGGAAGCGGAGGCGGTCCTGGCGGTTCTCATGGACAAGGGGAAGGGAGATGGAGGCCATCTTCACGGCACGCGTATGTCCAACCGACAGCAGCCGCAAGCCTAGCCATACTTGCCGTATTTCTCGGCGGCGCGGGCCATTGTGTGGAGGTTCTCGTCGGGTGTGTCACGTCCGCACTGATCCCCGGTGGAGAGGATGAAACCGCCGCCGGCTGCGGCATCTTCAATCGCCTTGCGGGAGGCCTCTTCCACCATCTCCGGCGTTCCTCTGAGCATGATGTCGGTGGTATGGAGATTTCCCATCAGAGCCAGCCGATGGCCCAGGCTCTTCTTCACCTCGGCAAGGTCGCAATCTCCCATGGGCGGAATTTCGAGTGGGTTGATACAGGAGAGGTCGGTCTCGTTGGCGCAGATCCCGGCGAGTTCCCTCTCTTTGCCGCAGGAATGGAGGAAAGAAGGAATGCCGGCCTGTTTGGCCATCTGAGTAACGTTCTGCAGTGCGGGCAGGCTGAAGCGGCGGAAGACGGAGGGAGAAGAGAGAGTCCACAGCCCGGAGGCGCCGATCATGAGGAAATCGGGTTTCACCTGTAAGGCCATCTGCACCTTGCGCACCTCGTACTCAGCCTGTTTCTCGAAGAGTTCAGCGAGCAGGCCGGGGTGGTCCGCGTAGGCGTAGGAGACTCCCTCAAGACCTGCGTCGAACAGCCAGATGAGGTCGTGAAAGCCGGGCAGGTTGTCGGTGCCTAGGCCGAAGGCGCCGTTTTCGCCGAGGCGCTCTCGGCGGACTTTCACCTCGGTGTCATCACAGTCGATGATGGCTGGAAAGAAATGTTTCAGCAGGATAGGTATATCTCGGACAGGATCTTTGATCAGCCGAGAGGTAGTGGTGGGAGGGTCTGCGATGTAATAGGTGTCTTCCTTGAATAGATCGCCCGAAGGGGTCTGGTAGGTAGTGCGGACGACGATTCGCTCCTCATTGCGAGAGACGATGTCGATGGAGTGGGAGCGGTCGTCATCTTTGGTAATGTACTTCAGACCCCCATAGATATACCATCCGTCCATCTGGAAATAAGAGATGGCATCCAGATAGGCCTGCCAAAGCGGGGGGTTATCGTATAAGTAGATATCCCAGAAGGGCTTGCCGGCGAGCCTCGCTGGGACCATATTGGAGATGTCGGGGGCCACCGGCACCCGGTCCGGCATCTCGTTGCGCATGGCGAGGACCATGCGCTCTCTCGAGGTCATTGGCTCTCTTGTTCTGTGTCTCCGTTCTGCTTTTCTTGCTGCTGCTTGGCGGGGCCTCCGCCTTGCTTTCCTCCTCCTCCGGGACCGGGGACTCCTCCTCGTCTCTGCATCCTTTCCGTCATGGTCGGGCCGGTGCCCTTGAATCCTCCAGGACGGGTCGCCATGTAGGCCACTACCACGATCACCACGGCGGCGATGAGGATTATGAGTATCCCAAGCCCGCGGCTTACCTGTTTCCTTCTGGGAGCAGTATTGGACTTCATGCTTTTCCTCCTGTGCTTTGATTTAGCCTTTGGCCTCGGTCACACAATTCTAGGCTGGCTGCCCCGAAATCGGGGCAGCCAGCCATTCACTTCATTCTCGCGAGCACCGAGTGTGCTCGTTCTAACTAGTCCACCAGGTCAACTGATTAGCTGCCGTGGGTTCCGAACATGTCATCCCTGGCCTGATCGATGCCGCGCAGCCGCTGCATGCAGTGCTGGCCTCTGATCTCCGCGGGAGTGCCCGGGAACGGGGAGAAGTCCGCGCAAGCAGACAGGTCTGGGCGGACCCACTGAGCGTGACCGTCCACGAAGCCCCAGTTGTTGCCGCCATTGTGGGCAGCATGATCAGTCGGGGTTGCGCCGGCGAAGGCCACCGCGTAGTCGTCGCAGTAGTCGCCCGGATCCGGATCCCAATCCTCGCCGCAGGCTTTCGGGTAGAGGATACTGTCGGCACAGGGATCGTTGAGGTTGTTAGTCTCGAAGATGCACAATACGTCAGCGGCTCTAACCATCTCTGTCATGTTGGAGCCGTCCCAGTGGCCGCAGCCCCAGTTGAGGCCGGGGTAGTCCGGGTTGTACAGCTTCCAAGAATCGTTCCGAAGAACCTCGTTCAGTGCGTAAGTAACGTTTACGCCTTCCCAGTCATCCGGGAACTGGATGCCGAACGCGCAGGCAGCNNCTCTTCCTGCTGGGGCAACCCAAGATTTGATAGTTGTTGATATAAGGGATAACCGCGGTCATCCAGTTGGCATACTTATACACTTGAGGTGCAAGAGTACCCCAGTTCGGATTCCATGCCCAGATGCAGTAGTATGTCGAAGGGGCACGCTCATCCCAGTCACCAGCATACATCAGAACCGCAAGAGTCAACTGCTTTACGTTGCTCAAACATGCGGTTTGCCGCGCCTTCTCACGGGCCTTCGCGAAGACCGGGAAAAGGATCGCAGCCAGAATCGCGATAATCGCGATTACGACCAACAATTCAATTAGAGTAAAACCTTTCTTTCGGGACATAAGTCCTCCATGTCTCCTTTCTTAGGATCTGTCTCTTTTCACCCATCTGACAGATTACTGCTCACTCTGATAGTTTCCGGCCTTCACCTCCTTTCCTCTGGGACCCGCTTTCTCACCAGGCATACGGATACCTGCAACAAGCTGCTCCAACAGAACACCGCGTTGGGCGAGAAACCGAGTGCTTCCAGCAGTCCGTATTTAGATTTCCTCGCTTGCGGTTTTCTTAAACTGCCACCGCACGAAATATTTCACAATATTTTAACAGAGAGGCACTTTTCTGTCAATGCCGGCCTACAATAAGAGGGCTCTGTGCGCATTCTAAGAACATGCAAACTCATGTATTCATGCCGTTTTCTCCTGCAATCCCCGGCTTGGCAGGAGCTCGTATCCGCTGTGGCCCTCATTTGTTTTGACCGGCAGGAGAATTCTTTTCCCCCGCGCCGCTCAGGCACCCCTTGCTTTGGGGAAGCGCTCAGCGGAGTTGGTCAATTCCGTGTAGCCTCTGCATAGAGTTGCCGCTGAGGATATCTGCTTCATCGGCCCCTGTGCCTTCTCCAAGACACATGTAGATCTCAGAGCGGACCCACTCTGCGTGGCCGTCGCAGAAGGCAATGTTGTTGCCACCGCGGTGGCGAGCATCCCCGGCGGTGAAGTTGCTGGGATCATCGTCAATGCAGGGGGTTCGGTCGGAGCCGCAAATGCCGGCATAGTTCAACTTATTGCCGCAGTTGTCAGCAATGTTGTTGGCATCTGACAACATCATCACCTCAGCCGGTCTTTCCAGACGGGCGAAATTCTGGCCGCCATAGCCGGTGGAAGGATGCATGGTCCCGGCAGCCACACTCTCCCAGTCAAACCAGGAGGAGGAGGTGTCCGGGGTTTCATAGGGTATCGGTACACTCAGTTGAATGAGCGGGTTCATGGCATAGCCCATGGAAACACCGGCCCAGTCGGACGGAACCGGGACGCCATAGGCGCAGGGTTCGACCAAGTTCCACGCGCCCGCTAAGCACCAATCGGGGCGCGAGGGGCAGGCGTAGGAGCTGCGATCTCTTACATAAGGATCGATCAGCACCGACCATAGTACGTATTCATTCCGAGGCCAGGCGCCCCCGGAGAATGCGGCCCAAGGATGTTCGACGCTTGGCGCGCCTCCATCCCAACTGCTGGCATACATCATTACACCGAGGGCCAATTGCTTGAGATTATTCAAGCAGGTGGTTTGGCGTGCCTTGGCGCGAGCCCGGGAGAAAACTGGAAAGAGCACTGCGGCCAAAATCACCATGATGGCGATTATGACCAGCAACTCAGTTAGGGTGAAACCCTTTCTTCGAGACATAGCCCCCAGTCATGTCTCCTTTCTCAGGATACGGCTCCTTTCATACATCTCACAGAGCGCGGCCTGCCCAATCGGTGCTGTCCGGCCAGCCTGCGGCTTTCAGCTCCGCGCGTTGGGGAACAACCCTTCCCAGCACGCCGGGAGGCTTGTCACAACCGCCGGCCATGGGGCACCGCATCAGGCATGCAATCTAGCCTTTCCAAGCACCGGCATCTTTATACCATCTTTTCGCTCTTTTTCTGGGACGATTTTGGGGGATACAGAGGGGGGATGCCGGAAGAGGTGTCTCCGGGTTTCAGAAGGGAGTAGAATGGCTGGATTTGCCCATTTTGACGCTTGAATAGTCAGGAAGCGGCTTATTACACATACGCCAACCGTGAAGTTAGGTCCGCCGCGGCAGGAGAGAAGCCGCTCACTTCCGAGTTGGGAAGGAGCAGCGGCAAAGCGTGGGGGCGGCTGGAGCTTCCTAGAAGGTGATAACTCCCTTGATATAGCCTTCCCCGCCGGCGGCTGCCACTTCCAGCGCCTTCTGGCTTTCGGAGAAAGGGAAGCGGTGGCTGATGAGGGGTTTCTGGTTGATTCGCCCTTTTGCCATGAGCGCAACCGCAGCCCTGAAGCAGATGAGGAAATCATCCGCGAATCCAGGGGCGGTGTTGAGCACCTTCAATCCCATCATGTGCCATTTGACGGTGGGCACAGACTCCTCCTCGACATGACAGCCGAAGATATTGAGGGTGCCCCCCCTGCGGAGCATATCGGTGGCGAGCGAAAGCGTTCCTTTTGCACCGCTCGCCTCGACGACCACATCGAAGCCTCCCATTTCCTCCGCCAAAGCAGGCAAGTCAGTTTCGTCCGGGTTATAGGTTTCCTCTGCTCCGAATGCGCGGGCAAGAGCCAGACTCTTCTCGTTGGGGTCGGCCACTATCAGCCGGCTGAAGGTCTCTCTGGGCATGCCCTGCAAGACCAGCAGGCCCATGTATCCACAGCCGAGCAAAGCGACTTTGTCGCCGGCCTTGAAGCCTGATCCTTGAACACCATTTACCGCACAGCCGACCGGCTCACTGATCCAGGTCGCCAGATCCTCAACCGACTGGTCGGGGATTTTGATCACCAGCGAGGAGGCAGCGACATGGTGCCTCATCATGGAGGGGCTGCCAAGGAGAGCAACCTTGTCTCCGGGCTCCAGCCCTTTTACCTCAGCGCCGACTTCGGCTACTATCCCTGAGGGTTCATGGCCGAAGAAAAATGGGAAGGGCCGTTTGAAGCGGCCTGCAAAGAAGTTGATGTCTCCCCGACAGATACCATTTGCCTTGACCTCAACGAGCACTTGCCCAGGACCGAGGTCAGGCACCTCTATTTGTGTGATATCCAGTTGGCCTGGTTTGACGAATCGTACTGCATCAGTTTTCACTGCATTACTCCATGTTTCGGCCCGCCGAGCGACGCGACTAACGGCGGTCTTTTACGCGGGCATTGTTGGCGAGGTCGGCCTCACTGCGGGAAGGTCGTGTATAGGTGTTTGTGCAAGATCAGGCCGGTGAGGGCCCAGAAGGCAGTAATAATATAGTCTCCCAAGATTAGTCCTATCGCAAAGGGGATGCCGCGCCGGTAGAGCCGCATCCCTCCATAACGAAGTATGAACCCTTTCGCCAGCCATACAATAAAGAGCGGGCACCAGAGCCATTCAGGTGTGAATGTGGCTGACAGGGCATATCCGACAGGATGAAAAGGCCACCAGAGCCAACGGCTCCGCATCCAGGCGAGGAAGACCACCATGGCGGCTCCGGCTCCGCCCCCGGCGATTTCGCCCCAGTTCATTCCCTCCCCGCTCTCCGCCCAGGTACGCAGGTGATTGATGGGCATGCTTGCCCATCCAGTGCGGTAATCATCCACACTGCCAGTTTCCGCTCCGAAGCGATAATAGAGGGCGAGCAGGGCGAGGAAGGCGACGATGATGGCGATTGCGCTTGCTGTCAAGATCCCCTTCACCATGTGCCGACTCTTCAGGTTGGCCGCTGAAGCGATCTTGAGGCCCTCCATCTGGTAGGGCATGTTGACACAGCGATAGTCCCAATCGAACCATTGGAAATAGGTGAGCGCGGTGAGGGCGCGAGGCGAGATGTTTACCGGCCCGACACTCGGTACCATGAAGAGGTGAGGAGGGTGGTTGGGACCAAAGGTCCAAGGCAAGCCGGCCTCGGCACGGATGCGGGTAAAGCCCAAAAGGGTAAAGAAATAGATGAAGAAGAATAAGGCTATGAGCGCCACAGGTATGCCGGAAATCCAGAAGAACAGTCCCAGGAAGATACCGGTTGCCAGAAAACCCAGCAAGATCGTCCGATCGGAGAAATGGTCCTTGCTCTGATTCTGCTCCTTCACGCCCTTGAAGACACTTACGATAACATTGGCGAGATGCGACCGAGCCAGCCAGACTGCAACCAGGCCCAAGGCGACGAAGGCGCCCAGGGATTGCTGATTCAAATAGGGCATCTCCACCATTGCCGCAGACGCTTCCGGCCCGCGGAAGCCGAGCCATATGCAGACCAGGTCCTGGAAGCGGGCAAACCAGTAGAAGAACCAGCAGGAGAAGAGCACTTCCAGTTGCACGAAATAGGCGATGCCCAGGGCAAGAGGATAAAAGGCGAGAGTGACATCATAGAAGGGACTCGCTTGTTCCGCTCCCAAGAAGCGGCCCAGCCTGAGCGCACCAGTGGGCTTTATGGGCAAATAGGGAATTGAGGGGTTGATATAGTTGAGGCCGGCCAATGATTCGAGGATTACGGGGATGAGAAACCCGATCCAGAGCAGTTTGTTCTTCAGAAGGGGCTCTTTCTCTCTGGTCAATTCGAGAGGGAAGTAGACGATGGGGAAAGTGAGCCTTTCCCGCTCTATCCATTGGCGGCGAAGGAGCAAGTTAATGGACATCATGAAAGAGAGGAAAGCGAATGTGAAAAGCGACCACACACCGATGGGAACCAGCCAGCCTTTGATGTTCTCCATGGTGAAGAAGGTGGTTTGCCCTCGATAGAAACCCTCCCAGACGGATTCCTTGGGGATCATCCAGGTGGGAACATAAGGCCAGAACTGGGCCCATTTATTTTCCGGGGTGGCGAACTTGAAGATATGGGTCAGCATGGGCACGATGAACTGCACCATCCCCACACCGGCGATACTGCCGGCCACGGTGAGCATCACATATATGTAGAGAAGTTCACTCCGGGAGAGATGCCAGCCGGGTTTCCATCGCTTAAGCAGGGCATTGACGGCCAGGAAGAGGATAAGGATGAAGATGGCGATAAGCATCAGGGAGGTAGTGGCGAGTTCGACAAACCTTACTATCTCGCCATAAACGACGGCCAAGACAAGCAGGGGGACCAGAATGATGCCCAGAAGCAGAGCACGCCGGCTCATCGGGGAGGCAGGGGTGGCTCTTTCCTCTGCTTTGCCTGGCCCGCCTTGCTGTTTTGGCGACATCTGGTACTGATTCATACTACCGAAATCTCATACCTAAGTCGGGAACCTGTAGCGATTGTAGGCCACCAGTTTCACCGGCTCCAGAAGGCCGAAATCAAGAGCATTGCCCTCCAGAAGATTGGTTACGGTGTTAGTGATTTTGAAGATGATACGATTCTTTCCGGTTTTTGCCAAGGAGGTAATTTCAACTCTATAGGGGGCCCACGGTCTGGTGCCCGCCGTTTTTCCGTTTACCTGCACCTCCATCGTATCAGTCCCGCAGTTCATCTCCAACACCAGTTTGCGGTCCTTCAGATACTCTTTCGGTAGTTGGAGCTCGGCGCGGTATGTCATTGTACCGGAGAAATAGGGATAGCCTTGGTTGACCAGAGAGCCGACAGCGGCCTCGACGACAGGTTCAATGATGGTCGGCAGTTCTCTTTCTCTCTGTAGAGAGAAATCCCCCACCAGTCTCGCCGGATCCAGCAGGCCGCCTGAGGGTGAGTCGGTGCGGATGCTGATTTCGAGAAGGTTCTCGCCTTTCTTAAGATAATCGGAGATGGGCAGTTCGCGAATGTTGACATCCAGTTTACTGCGCCGGGTTCTCCCTTTCACCAACTTGCCATTGAGACGAATCTCATAAGACCCGCGCAACCCATCTAGAAGCAGGCGCAGTTTCTTTGGCAGATACTGGCAGTCAAAGCGGGCCTGATAGCGCAGCAGCACCGGATAGGAGGCGGATTTGCGCTCATACGGGAATTGCGGCTCCCAGATGCCGGGCCGAACAGGAACCCAGCCGGCGGCCTCCTCTCCCTCCACCTGAAGCTGCCAATCGCTCAGCACCAGGCCGTTGTCATCTTCCGGTTTGAGCTGCCATTCGTCTATGGTGAGTTCTGGCAGAAGGTTTCCTGCCGGAGCGGAGAGGCTCTCTTCTTCGCCGCTGGCGAGGATGTTGATGCTGGCCTCTCTGGCGGGACGGCCGCTGGCGATGATTTCTCCCTTCTTGATGGCTTCTACACAGACATTCGCTTGCGTCACCACAATATCAGCCTTGCCTTTGGGGACCATCACTATAAGAGTGGATTCCAGGGCTTCCAGGCGGAGCGGCATCTCCAGTCCACCATCTATCGGCTTGTGGTGGTAAATCGGCTCAATGGAGCCGTCTTGCGGGTTCCAGCGCTGGGGGCTGCCCTCACAGTAAAGCCGCAGTCTGGTGTCTTTGGCCTTCCAAGAAGTATTGACGAGGAAGTAGATGTCTCGGCCGTCTTTCACGCGATGCAGATAGAAGATCTCTTCCTCATCTATCTCCACATCGGGTTGGAAAAGGCTGGTCAATGCCCGCCGCAGAACCTTGCTGTCCTTCTCCTTATGCAAGCCCGCGGAGCGCAGGAAGAGCGTCTGGCCGCCTCCGGGAAGGCTGTTCTCCA
>JABAOF010010122.1_pt1 | contig 13091 bp, 12 predicted proteins | sample 7062171 | NCBI WGS metagenome assembly JABAOF01 (sample SAMN14538628, study PRJNA623070) | marine sediment metagenome | biome: marine biome [ENVO:00000428]; feature: marine pelagic biome [ENVO:01000023]; material: deep marine sediment [ENVO:00002113] | place: India: Gulf of Khambhat ...
ATGGCATTTTTCTTCCAGGATCACTTCTTTGCCTGGTTCGGCGCCGACGATCATGGCAATGGTGTTGCCCATGGTGCCGGAGGGAACAAAAAGTGCGGCTTGTTTTCCTATTTTCTCGGCTGCCAGTTCTTCTAGTTTATTGACCGTAGGGTCGTCGTGGTGCACATCGTCGCCTACTTCGGCGTCGTACATGGCTTTGCGCATTTCTTCGGTGGGTCGCGTGACTGTATCGCTCCGGAAATCCGATATTCCTTTATATGACATATTGCCTCCTTTTTTTATTTTCTTTAGCCATGAAGGCATTTACAATGCGGTAAAAAGCACGAAGGAACACAAAGAATTATTAACCTTAATTATAGCAGTTTTTAGTCAAGTATCAAAGGGGAAAAAATTAGCCTCAAAAGGTCATTTCTTCTTTAGGTTAATATTTTGTTAAAATAAGTTGTTGAAAAACAAGAAAGTTAAGAGTATAATTAGCCCAGGAGGAAAATTGGGTAATAAAAGTGCTTCGATAGTTCTTGATGAGGAAACGCTGCAAATTGCAGAAAGACTGGCAAAACTATATAATAAATCAATACCGGAAACCATAAAAGATTTGATAAAAAAGGAAAGAGATGCTTCGGAGTTTAAGATTACAAAAGGTGTTAAAAAAATCAGCGGCATTCTAAAAACCAATTATGACTATAGAACGCTGAGAGATATGTACATCGCATCAAAAGTAGAAAAGTATGAAAGTATTGATTGACACCAATGTCCTCCTCGATGTCCTGACCAAGAGAGAACCTTTTTATAAAGATTCTGCCATTGTATGGAGTCTTACCGAAAAGAATATAATAGAAGGATATATATCCGCAATCTCTGTAAATAATATCTATTACATTACCAAAAAGCTAAATGATAAAAAAACAGCAGGTTCTCTTGTAGATAAGATTTTGAAAGATTTTAACGTGGTAGCTTTAACATTTGAAATTTTGAAACTGGCACGTACAAAAGATGGCGATTACGAAGATTTAATCCAATACTTTTCAGCACTCCAGAATTCATGTGATTACATTATGACAAGAGATCCAAAGGGGTTTCCTAAAAAAGGAATTAAAATAATAAAACCCGCGGCCTTTGTTAAAAAATTTTCATCAAGATAAGAAAAGCATGTCTGGCGTGATTCCTCCTAAATCAACTGAACATGAGAATTTTCACAAGTTTTTTTCGTTCGCAACGATTACTTTATCTGCTTCTTGTTTTCCTCTGGAACGTTTGGGACGCGTAATGCTTAAGGTCCATGTGGGAGGACCGGGAGGGATTTTGGCTAAGGTTCGATCGCCTGAATGGGTAACCGTTAACTTACCTTCGGTGTTCAATTCAAAATCAGCCCATGATGGTAAGTCCAGCACACAATCATACTTCAGATTACCGGGGCCGGTGATGACAGAGATATGCAAGTAGTCGTCTTTTTCAGTGGTTCTAAGAGAGAGAACCACCGAACGGTTGTTACTGATAATATGAGCGCTCCGGGTGGCATGATGATAAACATGAATATCCCGTTTCTCTGTTTCCAGTTTGTTTTTGATTGTAATCTTAACCTTATTTTGCATCGTTTTCCTCTCTGTCTGAAATTTATATTTCTTTTTGATTATTGTTACTATGACTAAAAAGAAGGTGGTGGGAAAGTGAGAAGGTGTCTATATTTACTTTCATTACTGCCTCACCTTCTCACTCTCACCTGTCCGACCTTTTAAAATCTCCTCACTCATCTCAATTTGTAATGTTATAGGTAAGACTGACAAAAGCCCGCAGCTTATAGGCATCTCTAACAAGATCAGCCGGAGTAAGATCATCATTCTTTGGCATTACTTTTCCAACAAAATCACGATATTCCGGCAGTAAACGATCATACTTTGCCGCTGCCGCACCAAAACTGATAACAAACCGCTTTTTGGAACCCAGCATTAATCCAAGTCCCAAATAATAGCTGAGGCTATCTGCTTTACCGGTGCCCATGCCAAAGGTCAATGTCCACTTTAATTTACCGATTTGACGGAGATGAATATGCATCATTGGTCCAACCACCGGCGATATGGAATGTTTAAGCGTATCTTCCCTTAAAATAACCTCTTCCGGGTCATCAGGGGAATCATCAAAACGATAGCTGCGGTCATGGGCATCGATCACGAACATTATACCGGTACTGAAATCAATTTTCCACCCACCTCTAACCTTTACCACCACCGGTCCGTTTAATTGATGATGGACTTTCACTTTTTTTCCTTCAGCCGGCTTAATTTTCACCTTAAACTGAACTTCATCTGTATCTACTGTGGGAACCGTCAATGAAACTGAAAAATTCTCAGGTTTAAAATTATCCAGTAGTTGCTTTATCCTGGAGATATATCCCTTTGTCTCAAATTCATCCAGCAACTTTTCCAATTGAAATATCTTTGAGAAATTTTCAAATATCATTTGAAAATACGTCGCCAGGTTTTGGAAGTAAATAGATAATTTTTCGTAATAATCTGCGAGGAATTTCCTGTTTTTCTTATCCTTCACAAACGCCTCTATATCCGCTTTCCGAATTTTCATTTTATCTATATTATCCTTGCCAATGAACGCTTTTATTCTTTTAATGGTTAAATTGGCATCTTTGACTATTTGTTTAAACTTTTTTTCCACTGCTTCCGGGGAATCATCTCCCTTCAATCCCGGGAAATTTTCAAAGAGCTTCTTTTTTTGAAATTCAAGGTGCATGTACGACTCTGAACCCAACAAAATTTTCTCCAATTGAACCTGTAAATTTTTTATCTTAGACAACCTGTTGATTGCATTTTCTAGATTTTCCATCTCTTTCTTTATATCGATCTCTCCGGCTTTTGCTTGCCGGGCAATCTCTTCTTTGTCTTTTTGTTCGTCAGCGGCTTTTTTCTTTTCTTCATCAGCCTTTTTGACACCTGGTTTCGAATATACATCGGGAGCAACTGAATTATGGTCCAGTACTTCACCGTTAATTTCAACATTGTAGTTAAACCGGTTGATATTTATTACGCGGAATGTTATATTCCTTCCTTTAGCAACAACGAAGCGATGAGCTTTATCCCCTTTTTTGGGCGTTAGTGTGCCTTTTAAAAAATCAAACACAATCTCCAAATCCTGCTTGTATTTCTTTTTGCAAGGTTTATTTTCAGCATTTTCTCTTACACTAGCATCCTCACCATACAGCACAAATGATACGCCCAATATCATTATCACACACAGCGAAATTACTGTGGAGATTTTTGTTACATACGTCAGTTTTTTCTTGTTCATTTTTTCCTCCTAATTTATTCATACTATTCCCAATTTAGTGGGAACTGTTTTAAAATGGGATCGTCCACCAACATCCAGAGTGGGACGGAAAGGTTTCGGCTGCGATATGCACCTGCAAAATGCAACCCGATAACTTTTCCGGTTTCCAGTGCCGTGACGGGCGATCCTGAATTGCCTCCCAGGGTGGAGCAATCGTGTTTCATTTTAGGAAAGCGATCACCTGTTAAACCAGTATTTAATCCCGGTTGTAACCGCTTCACATCGAAAACTCCCTTGAAAATACGGAGCATTTCACCCAGGTGATTATTGGTATCCCAGGCCGGATACCCCACCACGTAGACCGGCAGGTCTTTGGTGGCTGAGGGGGCTTCCCCGGACAGGGTAAGAGGCTCTGGTAATGACTGCCCTCTCGATCCCTGCTGAGCCACCTTAAAAAGTGCCAGGTCGTAATCCTGATGGACTGCCAGGCACTCTACCAATTCATATTCCGCCTCAATGTCCCGTCGATACTCCTCCCTGTAATCCACCCGGGGTGTGACACCAGGTAAAAATCGCCAGGAACTCCCGATTCTTTTTACAAATACCTTTGCCACGTGACGATTGGTCATAAGGATTTCAGAACCAACAAGAAATCCTGTCCCAACATAAGGGAAAAAATAGTCTGGATGGTTCTCCAATTCCACGCGCCCTACACCCCGCAGAACCGTTTGAATACCGGAACGATATTCTTTTAGGGACTGCCATCTAATCGGTGGTTCAGGAAAATTATTGTCCTGGACCAGTAGAGCCGGACGACCGTACAATTCAACAATCGCTTCCAAAGCATCGCCTTCTCTTCGTGATAAATTCTCATCACTTTCAACTCGCGCTAAAGCTTTAACTCCTAAGGCGAGTATTTTGGAGACTTCCCCCACAGATGGTTCGGGAAGTCCGGTACCCTTACCAGGTTGAAGAGTACTCAACTCGGGAACCTCATCCGTGGGCCATTGGGTCTTCCCCTTTAACCGCTCCACATGAGTTTCCACCTGTCTGATGGCTTCATCTATATCTTCAAAAACGTTCTTTGCCATAGCTTTCAATCTATCTGATCTTTTCATGATCTTTCCTCCTATTTTATCTTTGTTGTATTGTTGGTTTGTCGAAAGTTTTATAAGTAAAACTTTCAAAATCCCTCTTATTTCTTAAAATCCTTTGAAGAACGACTTGTACGTCCTCTTTTCCCGGATTTATTACCGGATACCTCGACGTTTGAGGCCAACCTGTCAGGGGACGAATGCCGGAAATTGGCAACCCGGGCCACCGTCTCATTGAGTACCCTGGCGTTGTTATGCCGTTCCACTGTGCCCATTGGGACACCATTGAGTGTTACGTCTGGATTGGACCAGTAGTCCCTTCGCTTGCAGCCGCCCGGGCAATTGTAAGACATAACGGTTCGCCAATGACCCAGGCTATAGTAAAATCCGTGTCCATACCTGAAGGGGTTATCCGTGGGGTCGGCCTCCGGGTTATGTCGTGCCCCCAGTAAATGCCCGATCTCGTGCCCGAAAGAGTAATAACCGGTGGCGCAATTTTGGGCAACCACGGCAAAGGCTGTGGCTTTATTCGCCATGATAGCACTTGCAATACCGCAGTACTGCCCACTCCCTGTAACCAGGATCGCGATATCCGCGGCGTATTTATCCCTATATTTATGTACCTCATCCATGTACCTATCGCCATTAATACGGAAGCGGTCCCGGTCCAATGTCATTTTCCCGGACTCGGTATAGTTGACCTGGTAGGTATAAACCAATTGCAGCCGGGTATTAATGAAGCTTTTGCGGTAGGACTCGTTGGTCTCATCCACAGCCAGTTGAATGAGGGCTTCAATGTTACCAGCCTGGACCCTGGCCATGGGAGTATAGGCCACCAACACAGTGATGATTGAACCGTCACCCTTCATCTCCAGGGGCTGTACGTCCTTCAAGGACCGCTGCGACTCATTTTCAAGCTCCTGGTACTCCGGTGGGTGTTCGCCCGGGTATGCCCGTTCATCCACCTGGGTGATAATGTGAAGGTCTTTGTCTAAAGGACTAATTTTGTACAACAGTCCCCCGGAGCGTACACTACCAACCATGGTCCCTCTTTTCACAACGATAATGGCGTATTCCCGGGAATCTTTGTCCAAACCGAACCAACTGTAGTCCCCTGGAGCACGCTGCTCAACGCGCGTTGTGCGCAGAGGAACCTTTACGTCATGAAACAAATTAAAATTGACTTTTTCCACTTGACTGGAAAGGTCCATCCGAACTCGCACAATATTGGTTTTCATGGTAGTGGGAGCCATGCGGTTTAGTGACATTATCCGCAGTTGATTATCGCTCATAGCCGATTCTTTGAATTCTACGAACTCAAACAGATCATCTGAACCAGCCCAAACATATCCCACTCCAAGAAAAAGAACTGAGAAAACCAGCGTGACAACTGCCAGTCTTCCTGTAATTTGCCGAATTTCCTTCTTACTGGAAATCAATCTCCTAACTTTCATTTTCACTTCCTCCTTTTAATTTAATTTTTTAAAGTGCTTTTCTTTGCAAACATACATATAATCGGGTTTTTGCACACCCCAAACAAAGTGTACACGTATCCACCCAGATCTAGCACACTTATTTTTTCCTTTTCGCTCTTACCGGAATAGCAATAGAAACCAGAGAAATGGGAAGGTGAAAAGAAAGCTAAGAAGTTATTCAGCCTTTTCTTCTCACCTTCTTCATTCTCTAATTACCCCGATAATTCAAACTTGATCTTCACCCATAGATACATTGGTGGTGCTGCTGCTATCCGTGAAAGGCTCAACATCAGGATTCGTAATTGTTAATCCCCATTTTTCAATCTTCGTTTCCACATTATACTCAGTGGTTGAAGAACCATGAAAGTATTTTTCCACCGTATCAACTGGAACTTCTTCTCCAGGTTCAGGTACAGATACTGGGTAAAATTCAAGAGTTATAGTTCTAACCCCTAAACTAAAGGTTTCATTCAAGGGTTGCCCCGGTGGAATCATATACACATCACTACCGTGACAGACTTTAATATGCAAATTTCTTACATCAGCCGGGAATTTGTTCCAAACGTTAGCTTCAAACGTGTGTGCCATTTTTAAAACCTCCTATCTTTTGTTTTTATTTTTTTATGCCCTGTTCTTTGAACAAGGCCTTCGATCATTTAACCTTTAATTTTTGTTGGGCAAACGATCTGGCGATATTCTATTATATCTTTAATTCCCCGGATATAAAAATCGTTCAAAAATTTATAAAAATCGTACAGTTTTGGTTTAGTCGAGTGGTTGAGTAAGGTGAGTGAGGGAAATATGGGATCCCTGGGGGAGATTAATGATAAATCGTCAATTTTCAATTATCAATTATTAATGGCCCTCGGCAGCGGAGCCTTCGGATGCCAGGAAAGTGGATGGCAATTGGTGATATTTTTCTTTAAAACATTTGGTGAAATAAGCGGAGCTGGAAAAACCCACTTCGAAAGCCACTTCAGTCACATTGCCGAAATTGGCTTTTAACAATTGAGCAGCCCGTTGAAGGCGGTAGGATTGAATAAATTGATTGGGGGTCTCACCGGTCAGGGCCTGGATTTTCTTGAATAGAGTGGTTCGGCCCATATAAAGCTTTTGGCACAGTTGGTCGATATTAAAGTCCGGGTCCGATAGATTCTTTTCCAACACATCATGGAGTTCTTTAAGAAATGTTTCATCAAGAGAAGACACCTTAATTTCCGCGGGGAGCAGCATTTTTTCTTTTTGAATTTTAATTTGCATTTGGCGGCGTAATTCGATCAGGTTCCTGATGCGGGTGGTTAATATTTTGGTATTAAAGGGTTTGGTGATGTAATCATCGGCCCCGGTTTCAAGTCCCTGCACCATGCTCTCCTCCGACGCTTTGGCGGTTAAAAGAATAACCGGGATATGGCTGGTAATTATATCATTTTTGAGTACCCTGCACAATTCATATCCGTCTAGTTCAGGCATCATAATATCGCTGATGATCAAATCCGGTATGATTTCTTTAGCCTTATCGATGCCCTCTTTTCCATTCTTTGCTTCTACAACGGTGTACTGCGGCTCAAGTGGATCACGGATGTATTTGCGGACGTCGGCGTGGTCTTCCACCACCAGGATAACTTGTTTTTCAGTTTCATGTTCTTCACTTTTTTCACTGTCCTCACCCGGCTGTTCTTCCTCTGCTTCCCCCCCGGTTTCCATTTCCTCTTCTTTCTCCCGGATCATGTAACTGACCGGGCTTTTTTCACCAGGTTTACGGTGCAGAAACGGAAACTGCGGCGGCTCTACGATCTCTTCCGGTTTGAGGTGTTCGTGCCCCAAAGGAAGAAGAATCACAAATTCGCTTCCGCTGTTTTCCCCGGTACGGCTGTGTACATCGATCTTTCCGTGATGGAGAGAAATAACTTCTTTGGCCAATGCCAGACCAATCCCGGTACCTTTGTGCCCCTGATCGAGGGTTTCCCGGCCCGAACCCTCGGCCTGGTAGAAACGATCAAAAACATGGGGCAGTTGCTCTTTGGGAATTCCTACCCCGGTATCCTCTACCGATATTTTTAAAAGGTGGGCTGAATGCTCCTCTTCCCCGGGTTCCCTGGTAACAGCGATTACAATCTTCCCTTTGGCTGGCGTAAATTTGACGGCGTTTATTAAAAGATTGGTAATTACTTCCTCCATTTTCCCGGCATCAAAGTACAGGGTAATATCTTCTTCCTGGGCTTCAAACTTCAATTCCAGTTGGCTCTGCTGCGCCAGTACCCCGAAGGAAGCGACAATACCTTTTAAAAAGGCGATAATATTTTGTGGGGCGGCTTGCAATTTCATTTTCCCGCTGTCAAACCGGGAGAGGTCTAATAATTGGTTGATCAGCGTAAGTAAACGCCGGGAGTTCCGCAGCATCAGGTCCAGTTGTTGATTCTCCTTTTTATCACGGTCAGCGGAAAGCATTTGCTCCAATGGGCCCATGATCAATGTCAGCGGCGTTCGGAATTCATGGGAGATGTTGGCGAAAAACCGGGATTTTACCCGGTCCATTTCCTTGAGTTTTTCAGACTGTTCTTCCAACAATGTATTCTTCTGGTAGACTTCTTTGGTTCGTTCTTTTACAACTTGTTCGAGCTGCTGCTTTTCCTGTTCCAATCTAGCGGACCGCCACTTCACCACCAGGAACATCACACCAAAAAATAACAAAATATACATGACAACAGCCCACCAGGTTTTGTACCACGGTGGTAAAACCTTGAATTTAAAAACAGCTTCACGACCCAAATCTTCATATATATTTTTTGCCTGAACCCTGAAGTTGTAAGTACCGGAGTCGAGATTGGTATAATCCGCCCTGGTATCTTCTGACCAGGCCGACCATTCATCATCATATCCTTGCAATAAATACCGGAATTTTGTTTCCTCTTCATTTTCAAAAAAAGAAGCGGCAAAATGGAAGCGAATATTCCTGTTCACATATTTAATAATGGGAATGACGGGTCCAACATTATTTCCCACATCGAAACCATCGTAAAACAGCAATTTCCCATCGATTGTTTCCACCTTGCGAATATGGGTGTAAAAATCCTGTGGGTAATTCTTCTCAATCCTGGTATCCACCCGGATCAGCCCGACATTACCTGCGAACCAGGCGGCAGCGTTGTCAGGATCGGGATAGATTTCATTGACCTGGGTTTCCGGGATCCTGAGAAAGGGTTTTTTTATTATTTCATACGTCCCGTCGGTTCCGGGGATTGCCCGGAAATTTCTAAATTTCGAATGGAACCAGAGATGCTTATCTTGATCTTCAGCAATAAGGAAAACATTTCTCGAACCATCGGCGAATTCTTTACCCAACCGGAGGTCAGGAGTAAACCTGCTTGTTTTTCCATCAAAACGAAATAAGCCTTCCTCTGTACCAAAGACAACCTGTTCATTTATCTTAAAAACGCGAACTTCTCCGCCGGGCAAGTTGTGAGTAGTATGATACCGGGTCACCAGCAGATTTTTTATCACCCCCGCGCTGGGGAAGTTTACTTTTAAAACTCCTTTTGTCAGGGTCCCCAGCCATAAATTTCCTTCCCTGTCTTCGCTAATCGTTCTTATATGTTGTGTGATATCTTTAAATCGGTTTTCCTTGATCCATTGACTGCTTTTTTCCTGGAAGTATAAAGAGACCAGCCCTGTATTTGTTCCCACCCAGATACGATGGGGATCGATCCCGGATTCCAGTAAAACAAATGAATTGCCTTTGATAATCCTTCGTTTACTAAAGTCTTTAATATCGATTTGAAATACTCCCTCATTGGTTGCTGCCAATAAAAAATTTCCTGCCGGAAGTATGCAGAAGCAATTGCCCGATACCCCGGGAACAGGACGAAATTTAACGGGAGTGTCGGAAGAATTCGCATCCGCGGGCAAATAATATAACCCACGGGTGGTTCCTGCATACAAATCCCCGCTGAGGCTATCCCGGGTCACCGCCAGTACATTCTCCGGTAAATCCAATCGTTTTTCATCGTAGACAGAAACCGGGGAGGCATACTCGATTTTTGCTACTCCCTTATCCAGTGCCAGCCAGAGGTTACCCTGGTAATCTTCATAAACATATTTTACATTATCGTCTTGCAACCCGGTGTTTCTATTGAAAACCTTTTTTAAATGCCCCTGGGAATCGATGATCAAGAGTCCTCCCTGTAATGTTGCCAGGGCAAAATCGCCAGGTGACCTTGAGAGCCGGATACCGTGAGATATTTTTTTTTCTTTTAAATAATCATCCACTTCTGTAGTAAAGGGTTCTGTTTTCGTACCGTCATACAGAAAAAATCCCTTTGTCCGGGTGCTGATCAACAGACTTTGGGAGTCGTAAGGAGCGATCATGTAAATCCTCATTCCCGCAAACTTTTCACCCCCGGCTGCCGGTTCCAAAGAATTCTTTACCATATGCATAAGCCCAATTGCCGTATCATGGATATATAGTTTTCCATTACATGTAAAGGAGGCTTTAAACTGCCCTTTGGCTTGCCATGGTTTCATTTGTTTAATTCCCGGTTCCCACCGGAAGAGATAATCCGAGGTCCTGAAACATATACCCTCTTTTGTTGCATTGGCTCTCCATACTTTACCAAAATTTTTTTGATTATCCTCCAGGTGTTCCAGCAGCGAGACATAGTGCAAAGAATTCTTTGAATCCGGGGCTAAGAAGCCGATTTCATTGACCCCGCCGATGTAAAGGGTGCCGGTATCACCCACTGCCAATGACCGTACCGTCCAGTTGGGCACGTTGATGGTCCTCCATGCAGCACCGTCAAATTCCTTTAAACCGCCATTGTTGGCCACATAGATGATACCGCGCCTGTCTTGTAAAACCGACCAATTCTGGGGATGAAGATCGGTGCTGTAGTTTTTAAAATAATTAAACCCTTCATTTTTGCCATAGACCAGGCTGTAGGAGCCCCGGAAAGCAACCCCCAGGATCAGATACATAGTAAAGAAATAAATCATTCGTTTATTGAATTGACCCATTTTTACATCCTATTGATTATCGATTGCTTTGGACCTCGATTTCAATTGATTTGGCGTCACAAAGACCTAACTCGTTAACAACGGTCAGGGTAATTTTGTGTTTGCCCACTTTTGTTCCGTAATAGAAAAAATCGCCCTGGGAGTCTTCTTCAACAGTGCCGCCGGAGATTTCCCAGAAATGTCGTAATTCCATATTTTGGGGATTTTTTATTTCCAGGTACAGACGCTCCTGTTCTCCTTGTTTGATCCGTTTATTTTTACTAGAAAACGTTTTAATAAGGGGTAGTTCTTCCAGTTTCGAATAACAGGCCACTGGTTTTTTCTGTTTTAAGTGTTTATCCAATCTCCTGGCAAAATCACACAATTTTTTTTTGATACTGCCTTTTCCCCACATCATCATGATAACGTTATGCCGGATGAAATCGACATAGGTCGGATTTANNTAAACAAATATTTCCCACACCCGGCAGTTTTCTGACGCAATAAGGGGCAATTGTTGCCCGGGCATAATTTAAAATAAGGTATCTCCTGGCTGCCTCAAAGGTAGGGCAAACCACCATTGTAACTTCAAATTGATCATCTCCCCGCTTCCACCATTTGCGAATGATAGTAAAAGTGATTTCTTTAATCTTTTCAATACGATAATCATCTTCTGCCCAAACTTTATTTAATCTCGCCAGTTGGGGGAGGATTTTTTCGGATACCGCTAAACCGGGAATAATTTTTCCACTTTCCGTTCCCCACTGGTCAAAATAGTATTGCTTTTTCGATGATCGAAGGCGTTCCTGAAATAAATCTTCATCTTGCCCTATCAACGCATTTCCCCCAAACAATGTAAATACAAGAACACAGTACAGGATGTTACGAAGCATTTTTCTCATGATTCCTCCTTCTTTATTTAATTTTAAATGATTCCTTTTTGGGGGGAAGTGGAATACCCGTTTTTATAATTTTTCTTGTGTATTTTCTCCATGAAATGTTTGTTACCCAAGCTTCCCTATGAGGTGCACCACCGGGATTGGAGTCGCCATCGAATTTAAGGGAGGCATCAAATATCCTATTGTTAAGACTGGCAAACGCGTGATTTTTAAAATACATGCCACAATCCCAATCATTGCCGATTAATTTGATACAATGAAGACCGCAGCCAAAGATTGCACTTACTTTATACGATAAACCGCAGCCGAGAGAATTAGAAAATGCCACCAACGCCATCCCCATATCATTACAGTTTACAGTGCCTACAACTGAAAATATTTTTAGAAATCTTGTCAGGTTAAAGGAATCACTCACGTAGGCCCAAAAACTGCGGCTCCCGGTGTACTCACCTCCGGAATGGTTGTAAAGATGCCGGGTTATTCTTTCGGCAGCACCTTCCGCTGTTGTTTCGCCACATGCCCACCAGCAAGATAAGTCCAACACATCTGCCCAGACTTTGGTTTCTTCTCTTGTTCCCCACGGGGGCTGCGGCTTCGCTAAAATAATATATATTTTATTCCTGGACTCATCGATTTCCACGGAAGGACTTCCTGTCTTGTTCACGTCTTCATAATACCAGCTCCACACCTGGTCAAATAACATGATTTTACCTGGTGTGTTTTTAGATACTTGAAAAGTGACCGGGCCGGAAGTATTTTTGCCCGGTGTGCTCTTATGAAATGAAATCGTCTCTTGTACTATATCGCCTAAATTCCCGGATCGTGTTTTGGCACCTATTTTTACGCGGGTTACACCGGGTGCGGCGGAAAAAAACGCCTGATACTCCTATTTTTTATGTATGCAGCGGGATGGGAATATCTACCATCTTGCCATTCCGGAACACACACTTTAGTCTTATAGTTTTTTCTTATATTTACAGCATCATCACAATCGCCGGCCCAATCATGATTAAAACGAATAGAGTCCAGCCGCACCCACAATTCCGGTTGTGATCTTTCCGGCTGCGGCTTCTCCCCGGTTAAATCCCCATTTACCATCCAACCGGAAAAGAATAGAAAAACCAGGACAAATATAACTCTCAACCTCACAACCATCCGATTCCTCCTTTGAAGTAATCACTGGCGATTTACTGATCCTTTTTTTAATCGCCTTTCAAATATTAAAGTTAATTTTTAATATAAAAAGAAAAAAATTTCAAGAGGGGAAGTGAAATTTAAGTTATTTTTCACCTTATTTTTCCGGGTACCTCTTTCATAGTACCTTTTTCATTGTTCATCCAGGTTTTCGGCAAGTTTAG
>JABAOF010039650.1_pt1 | contig 13089 bp, 15 predicted proteins | sample 7062171 | NCBI WGS metagenome assembly JABAOF01 (sample SAMN14538628, study PRJNA623070) | marine sediment metagenome | biome: marine biome [ENVO:00000428]; feature: marine pelagic biome [ENVO:01000023]; material: deep marine sediment [ENVO:00002113] | place: India: Gulf of Khambhat ...
TACACCATTCATCCCTCTGAGCTCGCCTACGCCCAGAAGAAGTCCAGAGGTTCCTACTATGCCACCTCTTTCGTCTTCAGTCTTAAAATCGATACCGAATTTTTCCATCTCTTTAATCAACGAGAGATCAGTTGTAGCGCCAAATACTCGCGGCTTTTTTACAATTCTCCCTGTACCATAACCTCCTAGGGTAAATATTTGCTTTGTATTATATTTCTCAACAACGTCTAATATCTTGCTAACGATGTCGTATTGACCTTGAGAGGTTAAACCTTGAGTATTTCCCACGAGGAATATGAGATCAGGATGAGATCCTTTTCCTTCGTAGAAATAGAATTCATTGGACATCATCTCTATGGTACCGTCCTCTTTCACGAGAATTTGGGGTGGAAAATCTGGGGAAAAAAGATCTGCAAACTTCTTTGCATCAATTTCATTTATCATGTGCTCCGCAGCCAATTTTCCGACATGTCCTATTCCTGGCAAGCCCTCAATAAGTATAGGCTCCTTCAGTTTTGGTTCATAATAAATATTAACTATTGCCTCTTTCATACCAGCCGCTTTCCTTTAGTCTTTATATTTAAACCTACTATATTAAAATTTTATGTTCACTCCCTGGGAGCTTGCCCTCAGCATCTCCATTATCTCAACGGAGCGTTCTGAGGTTTTTCATAAGTTCAATATTAAACTAAAAGTGACACATTATTCAACACTAGTTAAATCCATTTAAATGCTAATACCTAAGTGGTACCGATGGAAAATCTCGATCTTTAACTGAATACTTACGAACTCTTATGCTACTTCCTGGATTATTTCTTTCCATTCCTCCAATATATTGGATATCGACCAATACTGAAATTTTGAAAGTTGCTTTTTTTAGAATACATGGGTATTAATTATTTTGATTCTTATCCTCAGTTTCGTTATTGGGCACGTAGTTCAAGGATTGTCGAGTCCCTCTGAAATGCTTATTAGGAAATTTCTTTATGGTGGCTATCCCTCATCAATTTATTTGGATATAGATCAAAAGAAATTCTCTTCAGAATTTATGACAGAATTCAAAAAGTTAGTCTCAGAGACTTTTAATATTCATACGAACTCGAATACATAAAAAAATAAAAAAATTAGAGAAGATTAGAACTCTTCTTCTCCACCAAAATCTGCGCCTGGAGGACCTCCTGGAGGACCTCCTAACTCCCTCTTCGATGCTGCTATCACATCGTCTATCCTTAGAATCATAACGGCTGCTTCGCTTGCTGACTTTATTCCCTGGGTCTTTGTTCTTAGCGGCTCTATAACTCCTTGTTTAATCATTTCTACTGGCTTTCCTGTGAATGTATCCAATCCAAAGTTTTGACTCTCTTTTTCATGAGCAGATCTTAATTCTACTAAGGTATCGATAGGGTCTAATCCTGCATTCTCCGCTAAAGTCCTAGGTATTATGTCTATTGCTTCTGAAAAAGCAGTAATGGCTAGTTGTTCTCTTCCACCTACCGTCTCAGCGTAGTCTCTCAAACCGCGAGCTATTTCTATTTCCGATGCGCCACCACCCGGAACAACTTTTCCATCTTCTGTGGCACTTTCCACTACCCTTATTGCATCATGTAAACCTCTCTCTACTTCATCTACGACGTGTTCAGTTCCCCCTCTTACGAACAAGGTAACAGCCTTCGGATACTTACATTCTGTAATAAATACCGTCTCTTCACCAGCTATTTTTTTCTCCTCTACCATACCTGCCTTTCCTAGATCCTCGGGAGTAAGATCATCTAAACTGTTAACTATGCTTGCTCCTGTAGCTTTTGCAAGTTTCTCCATGTCCGATTTCTTTACTCTTCTAACCGCAAACAATCCTTCTTTTGCCATGAAATGCTGAGCCATATCATCTATTCCCTTTTGGCATAAGATTACGTTGGCTCCAGATGCCTTTATTTTCTCCACCATATCTTTTAACATTCTCTCTTCCTCATCTAAGAAAGCCTTTAACTGAGTCGGATCTGTGATTCTTATTTCAGCATCTGTTTCAGTATCCTTTACTTCTACAGCGGCGTTTACCAATGCTATATTCGCGTCTTTCACGGTTTTAGGCATCCTTGAGTGAACTCTCTCCTTATCTAACACTATTCCCTCTATAAGTTCAGTATCGCTTACGCTTCCTCCTTCCTTCTTTTCTATCTTTATATCGTCTGGATCTATCTCATATTTGCCATCTATCTCCTCTGCTACTAGCTTTACCGCCTTAACTGCCAATTCTCCCAAATGTTCCTTTGCGGTTTCAGCTCCCTTGCCTGTCATAGCTGTTACTGCGACTTGTTTGAGCATATCTTCATCGTCTATTGATATATCTATAGCCATATTTTCAAGTATCTCGTTAGCCTTCTCTGCCGCAAGCCTGTAACCTGAGGCTATTACGGTAGCGTGTATGTTTTGATCCAACAACCCTTCTGCTCTCTTTAGAAATTCGCCTCCAATAACTACCGCAGTAGTTGTACCATCTCCCACTTCATCGTCTTGCGTTTTTGCAACCTCTACCATCATCTTAGCAGCTGGATGTTCTACATCTATATCCTTAAGAATCGTAACTCCATCGTTTGTTATTGTTATATCTCCTAGGGAATCTACCAACATTTTATCCATTCCTCTAGGTCCTAAGGTAGTTCTCACAGCCTCTGCTATTATTCTCGCGGCGAGAATGTTGGTTCTCATTGCGTCTCTTCCCATGTATCGCGAAGTTTCCTCTGGAAGAATTATAACTGGTTTACCGCCCAATTGACCTGCCAAAATACCACCTCCTTTTTTTTTGCTGTACGGTTTTAGTAACTTTTTGTTATTTTTTTAGCATTAATATTACCAACAGATACATAAACCTATTGACAAGAATAATGTAGTAATCATAATTGGAGGATCGTCATGATCAAGGCTAAGGCACTACTCGATATATTGGGAACTCCTACGAGGAGAGAGATTCTCCATTTGTTATCTGAAGAACCCCGCTTCGTAAGTCAGTTATCAAAAGAATTAGATATTGGACAGAAAGCGGTGATACAGCATCTAGATTTGATGGAAAATGTTGGTATTATTACGAATACCCAACAGCAAGTTGAAAGGGGACGCCCAAGAAAGTATTATGAGATTGATAGTAATTTGCAATTAGAAGTATTGATATCACCCTACCTTTTCGAAATGCACCTTTCGGAATCCAGTTTCGATAAAAATATTATAGAAGATCCCTTTACTAAATTACACCTAGTAAAAGACCCTATGAAAAGACTGGAAATATTAGCTCAGGTTATAAAAGATACATTACTACTGATTCAATATCACGAGGGTATAAAGAGAAGATTAGAACGAACATTAGAAAGATTAAAAGAAGAAATGAAGAATGCCCTCAAAAACATAGATCAAACCCTTGAAATATAGATATCTATAGCTATTCTCCTATGAACAAACTCCTTCGGGGAAATTATTGAGAACCAACGCTACCCAGGATGTAGTTCCAGTCAGTTATTTTCTCTCCGAATTTAAGGTCTGGCAGTGGTTTTTCCTTTCCTATCCTAAAGGAATTTGAAAGGCTGAGGTCTTTTAGTAGGGCGAGACCACTTTGATAACAAACCCGAGAAAACTTCACAACTTTTAATGGAAGAAACTATGCCTACACCCATATAGCAAGAGAATACATGAAGGCTCCTAAGCCTTTAATTCTGGCTATGACAGCTTCTCCTGGGAACACCAAGGAATCTATTTATGTGATATGCTCTAACTTGTTCGCCCAGCATATAGAATACAGGAGCGAAAACGATCCTGATGTAAGGCCCTATTTACACCCCATCCATGTAGAGAAGGTAGAAGTAAAACTCCCAGAGGAATACATGGAGATTTCGGGGATTATAGGAGAGATGCAAAAAGAATTGATTAAAGAGCTCCAAGGATATGGTTTTCTAAGAGATAAAAGCCTGATGAAGTTTATCGTGGTAGTTTGTTGGAGTTTGGAGAACAGATTGATAGAGAGTTAAAGAGGCGCGGAGGCTACCTATACCAGGTAAAAACCTTACAGTCTGCATGCCTGAGCCTATTCCACGCTCTCGAGTTAATAGAGTCTCAAGGACTTGAACAGCTCGAAAAATTCTTGGAAAAGATGGGTATACTGCATTACATGGTTCTAGCCGCTCTTATAAAGGATAGCAAGAGATATTCGCTTCCTAAAATTATTAAGCATCGTAAAAGAGAAAATAGGTTTGGATCATCCTAAGCTAACCATGCTAAGAAAAATAATCCAGAGACAATTGGAGGAGAAGCCAAATTCAAGAATAATAGTCTTCGCCCAGTACAGGGATACTGGCAAGAGGATAGTAGAGAGCCTAAGTGGATTTGCTCGACCCGTTCGCTTCGTGGGCCAAGTATCTTTCCATGAGGACAAAGGTCTTAAACAGGAAGAGCAGGAGAAATAATCCGGGAATTCAGGAATAATAAGTTTAATGTCTTGGTGGCCACCAGTATCGGGGAAGAGGTCTTGATATTCCTGAGGTGGAGTTGGTGGTATTTTACGAGCCAGTTCCTTCGGAGATACGTTATATTCAGAGGAGGGGTAGGACGGGTAGGAAGAAGATTGGTAGGACCATAATCTTAGTTTCGGAAGATCTCCTGGTAAACCAATAAAACCAGTAGGTTGCTATCTAAGTTTTGAAGGTTTACAATATATTGTTAAAATTCAGCTCCCTATAAAATGACGAAAACTTCGGATAGAATTTTATGGAATTATAAAGCTTCTTTTAGACTATAAAGCTTTTTATTTTTAAAATTTCTTACCAAAGAGTAAATAACACTATGATGTTCCCTCTCTTAGTTGATATTGGCTTTCTTATGGTAACAATATCCCTAAATATGGGTACTTTAGAGCCTTCTTCTAAAAATAATTTGTTTTCTCCTACAATTTTTAAATTAAACTTTAAATCTAAGGGAAGATTATCTAAGGCATATTTTAAGGCAAGTAATGCTGTTTCTTCGTCGTTGGTCTCGTAAGAAATGATAAAAGTGTCTATTAACGTCTCGTCAGGTATGGAGAGATCCTTTTTAAATTCTACTGGAGTGGAAATGTAACCCAAAGCATCTAAGGTGGAGTATCCAAGGTCCTGTCTGTACAGATATGGATATTTCGAGTTGTATAATGAAGAATAAAGCATTATACCAAAGGATATTACCAGTATGAAAAGCAATCCTATCACTTGAAAGGTTCTCATAAGATCACCGTTAATCTTCCTGGTACAAACTTAGAATCTCCTGTGTGAATACACACAAGCCAAGAAAGTCTTATGCCTTCTTTATTATCTCCCCACTTGTGTTTAATTTGCCTTCCCTGTAAGTTATATTCTAAGAGGATTGATTTTCCTTTTACTTTAGATTTATCTTCTAATTTATATGACTCCAATATGATAGAGCGAGTTGAATTGTACTTAGAATCGCTATATGCTCTTAAAAAATCGCCTTTTATCTCAACAATCCTATCATATTCGTCCCGTATTTTTTCCCTCTCGAGTTCGATCTTTACTATGTTTACCGCTACCGTAATTAACATTATTACGACGATAACCAAAATTATATTGGCATAAACATCCTCAATCTCCATAATAAACTACCTCAAACTTGTCGTATCTCTTTTTGATCTTTACTCTTGAATTACTCTTTATTTTAGGGCAATTAACATGGTAAGAGATTGGAATGTTGATTATATCCCCATTGTTAAGGTTTATGATAACTAAGGAATGCGATGCGTTTTTTGGGACTATCTTCATTTCATAATAGTATCTGAAGGCTTTTTCTGGTAATTCGTAGACTACCTCTACGTTAGAAGGAGTAACGCTCATGCTCGTTAGTATTTCTTCTAGGGAGTTTGTCATAGCATAACACGCCTCATAACTCCTCCAGAGGATATACTTGCTACCTCCTTCCAAAGCAAATGAAAACAACAGTATAGTTACCACTATTGCAAATACAGTTCTCGTACCAAGTTCCATGGGTATCACTTACCGACCACAAAAGATGCGTTTCTCAATGCCTCTTTTCCTACCTCAACGGTCTCAGCGCCCAAAGTTCTAATCACGTATATCACGAAGGCCAGAACGACTACGCCGATGACTATAGTTATTCCAACTCTGACGCCAGCCTCCATTAAATCACCCCCGTTATCATTAGATAAATTAAAATTGGAACCGAAAATATCGTCTGTGTTATAAAATTATATTTTCCTAGCGCTGCTTGTAAGTTAATTCTATCTCCCTCTTCTAATTCATTTATAACCCAGACAAGAATCGTAGAAACAAAAAATAGAGTTATGCACAACATAACAAACATAAAAATTGGGTCTGGTATTGAAAAATAAATTAAACTCCCTTCTCTCAAAACAGAGTTTAGATGAAAGAACATTCCCACGAACAATAACATTAAAAAAGACAGTACAGGGTTCATTATTTTTAAGAATGTTAAATTGCTAGTAGTCTCTAACTTCAACTCTCTTGAAAGATGATCAAGGGATCTAAAGGTTCCATGTAATCTTTTTAGAGAATTACTGGCGGAAACAGCGTCTAAATCTACGAGTAAATCTACAGTATCAGATATCATCCTTGCAGTTCTTGAATTTTTTAGTTCAGGAGAAGATGTAAATAGTGCCTTAGAAAAGGTCATATTAAGGTTTTTTAAATTAAATAAAGTTTGTAAAACTATTTTTTGAATAAATTTATTCGTAAAAATATCTTTTGACTGTTCTAAACCTTTAGTTAAAGTTCCGTAACCAACTAACGACTGTGCTAATATCAAAGGTAAAACTTGAATGTTTTGCTCAATATCTTCAACATTTCTTTTAATTTTTAACTGGCCTTTAGAAGGTAAAAATAAGAAAAAAATCGAGATTAAAATAAAAAGTAATGGAATTACAAAAAATGTTCTAAAATAAAAATATAAAAGTGAACAAGCTAAGGTGATTGCCAAAAAAACAATCCATCTGGGTATATTTAATATTCTATAATCTGCTTTTCCAATGTATCCGTATGAGAGCAGTAGTGGTTTATACCTAAGCAAAAAAATTCCATAAAACAATATTATTGAAGGTAAGACTATCAAAAAGAGAAATGCGTAGGTAGGAACAGAGAGTTTTCCCCCTATTACACTAAACATCAACGGTCCTATCATCAAAATAACTATGGGAGTTAAAACACCAAGATAAATATAATTTGTCAAATTATCTGCAAGCATTTTGACTTTATTTTGATTTTCTAGGCGTAGATCTTTAGTATAATCTTCTACGGCACTATCGAGCATGAAATTTCTCTCTCCCATTTCTTTTACATTTAACGCGATTAATAGTCTCTCGGCAAATCTCTTAGCAGGCTTTGAAATTTTTTCTATTTCATCCGCAAAATCCAAAAAGGCTTCTTCAGATGTGTTATAGAATCCTTGATTAATCCTAGAAATCGTTAATTTAGCAATTTTCTCTAAAGGGCCCGAAGAATAAATTGTTGCAAATTTAAATGCGTTGTATAGGTGGGGATTAATCTTTAAGTAGGTGACCATATCCACAAAAAATCTTAAAATAACAGGCGATGCATCTGTTTTTTTCTTTTCAATTATGGATTTCAAGTGAAACTCAATTATATTCGGTATAAATATATATGAAAAGCCTAAAGCCCCGAGTATAACCATAAAAGACCCTATCAAACATCCAGAGAGATCTTTGAACAGTGAAAAACTGATGTAAGCAAAAAGGGTTCCCAGAATTAAAAGTCCAATTGAAAGAAATAAATTTAACTTGAAGAAGTATTTTCTTTCAATTCCAACCCTCTCCATCTCCTCAAAAATCTCTTTCCGTTTTTGATTATTTGTTTTTTCAAACTGCATTAAGGATCCAATCCTCCCACTTTTCATATACATCATTAAATAAAGGCTTTCCAAACTCTTCTTTACTATTTTTCATCAAAATCCGCCAAATTTTATTCGATTTTACCACAAAGTCTAACTCCAATAAAACAGGGTAACTTTTTCCTAGTTTTACCGTTGTTTCGAATGATTTGGATCGCCATTGAATATAATCAATGGCGTCTTCAGTCTCTAAGTTCAACTCAGCGCATCTCCTCCGTAAAATTCCATCTTTTCTCAATATGTTATTCCTATTTAGGCTCAAATTACCGTCTTTAATCGAGAATAAGGGCACAAACCAATTTTCTCTGGTTAATTCTTCTATATCTCTTAACCAATCCTTATTTATTTCTGCTATGCTCAATACTCTTCTTATTCTCTTTTCTGTTCCGAAAATTCGATCTTTTTTTGTGTGTACCACAAAATCTAGTGATTTGAAAGACTGTGGTGATGCTCCCAAATCTATTACTGTGCGCGTGTAAAGTTCAGGAATATCCATGGCGTGTATAGTAAAACCTACCTGTCTCGATGCCTCTAATTTAAGGGCTTCAAAAACAGGTCTTGTATCGAGGCTCGTCCTAATTTCTGAATAATATAGTTTCGCATCGCCAGCTCTAATCGTGCTCCAAATTGCTCTCTCTGGCGAAATATCATATCCTTCTCCATCAACATTTAAGGCATCGGAGACGTTTTCCTTCACAAGGTCTTTGAAATGTTTGGAAAAGTGATCGTAAGGGAATTCGCTCGTGTCTTCAATGTATATTATCCTCTCCGTGGGAAAAGATTGTCCAACAATACTTATCAACAGTGATGTTTTACCGGAATCCTTAGATCCCAATATAGCAAACTTCAAGTCTACGTAGTTTGCAAAATCTAAAAAGCCAGCAGCACCCGGAGACAAATAACCTCTCTTTACGAATAAAGGTAGTGTCCATGGTTTAAATCTGAAATTCCTAATCGATATAGTATTTTTTTCGGTAAAAGGTCTTCTAGTGATCATTATTCTTGAATCATTTATCTTTCCATCTAGAATTGGATGAGAAAGATCTAATGGTCTTCCTATCTCATTTTTAAATCTCTCTGAAAGTCTTATTACTTCAGTCTCCTCTAGATATATGTTCGTTTCCATCGTTCCATAGTTATCTACCTCAATGATAATCGGATTTGTATAAGGAGGATTTACATAACAGTTCTGAATTTCTTTTAAATTCATAATAGGTTCCAAGATCGAGTACTGAATCCCATTTATATACAAATCAGAGATTTTTTGAATTCTAGCTTCGCCTCTATCTTTTTCCATATTATCAGAAATAATCTCAAAAATATATTTCTTCAAATAATCCGGTAATCCGAATATAGCCTCTTCTTTAACATTAGTACATAATTCTTCGTGAACTTTTTTCAATAATTCTATTTCCTCGTGAGAAATGTTAACATCATTTAAAAACATATATGCAAAATAGTCTTGCCCTTTTTTTGAAAAATAAATGTTGAGAGACCCTCTATCAAAATAAAATTTATCTAGCAATAAGAAATCTTTGGGTACCCTCATATCGAGGAAATAATTTAAAAAGTGAGGAGTTATATAGAACGGCAATCCGTCATATGTTATTTTTTCTAATTCTTCTAATATATTCTTTAGAATGTTTCTATATTCGTTATTACAACGTGCGCATAGTTCTGATGATTTTTTGATCGAATTCCTGAGATTTTCCTTTATAGCGAATGCTCCTTTTTTATGATTCTCTAACATATCATCCAATGTCTTTTCGAGGAAAGTTTTTCTTTCTTTTAAACATGTGTCACAACCTTCAACGGTTATTTTTCCTTCTTTTAAAACAAATTTAATTTTCTTTAAAATAATATCTAGATTTTTCAAGAGATCTAGATTAAAATATTTCTTCTTGTAATTTTTCTTTAAAATTACGCTATCAATCTCCAAATTTTCTTGCAAATACTTTATTACACACTTCTTACATTCTTTTTCGCTTATTAATGCTGAATTTTCACACTCTTCACAAGATAACACGCCCAATACCCCAAAAAACGTAGTTAAAGAGTACTATTAGAGAAAAAGAAAGGAAAAATAACCGGAATATCTGTTTTTTATATTTGGAATTTCCCTTTCCAAAAAACATCCATTCAAACGTGTAATGATAAAAAGTAATTCCTGTCAAAAGACCCAAAGCCGCTATAATTATTACAGAAATATCGATTAAAATCGGAGTTATTTTTTGCAACGACGTTTCTAGAAAAAAATCTACTGTTTTTAAACTTATTAAGATATATTTGTCTTTTATTAAGCTTGTATAACAGATACAAGCGAAAATATAGAATGAAAATAGAGGTATAGTCCCAAACAACGAGGAAATTATATAAACTCTAATTAGATATGAAAATAAGCTAGAAGAAGGTACTAAAATGTCTTGATTTAATATTTTTGCTTCAGCTCCCGTCAATATCATCTTCGCTATTAATAAAAAAGTAAGCAAAATCAAAGCAGGGTATATCTCATCCAAGAGAAATTTACTAATCTTAGTAACTAAATTCCTCATCAAGTTCCTCCAATTTCGTTTTCAAGATGTTTTTAATCTTATCTTTATCTAAATCCGATTTATTTTTCCTTAATAGATTGAAACTTCCGAAAGTTTCTATTTCAGCAACGGAAATATTATCTATCATGACCTTGTCTAATTTTGAAAACCTTAGACATAGACTGGCAATTGCTATTATCAAAAAGTATGACATTGAAATTAAAAATAAATCAAAAAATAATGATGTTATAACCAAAAAAGTTCCTAATAACAAACTTAATAGCATTGAATATAGTATTTGAATTTTTTTATCGAAAAAAAGGAAACGAGGGTTTTGTGATAGAACAAAGTTTGCCACCGATGGAAATCCTGTGATAAGTAAAACAAATTTATATTGCATGTGAGTGAAACTTACCCCTACTTATATAACATTTTGCTTTGACTTTATCAAAGGTGTAAAAATGGTATCTTACCTGATAGCATCTCCCAGGGGTGGAAGTGGAAAAAGTACCTTTGCCTGCGAACTTGCATATTATTGCTCAAATATTTTGAATAAAAGAACTGTACTGGTAGATGCAGATATGAAGGCATCTTGTATTAGAATGTTAATGGGCGAGGTCTTTAATCCTTCTAAAACATTAACCCACCTTCTTAGTAACGATATAGAAAATATAGAAGAAATCTTGTATACTTCCAAATATCCCAATTTATCCCTAGTAATGCCTTCCGAGCGAGCAGATGTCAAATTTTTGTCCAAACATAAAAAGATGATTGCCCTGTTGTCCGCTCTCAAGGAAGTTTATGATGTGGTTATAACTGATGCTCCGCCGGATATAGAACAAATTTACAGGCTTTCTATTCCTGTAGACTCTATAATAGGCATTATAAGATTAGATTTACAAACAATACCTCACGTACCTCAACTTATTAGCATCCCTATTACGTTAAAGCACGTTTTTAGAGACACTTATACCGTCAGTGTAGTATTCGAAGGATTAGTTGCTTCTATGTACGATTCTTCAATAAAAGAGCAAGAAAAGATACTTAAACTATTAGAAGATCGGGGATACAATTTTTTGGGTAGAATACCGTTTGACAAAAACGTACAAAAGGCTCAACTACAGAGTAAAACCGTCTTAGAAACACAGAGAAAGAGCAAAACTGCCAAGGATTTAGAAGAAATATTTTTAAATCTACTAAAAATTAGGCGTGAAAAAGAAAACATATTACGAAAACTCTTTAGGAGGGGAAATATTGATAAAAAAAATCACTAGATTAAAAGAAGCAGGATTTACGGATGATCAAATAAGCATTATACTCAAAGAAGACGGTTTTGATGAAAAAAATATCATTGGTCTATTGAACGAAGAGAGCAGGATAAGAGACGAAAAAAGGCATGAAAGAGAATTTGAAAAGTTGCTCGAGTATGCAATGGAAGTTGATCCTGCTTCAATTTACGTTCCTTTAGGCGAAGAGGAATGCCTTGATACCATTACGATAAAGCAAATAGTAAAAAAAGAGTTAGAAAATGAGTTTGAAAATAAAATTCGATCTATTTCCAGGGAAGAGGCAGAAATACAAGCCTCAAAACTTTGGAACGAAAAAATTAGACCTGCCTTGCTTGAAATAATCGAAAAACTGGAGGGTGACGAATATGGAGGAAAAGATTAGAGAGGAATTAGCAAATCATTTGAAGATGATTGAATCTTTGATCTCAAGGATCGACGCTCTTGAAAACACCGTTGTAGAATTGAAGAAGGAAATTGAGGAGAAATAATGGAAGTAGGAATAGTTCCGAAGGTTATAATTGCTGGAATTATTCTAATATTTGCATTTCAAGGTTTATTTGTTATTTCTAATGAATATAAAGCAAAAAAGGAAGAACAGATAGCCTTCGAAGATTTTTCATCTAAATTAAATATGGTATTGATAGGAGATAAGAATTCTACTGCCTTTGTTGATATAAAAATGTATGAAGGATGGAACAATATAAGAATAAAAGATAACGAAATGATTTTCATGTATCCTGATCACTTATCCAGTTACGATCTTTCCCATGGAGTATGTTTGCCGGTTACCATATCGGAGGGAGGTAGATATAAGATCGTGAATGAAGGGGGTTGTTTTTCGGTAAAAAAACTTAGTAAATAACCCTACTTCGCCAGAGCACTCGCGAGCGCAATAGCGTTTTCGTAGTTAGGACTTACTCTGGAAGTATCTATGAAAACTTTATCGATATTAACTACGGGTGCGCCAAAACCCTTTCCTCCTCCTAAAAGGACTAAAGTTCTGAAAATTAAATTTCCTGTTACTCCATCCGGCGCGATTATGATATTTGCCTCTTTTACTGCATCCTCTATCAATATTTCGTAATGTTTACAATCTATCTTATCTTTCAGTATGTTCGTTAGATATTCTCCTTCTGTTAATGTTTTATCTACTCTCTCGTCTCTACCTAAGTCCTGATGCCTTCCTCCAGATAATATACCAACCTTGGGCTTTATTTTAAGTTTTTCAGCAAGTTTTATACCAAATTCTGCGAATTCTAATTTTTGTCTGAGTGTCCTACCCTCGTCTATCCCAACCGGAGCGATCAGAAAATATCTATCGTCGTAGGTACCTAACAAAGCCATTCTCAATATTTTAGGAT
>JABAOF010001928.1_pt1 | contig 13086 bp, 14 predicted proteins | sample 7062171 | NCBI WGS metagenome assembly JABAOF01 (sample SAMN14538628, study PRJNA623070) | marine sediment metagenome | biome: marine biome [ENVO:00000428]; feature: marine pelagic biome [ENVO:01000023]; material: deep marine sediment [ENVO:00002113] | place: India: Gulf of Khambhat ...
TGAGACCTCGGATGAGGTACATCCAACCGAGCCGCCCCATGTCTATCTGATTGGGTGCTGGGATACGGAGCTGAACCAGTATGTCAATTTCCTTGCCCGCGGCGCGGAAGACGAAGAAAGGATCTTCCGGGCGTTTCTGGACTATATCGAGGATGTAGAGAACGCGCGGCTCTACCACTGGACCGACTATGAAATCGGGCAGATGGCACAGGTGATTCAGCGGTGGCCCCGTCTCGAAGCGTCACTGCGGCGATTGATGTCCTCTTGCGTAGATCTTATGCGCGTGATTAAATCAGCCGTCTACCTACCGGTTCCTACATTTTCCCTGAAATGCGTGGCACCTGCGCTGGGGTTCCGGTGGCAGCAGGATGAGTTTGATGCCTTTGACTCGATGGTCTGCTATTGGGATTATCTAGAGAGCGGGAATGAATCTGCGATCAATCGGGCCCTCATGTATAATGAAGATGACTGCCGCGCCATGTGGCACGTCGATCTCGAGCTTGCGAAGCTTCTAAATTAGAGAGGTTGCACGGTCATCAGGGAATGGCCGCGCGAACGCTTGGAGGTATCTCAAATAATGAAGAAGATATCCAAATCTGAGGAGCAGTGGATGCAAGAACTCACTCCAGAACAGTATGGTGTCTGTCGTATGAAGGGCACGGAGAGACCGTTCTCGGGGGAATATCACCGATCCAAAGAAGATGGTATTTACCACTGCGTGTGTTGCGGTAACGAATTGTTCAGCTCGGAGACCAAATTCGACTCCGGGACAGGGTGGCCAAGCTTCTGGGCCCCCATCGCGCCACAGAACATAAGCACGGAGGCCGATAACAGCCATGGCATGCAACGAGTGGAGGTGATGTGCAACGCGTGTGATGCCCACCTCGGTCATGTGTTCGACGATGGACCCGCCCCCACACACCAGCGATATTGCATCAATTCTGTCTCACTCAAACTGGTGAAGAAAGAGAGTTGAAGGAGCCCCGGGTCCACCGGGTGCTTCCCAAGACCCTGAAACGGCGGGCTTGACACCCCTTGCCCGGTTAGAGATACTAGACCTCCTTTGGAGATTCGTTGGGGAGATTGGGATACGAGTAGGAAAGAGGGTGGGCGATGAAGACTGTCAAACACATTTTGCAAGAGAAAGGGAAGAACGTCTGGTCGATTACATCTGATTCTTCGGTGCATGAGGCCCTCAAATTGATGGCCGACAAAGAGGTGGGAGCCTTGCTGGTCATGGACGAAGGGAAAGTCGCTGGTATCATCTCGGAACGGGATTACGCCAGGAAGGTGATGCTCACCGGCAAGTCATCTTTAGAGACCCCTGTAAGGGACATCATGACAGAGAAAGTGATTTGCGTCCGTCCAGATCAGACGATCGAAGAATGTATGGCGCTGATGACCGATAAACGAATCCGACATCTGCCCGTCATCAAAGGAGACAAGGTCACTGGTGTTGTGTCCATCGGGGACCTGGTCAAAGCGGTCATCGCGGAGAAAGATTTCTTGATAAAGCAGCTCGAAAACTACATTACAGGCGATCGATAGCTGTTACCTCAGGTATCCTCCGACGAGCTCGCCGCTTTTTTTCCTTACCGTGCCTTCTCCTTAACATCGCAGGCAGCGAATAAGCCTTACGTGAGCGAAGCTGTGAGCCCACCTACAGCGCAATCGTTTGCGGGACAGAATCAAGATGCCTTGCTGGGCTGCATGCGGCCCGCGAAGGCGTTTTGTTGTGCACTTTTCCTTCAGGGCCTAAACCACCCTTCTCCTTCGGCGCCGATACCAAACGCACATTTCTTTCCAAACCCCTGAGTTGATAGTCTTGCGAGCGTGGAAGAGCCCCTTGTGCAAGGACCCTGGTTATTTGGCCTTTCCTGCTTGATACTTGACACACCTTGCACGGCGGGGAATACTTGATCCCTTTCAGGCGATGCAGTAGCGGTTTTTGCCAAGTCAGCAAGTTAGAATCTGTCAATCAGAAGGCTGTAAGGGGGTGCGGTTATGAGCTTTCGGCGGTTTCTTGCCCTGGGGATCTCTCTCGCTTTCGTGATGGGTGTCTGCCTCGGCGCCTCTGGACAGGGTCGGGGGAAGTGGGTGATTCGTGCACCCATGCCCTCAGAGCGAACCGAGGTGGCCGTCGTAGAAGTAGGTGGAAAGATCTACGTGATCGGCGGGTTCGGGGAGAGCGGAGACCTCGTGGAAGAGTACGATCCCGCCACAGACCGCTGGCGGCGTCGGGCTGCGTTGCCGCGGCCCCTCCACCACGTGGCGGCTGCGGTTGTAGGAGGAAAAGTTTACATCATCGGTGGCTTCGGCGCTGGTTGGTCACCGCTAGACTTGGTCGTTGAGTACAGTCCGTCGCAGGATCGGTGGCGGACGCGAGCATCCATGCCTACGGCCCGGGGGGCCCTGGCGGTGGGAGTCATCGGCGAGAGGATATTCGCCGTGGGCGGGGTCGGCGAAAACCGGCGCAACACCGGTGCGAACGAGGAGTATGACCCCCACACTGATCGATGGACGGCCCGGGCCGCCATGCCTACGCCGCGGGACCACTTGGCCGTGGGGGTCGTGGGCGAGCGATTGTACGCGATCGGGGGACGGATCGACGGGAGCTACGCCCGGAACCTGGCGGTCACCGAAGAATACGACCCTGGCACTGACCGGTGGCAGGCTCGCCCCCCCATGCCCACACCGCGAAGCGGGATCGCGGCCGCCGCCCTGGGGGGGCGGGTTTTTGTTTTTGGAGGGGAGTCGGTGGCTGGAACGTTCAGTCAGACGGAGGCCTATGAGCCTGCGACGAACACCTGGACCACGTGGGCCCCTATGCCCACAGCCCGGCATGGGCTGGGGGCAGCGGTGGCGGGGCAGCGCATCTATGTCCTCTCAGGCGGACCGAGGCCGGGGGGTTCGTTCTCGTCCGCCAACGAAGCCTTCACGCCATGAGGCCATAGCGGCAACAGGTGTCTGGGCGTGCGGTGTGACACAGCCATCCTCCAAGATCTGGGCCCCTCTGCGGCGCCTTGTGGGAGCCTTGCCTCCCCTCTGGACCATTTGACCCTATTTTCCCTGCTACTGCTGGCCTGGCGTGAGCTTGCCCGCTGAATCAGGAGTGGGTATACTGCTATGAGACATGGGATGGGTGTTTGTTATGCTGCCAAGCTGTGATCAGTTGAGGACTTGCAGGGTTTCCGGTCGAAGAGGCCTTGCAACAGGGTTTTGACGATGCGCCCTGATCCTAAAGGAATACAAATGGCAGGCAGGAACCGAAGGGTGGCTCCTTCCGGCCATCCAACGAAACCTGAATGGGCGGATTGGCCCGACGAGAAGCTCCTCGACATAAGGATGTGTGATCTTGCTGTCAAGATCGAGGGGACCGACCTCGAAGGGCGGATCGAGCAGGTCTATGGAGAGCTCAAAGACCGCGGCCTCCAATTTCGGCCTCACTTTTGGCTTTCGGATGACTGGTTTACTCCCGACGATGTTCCCGGGACCGCCGTCCCTTTCTATATGGCCCATCCGCGCTTGGCACGGCTTGAGCTGAATCAGATGCTCGAGGTTGAGGGCGGAACCCCTGAATGGTGTATGCGCATCCTCCGCCACGAGACGGGACACGCCATCGAAAACGCGTACCTCTTGCGGCGCCGACGGCGGCGGCAAAGGCTCTTCGGCAAGTCCTCCGACCCCTATCCCGAGTTTTACACGCCAAGACCCTACAGCAAGAGTTTTGTGCTACACCTCGATACGTGGTACGCGCAAAGCCACCCAGATGAGGACTTTGCCGAGACCTTCGCGGTTTGGCTGAATCCGCAATCCATGTGGAGAGAGCGCTACACGGGCTGGCCGGCGCTGAAGAAACTGGAGTATATGGAAGAGCTCATGCGGGAAATTGCCGGCCAAAAACCCCTGGTGATGTCAAAGGAGCGGGTAGATCCCCTCTCCCGTCTGCGCAAGACCTTGCGTTGGCACTACAAAGAGAAACGGGAGCACTACGGTCTCGAGTATCCGAACTTTTACGATCGGGACCTGAGGCGGCTTTTCTCCGACAGACCGGAGCTCACGGGCAGCATAACCGCAGCCAGCTTTTTGAAACGGATCCGGAAGGAAGTCCGCCGTAAGGTCGCAGACTGGACCGGAGAGTACCAGTACACAATTGATCAAGTCCTTGAGGATATGATCGGGCGTTGCCGCGAGCTCAATTTGCGCGTGACTACCCCCGAGCACCAGGCCAAGCTGGATTTTACGGTGCTCCTGACGGTGCAGACGATGAACTATCTCCACAGCGGTCGTCACCGAGTGGCGCTATGAGTATGAGGAAGCTGCGGCTTTTGGTCCTCGTGCACGAGGCCCTGGTTCCTCCAGAGGATGTCACGGGAGTCGATCTCGCGACCGTGGATTGGAAAACAGAGTTTGATGTGGTGACCACGCTCCGCGAGATGGGACACGAAGTCCAGGTCGTTGGTGTGCGCAGCGATCTGACAGTGATTCGAAACGCCATCGAGGCATGGAAGCCTCATATCGCCTTCAACCTCCTCGAAGAGTTCGATGGTGTCGCTGTGTACGATCAAAACGTCGTCGCTTACCTCGAGCTGTTGCGGATGCCGTACACCGGCTGCAATCCTCGGGGGCTGATGCTGGCGCGGGATAAGTCTCTGTCCAAAAAGGTCCTTTCCTATCACCGCATTTCCGTGCCTGAGTTCGGCGTCTTTCCCATCGGGCGAAAAGTCAAGAGCCGCAAACGGCTCTCTTACCCCGTGATCGTGAAATCCGTTTCCCAGGAAGCCTCGCTGGGCATCTCGCAGGCCTCCATAGTGGACAATGAGGATAAGCTGCGGGAGCGGGTAGCCTTTATCCACAAGAACGTGAGTACCGACGCCATCGTCGAACGCTATATCGAAGGGCGCGAGCTTTACGTGGGAGTCCTGGGCAATATGCGGCTCGAGGTGTTTCCGGTCTGGGAGCTGTTTTTAGGCGGGATGCCAGACGAAGTCCGGCACATCGCCACGGCGAGAGTCAAGTGGAGTCCCAAGTACCGAAAAAAGCACGGCATCAAATCCGGCGAGGCGAAGGGGCTGCCCGAGGGGCTGCCGGAGACTATTCAGCGCCTTGCCAAGCGTGTCTATCGTGTCCTCAATCTGAGCGGCTATGCACGCATTGATCTGCGGCTTGACACGAGCGGAAAAGTCTTCGTTCTCGAGGCAAACCCAAACCCCGAAATCGCTTACGGAGAGGACTTTGCCGAATCGGCCGAAAAGGCGGGTGTCTCTTACGAGGCGCTCTTGCACCGCCTCCTTCACCTGGGTCTGGGTTGGCGTCCGGATAGGTTGGGTTAGCGCTGCGCGCACTCAGATGGCGGAAGCAATTCCCGAAGTGGTAAGCAGGTGAAGTATGTGACCCGAATGCGGAGGAAATAATGCAACCACTCAGCATAAAAGGCCTGGCTATAGCGNNTCGGCTGGGGTCGGCCGCTCGTGGACGTGCTGGGTTCCGTTTACCTAGGCTATCGCCCGAGCTTCACCGGGAGCCTGATCGGCGGACTCTGGGCCTTCACCGATGGCGCGCTCGGTGGGATTGTCATTGCTTGGCTCTACAATCGCTTCTGCTAGTGCCGTTCCAACTTGGTAAGCCGAATTTGGGCGACGGACCTTGCGGAACCAATCCCGGCCCTCCGTTCGAGGCGAGGCGCTGGCCATCAGCATGGTGCTGAGTGGAAATTGACATGCTATCCACAATACAGGATACTCATTCTTTATCGAGGGGTTCTCAGGTTGGAACCGATTCACCCAGCCACCCCTGTATTGGTTCGGGAAGCACGAGTCGGTCAAGGCGTATTTCGGGAGGTCCACGGGCCAGACGCCGATGGCGAGAGACGGTGAGTTGCCATGAGCACACGGCTCCATAGCTATATGCACCGGCTGAACACCCTAATCTTGGAGGATGTGTGGCAGCTTGAGCCTGCCGAGCTTACGACGTTCCGGCGCTTCCTGTACCGACAGCTCAGGCTCGTGTATATCGTGGCGCACGGTTTTATGGACAATCGGCTGACCCTTCAGGCATCAGCCTTGACCTTCTCAATGCTCCTCTCCATCGCGCCGTTCTTGGCGGTGGCGTTTTCGGTACTGAAGGCATTTGGGGTCCACAATCAGTTACAACCCATCCTGGCTGAGGGCCTTGCTCCCCTCGGCCCGAGTGCCGATGAGATTACCACGCGCCTGATCACGTTTGTGAGTAACGTAAATGTGGGAGCGCTGGGGACAGTTGGTCTGATCACCCTGTTTATCACGATCGTGTCCTTGATGGGGAATATCGAGAACGCCTTCAATCGCATCTGGGGCGTAAAAACACCGAGGCGGCTGGCACGGAAATTCAGCGACTACCTCAGCGTACTCCTGGTGGGTCCAGTGCTGGTGTTCTCGGCACTGGGAATCATCGCGTCCCTCCAGAGTTCCACGCTGGTTCAACGCCTCATGTCCATTGAACCCTTTGGCACCCTGATCGTTACCGGCCTGGAGCTGTTACCGTACCTGATGCTGTTGGGCGCTTTCAGCTTCATGTATATCTTCATGCCCAACACGAGCGTGAACCTGGGGTCCGCCCTGATGGGGGGGCTGGTGGCGGCGATACTTTGGGTAACTGCTGGATGGGGGTTCGCGGGATTTGTCGCCTCATCAACCAAGTACACCGCCATCTATTCGAGCTTTGCCATCCTGTTGCTGTTTCTCATCTGGTTTTACGTCGGGTGGGTGATTGTCCTATTCGGTGCGGAGGTAGCGTTTGCAAACCAGCATCTCCGTACCTACCAGGGAGGGAGGAGGGCTTCCTTGGCCAGCATGGTAGAACGGGAACAGCTGGCCCTGAGAATCATGCTGCTGGTCGGGCAGCGTTTCCTCGTTGGAAAACCCCCCTGGACCGCGGACGACTTGGCCAAGCGGCTGAACGCGCCCGTCCGACTGGTCACGGAGCTACTGCATATCCTTGCCGAGAAGCGCCTGCTCACCGTAGTGTCGGACGGACAGGCCTATCTCCCAGCCCGTGATCTTGAGCGGATCGGCATCAAGGACATTCTGGATACGCTGCGGACGTTCGGGGAACCGCAAATGGTGCGTGCAAAAGGCGACCACAAAGAGGTGGTTGAGGAAGTAGTCGAGGAGGTGGATCGCGCGGTCAGTACGACCCTTAGCGGCAAGAACCTCAAGAACCTCCTTCTGAGCCAGCATCCAGCGGACTCCGCCTCCGACTGACGACGAGCACCACCATTTCCTGCTTTCCCGGTTTGCCCCTGAACCCCAAGGCAAACGACCCGGCGCGTGATCCTGGCCGGGGAAGGGGATCGAAGTTCAGGCCAATACGAGTGAGGAAGCCGACTTGAAAAATATCCTTGACAACCAAATCAACTAGAAATATATTCATGGTGCCCCAAGGGGTTCAGAGGGATTTGCGAAACCCGAGGGTCGGAAACCTCTCCTGAGCCAGAAAGGGTGCTGGAAACCGAATGGTGACTAGCATCGGATCCGGAGCAGGGGGGGAGGAAGACTTGTGAGGATCGCGAAACCGATGGGTCACTTGGGGCGTTTTTGTGTTTGAGTTCGGGTGGATAGGCAATAAGTACCAAGGGGTGAGGCCATGGTAAGCACGAAGGGAAAGAAGTGGGGCATCATCATTGTTGTTATCCTGGTACCCCTGATCGTGGGGGGTGTCCTCGCATTCCGCGCAGCAGTGGGCCTCCTCAAGGATAAGGTGGCAGAAGCCCTGGGGCCTGACAGTGAGATTAAAGAACTCAGCGTTGGCTGGTCTGCGGTGGAGGTGGTGGGCCTCCGGATCAGGGGAAGCCAAGACTGGCCGGCCAAGGATACCCTTCGGGCGGGGCGGGTAGTCATCGTTCCCAGCCTGAGCAGTCTCCTGTCTGGCCAGATCCAGGTTGGATCCATCACGGTTGTGAGACCCTACCTCTCGGCCTGGCGCACCCGGGAAGGGAAGCTACGGGTACTACCCAGTCTGCTGGAGCGGCCGAAGACAAAGGCGCAGGAACCAAGCAAGGCTCCAGCTCCAGGGGTAACCATTTCGCGGATAAGGCTGCAGGATGGCGTGGTGGAGTTGTTCGACGCCACGGTCGCTCAGCCACCTCTGAAAATTCGCCTGGAGCAGATCCAGGCCACCGTGCGCAACGTCGCAGCGCCGACGCTCGCGGGCAAGACTCGGTTCGACCTTTCGGGCGTGGTGAAGGGCGTCCAGCAGGACGGACGCGTCGCGGTCTCCGGGTGGGCCGTGGTGGCCAGCAAGGACTCCTCGGTGGAGACACGACTCAAGTCCGTTGATCTCGTTCCATTTCAACCGTATTTCACGAAGGCTACAGAGGCGCGAGTTCAGAAGGGAGCGTTGGACCTGGATCTCGACTCGGAGGTGAGCAATAAAAAGCTTCGCGCGCCGGGAAAGGTATTGATCTCCGACCTGGAGTTTGCTCCGGGGCGGGGCGCGCTCGATACATTCATGGGGGTACCGCGCGTGGCTGTGGTGGATTTTCTTAAGGGCAAGGATAATAATATCGAAGTGGACTTCGTTATCGAGGGTGATATCGACAATCCTCAGTTCTCTCTCAACAAGTCTTTTTCCGCGCGGGTGGCCTCAGCCCTGACAGAAAGCATCAAGGCCTTTGGGGGCGTGGAGGCCTTGCAGCAAAAGGGGCTCGAAAAGGCGGGCGAGATGGCCACGGGTGTGGAAGCTGCGGGGCGAAAGGCCGTAGAAGAGAAAGCGGGTGAGGCTGGCAAGGCCGCGGAGGGGGCTCTCAAGGGGGTCAAAGGACTCCTTGGGGGCGAAAAGAAGTAATGGGTAGTTGAGGTCCCTTTCGGAGACGTAGGAATGGACCCGGGGCAGGTATAGGTCCTAGCCTGCCTCTGGTACAATCGGTGGCGCCCAAGCGCATCAGATGCCTTCTCTGGTGAACTACGGCCGGGGAAGGCGTTTTGCCTTCACTCTGGTAGACCTCCACGAACGTGATTCATCAGGGTTAGCGTCCAAGTGAAGAGCGACCCATCCGATCCCAGGAAAGGGGAGGAGCATGTATTTCAAACAGGGAACGGGGAGAGCGGCAATTGCCCGTCAACACANNATGTATTTCAAACAGATCCTTGATGAACGGTGTGGTTGCGCGTCCTATTTGGTCGCGTCTCGCAAATCGCACGAGGCTGCAATTGTTGATCCGTCGATCGATACACAGCAGTACGAGATCCTGTTGCAAGAGCGAAACTTTCGGCTGCGCTACGTCATTGACACGCACGTTCACGCGGACCATGTATCGGGCGCACGACAGCTCGAGGCCATGTATGGGGCCGAGCTGTGCCTGCACGAAACGGCACGGGTGACCTATCCGTTTCGCCCGCTCAAGGATGAAGAAGAGCTGGCCCTTGGGCAATTGCGCTTGCGCGTATTGCATACGCCCGGACATCGCGCTGAGCTGATCTCGATCCTGATCATGAACCCGCCTCGCAGCCCTGAACCGTCCATGGTGCTAACGGGAGATTCGCTCCTTGTTGGCGACGTGGGACGGCCGGACTTTGGCGGGGGAGACGCGGTGAGACAATTTGAGAGCGTGACGCGTCTCCTGCGGCTGCCAGACTGGGTGGCGGTGTTCCCCGGCCACTTTGAGGGACCGTGCGGAAAAGGCATGTGTGGCCGGCCCAGCACGACCATCGGATTTGAGCGACTTTACAATCCGTTAGCCCGCCTGGAGCAGAGAACGTTTGTCGCGACGCTGACAGATGGTATTCCCGCGCGTCCGCTGAACATGACCGCCATCGAGGCGACCAACCGGGGCTTGGCGGACATGGCGTGGGCCATGCTGACCACCGCTCCTCCCGTACCAGAGATCGACATCGACGCGGTGGAAAGTCGGCCGCCAGACGCCACCGTGTTGGATATTCGCGAACCCGAGGAGTACGCCCACGGACACATCCCGGGGGCGATCAATGTGCCACAGGCGGACCTGGCCTCACGACTGGAAGAGGTACCGCAGAATCCTCCTGTGATTCTTGTGTGTGAGCGTGGAGTCCGCTCATTGCGGGCGGCGCAGTTTCTCAAGCAGGTGGGCATCAATCAGGTGATGAGCGTCAAAGGTGGGACTGCAGCCTGGCGCCGGACGGGCAAAGCCGTAACCATGGGCGACACCAGCGGTGAACAGCCTCGCGTCACCGAGTCCGAATGGACCCACGCCGGCGCGCGGAGTAGCTATGGGATTTAACGGGAAACTCTGCCCAGCCTCTCAACCTCTCCTGCGGCATCCAAGTAGGTGAATCATCCGATGATTTGGGATGTCAGGATCGAGGGTAGGTGCTTCACAAGAACAGATATGACGCCAACCCGACAACGGCCAAGCCGCTTCCGAGGATAAGAAAGTAGACCATCCGGGGGCCGACGTCGACGCTGAAGGGAACGCCCACGACGATGGTCCCTACGAGGGCGAGGACCAAGCAAATCACCCGCGCTGTGTGCCCTCCTGTGGCCCGTTTCATCGCTGGGCTTTTCCATGACGCTCTTCGGGGAAAGGGAATTTCACGAGCGGCGATCGCCGCACGCAGCCATTGCCACGCGGCACCGAGGCTGGGAGACATCCTGAAGAGGGCACCGCGGGTACGCCGGAGGTTCCGACCGCGCGCCCGCTCGGCAAGTCCCCCGAGCAGCCGCAACGCTTCCTGTCGTCCCCCGGCCCTTGCTAGCCGCCGTGCAAAGTGAAACGTCGCTTCGAAATGCCATGGCTCAATGTCGCACGCCTTGCGCAGCAGGCGGAGTGCGTGTTGCTGTTGTTTACGACGGCGGAAATGGAGGCTTCCATCGAGGAGGGCCTTCACTGCGTCTGGGCTTCGTCCTCGATCCACCTGCAACTTCGAGATGGTCTCCCAGACTTCGATTTGCCGCGGCAGGTAGCGCGACGCCTGTGTGTAGATGCTGAGGGCTTTGTCGCCGTAGCCATCGCGAATGTATCCCTCTCCTGCAGCAACGAAGCTCGACCAGGCCTCGGGTAGTTGCTTCGTCTCGGCGAGAAGCGGTGCGAGTTTTCCGTGGATCTCGTGGTCGTACGGATCCACCTCCAACACCTTCCGATAGGCGGCGATGGCCTTTCGAAACTTCCCCTTCGCCCGGGCCTTATCGGCAGCCGCGAGGATGGCAAATCGATCATAGGAGTTGTCGCGTGTAAACCACATAGAACTATGCTTTTTTCGCCCTGGAGAACCCCGGGAAGGATCGACCTAGAGGATTTCAAGGCACCCCGTGACAATCTCGGCAGATGCCCGTTGTGTCGACAAGGCCGCTCAGGGTTGTAGCGCGTCACACGGTGAGTGCAATCTCCGTGCCCGCTGGCCTTCGTCGCCTCCGTGTACTATCGGACTGCCCACGTTTTTTAGTAGCTGATGGAATATCGTGCGCTTGGTGCCAGACATCCCTTGCCGAACGGAGAGAGTTTATTCCTCCCCAGGAGGTACAAACACGATCCTGGGTGAGGACCGGCTGTAAGTCTACCCCTTGGACAACCGGTAGCGCAATAGATAATTCAGGCCCCCTCCCGGATAGGTTGCGGCCGAGAGGGGATCGTGTGACCATCCAGCCTTTGGTTGGGCAGGGGGGATCAGGCCGCCGGTTTGCGTCCGACCAAGGTTACCGCTTGCGCTTGCACCTGGCTGTCGAGGGGCTGGGAGAGAGCCGGGCGTTCCGTGACCAGGTCCACCGCCTCAAAGCCGGTAGCGCGAATGACCTCCAGATAGGCATTCTCCTCGAGGGCGGTGGAGACGCAACTGCAAACAGGCATCCGTTCCACCGCAAACGGGATGAGGCCGGAAGGGCCCCTCAACACAATATCGGCGACAACAAACCGACCCCCTGGCTTCAGCACGCGGAAAATTTCCCGGTAAACAGCGGCCTTATCGGGTGCCAGATTGATGACGCAGTTGCTTAGCACCACGTCGGCGGAGGCAGAAGGCATGGGTAGCTCTTCGATTTCGGCCTCGAGAAACTCGACCTGGGGATAGTCGTCTCGAGCGGCGTTGCTGCGGGCGCGTTTCAGCATCTCGGGCGTCATATCGACGCCGACCACTCGACCGGACCTCCCCACCTGGTTCGCGGCCAGAAATACATCTATGCCGGCGCCGCAGCCGAGGTCGACCACCACTTCGCCAGGCTGAAGGCTTGCGGGGCGCACCGGATTGCCGCTCCCGGCGCCCAGGAAGGCTCCCTCAGGAACAGAGGCGATCTCTTGGGGGCTGTAGTCGGGCTCGAAGCCGGACGGGGCACAACAGGCGGGTGCCTCCTCGGGCTGGCGGGTCCGCGCAACTTCGCCGTAGGCCACGCGGACTCTTTCTTTCTGTTCTTTGGAAGTGGTTTTCATGCTTCAGCTCTTTGTCTAGCCCCAACGGTCGCGCAAGGTTCTTATAGGCCCGCCACTCCGGCGCCAAGCTCCCGCAGTCCGGTCTCGTTTCGCCGGCAATAGAGCCAGGTGCCGATCCGCACACACTCTACAAGTTCCGCTCGCCGCAGCACCTGAAGATGATGGGTGATCGTCGGTTGGCTGAGTCCCAGTTCCCGTTCCAGATCACAAACGCACATTCCGTCAGCGCGGTCGTCGATCTCGTCGCACGAACAACACCCCTTCTTCTTGAGGAGCTCCAGAATGCGCAAACGAGTGGGTTCGGCCACGGCACGCAGTTGCTCGAGCCGCTTGTCTCGGGAGCGGGTTCGGACACGGTCACTCATAAACTAGAGTAAATATAGATGATTGTCTATATAGAGTCAAGGCTTTTCGGTCAGCGGGTCTCGTATGTGTCGCGGTGAGGGGGGGAGAGCGACACGCGCGTAAGAAATATGAGGGACGCCGGGGGTCAGTCTGTCGTTGGGGGCCGCCCATAGTAGAACTGGTGGAGTCGTTCGGGGCTCACTCGAAGAAAGTACAAGAGTCGGAGGGACCACATCAGGAGAATCGTCCTGAGGACCCCCTCTCGCTCCCACTTCCGGGCCGAGGCGGTCACGCGCGGGCGGAGGCGGGCGATGCCCCCGCGTCGCTTGAGGCGCTTGGTGAACTCCACATCCTCCATCAGAGGAATC
>JABAOF010058690.1_pt1 | contig 13086 bp, 11 predicted proteins | sample 7062171 | NCBI WGS metagenome assembly JABAOF01 (sample SAMN14538628, study PRJNA623070) | marine sediment metagenome | biome: marine biome [ENVO:00000428]; feature: marine pelagic biome [ENVO:01000023]; material: deep marine sediment [ENVO:00002113] | place: India: Gulf of Khambhat ...
CTTGCAGTCATTGCCCGTGTCAAACCCCGGGGCAAAGGCGTTGGTTGTGAGCGCGAGCAGTGCCTCGTAACTCACGGGTCTGCCGAGAAGGCGGGTGGCTTCCTGCAGGGCCAGACAGAACGAGTCGTTTACGAAACCGTCCCCTTGGAAATTCATCTTCGAGTAGTCCAGCTTCCTGGCCATTGCCTGATCCTTCTGCCTAGGCGCAGTTGCTCGCCTGTAGGCGAACCCCGCCGCTCCTGCAATGACTGCGGCGACTGCCACCGCGGCAACCTTCCCGTGCAGCGTCCCGAGGAACGTTGCCGTACCGACCGAGGTTGCGGAAGTCGTACCTGTCCCGGCGGCTGCACCCGCACCTGCGCTGATTCCCGCAATCCCGATCTTCTTGAGGCCCGCCTCGATCGCGGCAGGCGCGGCCTGGGTCACGTTCTCACCCAGCAGCGCGGTGAGCAAAGCCGCCGAGGTAACTACACCGGCCTTCTTCAGTCTGTCGCGGATGGCTTCAATGCCCTTCTCGATCCGCCGCGAGACAGTGGACTGGTCCACGCCAAGCTCGGCAGCGACCTCGCTCTGCGTGCGCGCCTTCAGATAGTGCAACGTGACCGGCAAGCGCAGGTCATTAGGTAACTCGGCCAGCGCCTGATCGACGTGCGGCGCGATATCTTGCCAACTCGGCCCGTTGCTGTTCATCCTCTCTGACACGGCCCGCTTCTGGTGGCGCCTCTTCACGGAGTCCTTGCGGACGGCGTCAATGGAACGGCTCGTAGCTCGAAGATGCAGCCATCCAGCCAGGGATCGACTGATGGAGCCAGCCCTGCTCGCCAGCTCCATGAAGCACTCCTGGGTGATGTCCTCCGCATCATGGGGACTGCCCGTGGTCCGCAAGCTCACGCCGTAAACAAGTCCGGCGTATCGCCGCACGAGTTCGCTGAAAGCATCCGCGTCCCCGGATCTGGCGTATCGTCGCAAGAGGGTGATGTCGTCAGTCATTGCTGTCTCCGACTCGGCACGGGCCGCTCCGCTCGTGTCCATCATCAAGCCGTGCGCCGTCCTCCGAATATGCACCGGAAACCGCAGACATTCTAACAGGAAGCGCACGTCCGGCTTGCACAGGCGTGGACGCGCGAGGGTGCCCCATCCTCGCGCAGCGAGGGTGGGGGACGGACCACTCGGGAGCCGAGAAGGGCGCGCCCATTCGGTCTGTCCCCCACCCTTCGCAAGAAGGCGAAGGGCGGGGCACCCGCCGCCATCAGCTGCCGGACCATGGACAGCCCTGCGTACGCTTCCGGCGCATAGGGTCGGCCCGTTGCGTAGCGTGTCCGGAAGTCAGGCGGCCATGAAGCGCTCAGCCTGTGGGCTTGCAGGCGATCTCGATCTCGAGCCTCTTGACGTCGATTCGCGCGCTGGCGGATGTATGGGGCTTCGTGGCGGCCTCGGCACGACCGGCCAGGACGAAGTGATACGAAAGATCCGGCTGCAGCGCAACGTCGAAGGCCTGTGTTTCCCGCCCGGACCACGAGCGCGGACCGACCCGGCTGGCGGATTGGACGAGTACCTGCTCCTTGAGGATCTTGCCCACGGAGTCTCGGATGAAGATCTTGAGGAGCATCTTGCCGGCCGTCTCCGCCGTCGCCCCCGCCGTGGATTCAGCCTTGTGTTCGTAATCGAGGCTGAAGGTAACAGTCGCGGCCAGTGGCTTGCCTGTCTCGTTGTACAGGCAGGAGCCGAGCTGGAACTCTGCCGACGCCGCCCCACCGTTCCGGCCCTGCGCACCGCAAAAGGCCGTTCCTACCTCGGTCGCATCGGACCCGGCTTGCGCGTCGCCCGTGGACGATCGCAACGGATCATGGACGTTGAACGGCTTATCGGCGGGCAGCTTGAGCGTCTTGCCTGCAGCCAGATCGGCGCTGACGGTAATCTGTTGCTCGGGTGGCACCTTGATCCGTGCGAAATCCCCGCCGCCACAGCCGCAAACAGCGCAGAGCACAGCGCCTAGGGGCGAGAGAACGCCGGCTCGTCGCGCAAGACGCGTGAATGGGCCAACTCTAAAGGTCGCGCGCATGGTTTGTCCTCCGATCGACTCCTCTCGTGGAAGCAGAACCGCAGGAACTTATCAGAGCGACGCGGTGCTGTAAACTGCCGGTTCGCCGCGCTTACTTCGTCTGAAGATCGTATGCCTGCAGGCCGATCCGGTGCGCCGGCAGCCTTCCGGCAAAGAAGGCAGCCACGTCGTCGATGGCCATCTCGGCCAACCTCGGCAACTCATCCGTGGTCGGCCCGGCGATGTGCGGGGTCAGGATCACGTTGGGCAGTCGGGCCAGGGGATGATTGCGCGGCAATCCGCCGGGATCCGGCGTGGTCACGTCCAGGCCCGCCCAGATCCGCCCGCGCGCCAGTTCAGCCACCAACGCGTCCTGATCGACGCTCCCGCCTCGGGCCGTGTTGATGAAGACCGCGTCATCCTTCATCAACGCCAGCTTCTCCGCATTGATGAGCTTCTCGGTGGCCTCAACGTAACTGCAATGCAGCGTGACCACGTCGCTGCTGCGCAGCAGATCGTCGAGTTCGGCCGGCTCCGCCCCGTGCACGCGGACCCGCTCAACGTCAACGAACGGATCATAGACCAGTGTGCGCACGTCGAATGGTCGCAATAGACCGGCCAGGAACTGGCCCACGTTGCCGAACCCGACCAGTCCCACCGTCTTGCCCCATAGCGTGCGCGTGCGCGGATTGTGTGGGGCGCCTGTGACGGCATGCATCCGCATGGGGTCGAGAAACAGCGGCACCCGTCGCAGCAGCGCGATCATGAGCAGCAGGGCGTGTTCGGCCACCGTGCGGGCGATGGCGTTGGCGGCGCTCGTCACGATGATGCCCCGCTCGATGGCGACGCGCGGCACGACCCAGCTGACCGAGCCGGCCGCGTGCGCGACGATCTTCAAGCGGTCCGCCCGCTCGACGACCTTCCCGCTGACGGGCCGAGCGCCCCATGTCGTGAGCACGCCATCGACGCCGTCGAACAAAGACAGGAATTGCTCCTCGCTGATCTCGTGCATTTCCGGCACGTGGCGGTACTCGCCGATTGCAGCCAGCTTCCGGCGGTTCGCCTCGGTCATCTTCTTTTCCCAGAGTTCGGCTGTGAAAAGCACGAGGATGTGAGGCCGAGCCTTTCCCATCGCACACGCTCCTCAGCACGACCCGCAGCTCCTGAAGCCGAGCCCTTTCCGGCCAGCCGCCGCGGCCGAGCGCTGGCACTCGCGATTCGACGAGCGGGATTATGCTCGTAATTGGCACGCCCGGCAACGTTCGATGTCCCTTGGATCAACGCGTTCAGCTTGACGCATCGCAGGACCCGAATGTCCGAGCACCCAGGCGCTGTGGCACCGTCGAACTTGACGTGCTCACGCCGCCAGNNGCTGAGATCAACACCGACGCGATAGCAGCCAACGTGCAACTCGTGCGCGCGCGGGTCGGTCCCGGCGTGCGCATGTGTGCAGCCCTCAAGGCCAACGCGTATGGCCACGGGGTGCGCGTGGTCGGCCCCGCGCTGCAACAAAGCGGGGTGGACATGGCCGCCGTCGCCACGATCGGCGAGGCGGTCGAGCTGCGCGAGCTGGGCTGGACGCGCCCGCTGCTTTGCTTCGGGCCGGTGTTCGCGGCCCCGAGCCCGGCCGAGCGCAGCGAGCGCATCGACATGGCTGTCGAGTACGATCTAACGGTCACAATCGTGGACGGGTACGGCGCGCGCGACCTGAACGCCGCTGCCGCGAAGCGCGGCAAGAAAATGCCTGTGCACATTAAGGTTGACACGGGCATGGGGCGCATGGGCGTCTCGCCGGATACGGCGATTGGCCTGGCCGAGTACATCGATGCGCTCCCGAACGTCAAGCTGGAGGGGCTTTATACCCACCTGGCCACTGCCCACGAAAAGGATAAAACCTTCGCGCAATGTCAGCTCGACACGTTCAGGCGATTGCTGGCGCGTGTGCGCTCCACTGGCCGAAGCATCAAACTTGCCCACGCGGCCAACAGCAGTGCGACGTTTGATCTGCCCGAGGCGCACTTGGACATGGTCCGGCCGGGACTGGCCCTTTACGGGTACCTGCCTGGCCAGGATCTGCCGGACAGGCCGGCGCTGCGGCCGTCGTTGAGATTGTGCTCGCATCTGGTCATGGTCAAGCGTGTGCCGGCCGGCCACTCGGTCGGCTACGGGCGGACGTTCGTCACAAAGCGCGACAGCGTTCTGGGAATCGTGCCCGTCGGATACAACGACGGATACTCCCGCGCGCTGTCGAACCGGGCGGTGATGGGTCTGGCCGGTGGCGACGCACCCGTGGTCGGGCGGATCAGCATGGACCAGACGATTCTGGACCTGACCGATCTGCGCGGCGCCAAGGTCGGCGATCAGGTGATAATCATCGATGACCAGCGTAAGCGCCCTAATTCGGTCGAGTCACTCGCGCGCTTGCTCGGCACGATCCCGTACGAGGTCACCTGCCTGCTCGGCAACCGAGTTCGGCGCGTCGGCGTCTCGGACGCCGTGCAGTCGCCACCCACCGGGTCGGGGTCACATGCTGCCGTTCCCGAACGACAAGCACCGGTGACCGGGCAGGTCCAGTAGGAGCTGACTATGCCTGATCCGGTTCGTTTTGGCGTCGTTGGCGTAGGGGGCGTGGGCGGCGGGCACTGCCGTCGCATCGCAGAGCAGGGAAAACACATCCTCGCCGCGGTGTGCGACACTGTTAAGTGTGTCGCCAGCGACGTCGGCCAGAAGTACGACGTTCCTTATTTCACCGATGCGGAGAGGATGTACGAATCCGGCCTTATCGACGCCGTCGTCATTGCGACGCCACATCCGTCGCATCCGCCGTTGGCCATCACCGCCTTCAGCCGCCGTCTCCATACTCTTGTCGAAAAGCCCGTCGCCGTCCGCACCAGTGACGCTGAGGCCATCAACGCAGCCGCTGACGAGGCCAACTCGGATGGCAACGGAGTGCTCTATTCGGCCATGTTCAATCAGCGAGCGGACCCGACGAAGCGGCGCATGCACGAAATCATCGCCAGCGGGCAGCTCGGTCCGATCCGGCGCGTGCGATTCATTGCGACCCAGTGGTACCGTACCCAGTCGTACTACGATAGCGGCACATGGCGAGGCACGTGGAAGGGCGAGGGCGGCGGCGCGCTGATGAACCAGGGCGTGCACGACCTCGACCTGATGACCTGGGTCACGGGCATGCCGCGGCGCGTGACCGCCATCGTCTGCATCGGCCGAGGCCACCGCTTGGAGACCGACGACGACAGCACCGCCATCCTCGAATACGACAACGGCGCCGTCGGCCTGTTCCAAATCTCCACCTGCGACAAACCCGGCCGGTACAGTTTCGAGGTGCTCTGCGATCGCGGGACGGTCCGCCTGGAGGACGGTCAGCTCAAGATGTGGACGCTGAGCGCACCGCTTGACGAATTCACGCGATCGCCCGGGACCGACAAACGGGGCATCGAGGCAGCCGAGGCCGATCCGGACGTCCCCGAGATGCCCCCCGATTGGCCGGGCGCGCATGGGTGGGTGTTGACGAATTTCGGCGATGCGATCCGGGGTCAGGACGAGCTGTTCATTGACGGCCGGTCCGGCCTGCAATCGATCGAACTGATTAACGCAATCCTGTACTCCGGGCTCCGGCGCGAGCCCGTTGAGCTGCCGCTGGATCGCGCTGCCTACAATGCTTTCCTGGACGACCTGATTGCCAAGAGCCGAGCGTAGCCACCCTCCCGCCGCCAGCGATTCGTCCGGCGGATTCGAACGACGTTACCAGGGCACGGTGGCCCCGGCCATTGCCTTCGGCTTGACCGCGGCGGTCGTGCTCCTGGCCAGGATCAATCACCCGCCGGCCCTGTCCACCGCCCTGATCGTCTCGACCGGGCCCTTCACAGAATGGCCGCACGCTCCGTTGATCGTTTGCGCTGCGGCGCTGTTAACGATTGCTGCCGTGTCCATTAACCGCGTGGCGTGTCTGCCCCTCCCCTTGTGGCGACCGCGGCGTCTCGATGCAAATGGCCCGCTGTGACAAGGCGGGGCCTTAGCTCTTGAGTCGGCTGACGCTCTTGGCCTGCGTCAGAAGCAACATGTAATCCCGCCCGCCCGCCTTCGAGTCCGTACCCGACATGTTGAACCCGCCGAACGGGTGCGCACCGACGACTGCACCCGTGCACTTCCGGTTGAAATACAGATTCCCGGCGTGGAAGTCGTCCGCTGCGATTCGGAGCTTCTCTTCGTTCTCGGTATATACCGAGCCGGTCAGGCCATATTGCGTGGCGTTGCCGATCTCGACGGCGTGTTGAAAGTCCTGAGCCTTCAGCACCGCCAGGACCGGCCCGAAGATCTCTTCCTGGGCGATCGTCGCGCGGGGATCGACGTCCGTGATGATCGTCGGCTCCACGAAATACCCCTTGTGCCCGATCTGCTTCCCGCCGAGCACCAGCCTGCCCTCACGTTGACCGATCTCGATGTAGTCGAGCACCGTGGCCGCCGCTCGCATGTTGATCAGCGGGCCCATGAACGTCTCCGGGTCGCGCGGATCGCCGACGCGAACGGCCCGCGTCCGCTCACAGAGACGGTCCATGAATTCTTCGTACACGCTCACGTCGACGATGCAGCGTGAGCAGGCCGAGCACTTCTGGCCCGAGTAACCGAAGGCCGACACCACGACTCCCTCAGCGGCCTTGGCCATGTCCGCTTCGCTGTCAACAATGATCGCATTCTTGCCCCCCATCTCCGCGATGACGCGCTTGAGCCATTTCTGGCCGGTTGCGATGCGTGAGGCCACTTCGTTGATATGTACGCCCACCTCCTTGGAGCCCGTGAAGGAGATGAACCGAGTCCGAGGGTCGGCTACAAGCACCTCGCCCACCACGTTGCCGGGGCCCGTCACCAGGTTGACCACGCCTGGCGGAACGTCAGCTTCCTCCAGGATCTCCACGAACCGCTTGGCCGTGCCCGGCGCGTCGCTGGAAGGCTTGAGGATCACGCTGTTGCCCGCCGCAAACGCGGACGTCGTCGTGCCAGCAAGAATCGCGATGGGAAAGTTCCACGGCGGGATTACGATGCCCACACCCAGCGGGATGTAGCGAAGCTCATTATCCTCGGTGGGAATCCGCGTCAGCGGCTGCTGCTCTGCATAGCGAAGCACCTCGTGCCCGTAGAATTCCACCAGGTCGATGCCTTCGGCGATGTCGGCGTCGGCCTCCACCCATGACTTGCCGGTCTCCAGGATCACCCAAGCGGCCAGCTCGGCTTTGCGACGACGCATGATGTCCGCGGTCCGAAAGCAGTACTCCGCACGCTCTTCCGCCGAAGTCTTGCGCCACGTGTTGAACGTGCGTTCCGACGCCTCAATCGCCCAGTTGCAGACGTCCACGTCGCCTTTCTGGAAGATGCCGATCACCTGGTCGGGGTCCGCCGGGCTGTGCGAAAAGAACTGATCCTTGCACTTGATGCGCTTGCCGTTGATCACCGCGGACCATTCCCTGCCAAGCTGGCTCTCCACCTTCCGAATCGCCTGCTCCATCGTCCCGCGATTGTCCGGGTTTGAGAAATCGACGAGGGGTTCGTTGTGAAACTCTCTGGTCATCAACAGTTCTCCGATCAGTTGCCACGAAGCAAGCCGCCGTTGCCTGGGTGTCCGGATGGCCCTGCTCACCCGTTCGTGATGCCGTCTTGGCAGCCTGCAGCGCCATCTGAGCAGCCTACAACGGCGGCCGACGCTTTCGGAACCCTCCATATGTAGGATATTGATGGCTTCGCGTCCAGTGGGCTCTGCAGGAAACTTCAGTCCCCCCCGACAAGGGCCAGAACCGCTTCGGCCGCCCGGGGCACGGTGCGTGCAACCGGCTCAGAGAGCTCCGTCCCAACGCAGGCGGTGCCGATCTCCACAGCGACTATCACAAAAGCTACACCCCGCATCCGTGGACTAGTCGCCTCCAGCAATCGAACTCCTTCCACCGCCGACAGTCGATGAGCCCCGGCCGAGCGCTCCTCGAGCAGATCAAAATGCTCGCGGTCGAATACCGTCACCCGCCCCGGCTCGCACTCCTGCTCCGGCGCCAGCACGGCATCCACAAGTACGACCTTTCGCCGGCCGCGAAACAGGTCTGCCAGCCTCAGCAAATCGGTCCCACCCTCAACGGTTTCCACATTCGGGGGCAGGGCCTGGGTCTCGGCCAACCTCCGGATGACGTGACAGCCGACTCCTTCGTCACCAAGCAGCGGATTACCCAGTCCCACCACCAACACTCTATGGCTCGGCCGAGCTGCGGTCATCGTGCGCATCTTTCAGTGGCAGAATCACAGTGAACGTGGCGCCTTTGCCGGTCTCGCTGGCGACACGGATCTCCCCGTCGTGCCGGGTCACGATCCCATGTGCGACCGCTAGGCCCAGTCCGGTGCCCTTTCCAACTTCCTTGGTCGTATAGAAGGGATCGAACACGTGCCCCCTGTGTTCGGCCTCGATGCCCCGCCCGCTGTCCGTAATCGCCACAAACACCGAGGGCGGCTCGGCACGCCGCCCCGTGCGGATCGTCAATGTCCCTTCTTCGTCCATGGCATCGACCGCGTTCAGCACGATGTTCATCACGACCTGCTGGATCTGCGAACCATCCAGCATCGTCAGCGGCATTTCCGGATCGAAGTGACGCACGATCTCGATGTCGTGAAAGATCGCCTGCCGCTCCAATAGCGACAGCGTGCTTTGAACCACCCTGTTTAGGTTTGTCAGACTCATCTGGAAGTCGGACTGGCGGGCAAAGTCCAACAGGCCTTTGACGATGTTTCTGCATCGCATGGCCTGATGGACAATCTCGTTGAGGTTATCCTTGCGCGGGTCTTCAGCCGGGAGATCCTCTCGCATCAGCTCAGCGAAGGACAGGATCCCGCCCAGCGGGTTGTTGATCTCATGCGCCACGCCTGCCGCGAGCTGACCCAGAGACGCCAGTTTCTCCGACTCAGCCATCTTCGTTTGAATGGCCACAAGCTCTTCGGTCCGTTGCTTGACCTTTTGCTCCAGCGTCCTGGCCCACTCTTGAAGTTCGGATCTCATCTGCGTGATGCGTTCGAGCATGGCGTTGAACGATGAGCCCAGCTTGCCCAGTTCATCGTTGGAGGAAACGGCCACGCTGTGGCTGAAGTCACCCGCGGCAATGCTCCGGGTGGCAGCTACCATCTCGTCCAGCGGACGGGTCATGTGCCGGGTGAACATGTAGTTCGTACCCATCACCAGAATCAAACACGCCGTTGCGATAGCAAAGAACGCGAAGATTACCTGGTTTCGCACGGCCACGAACGGCTTCTGCAACATCCCTACGTAGAGAATCCCGATCCGCTGCCCCGCCAGGTTCCGGATCGGTTCGTATGCGGAGATGTACCAGTTGTTCACCACGAAGGCCAGGTCACGCCAGGTTTGGCCTCGATCAAGCACCGCCTTTTTGACCGCCTCCGAGACCCGCGTCCCGATCGCCCGCTGTCCCTGCTTGGTCAGTACGTTGGTCGAGACGCGTACGTCCCCTTGAAATATCGTCGCCGTCCCGATGTCGCGGCCTTCGTACTTCTCCGAGGTCAATACCGTCGCCTTGATCTTGTCCACCAGATCATGATCCAAAGAATCGACGCGCGCACAGTTGTTGTTGATCAGGCTCCCGCCGTACAGCGCGCCCAAGGTGCGCCCCGCATCATCGCACACCGGCGCGGCAGCCAGTAGCACCATCCCCGCCGTCTCATAGCCCTTCTCGATCGGTTCGGCCTTTGGCGTGGGGATCAGCTGAATGTGCGCGCACTCAGAAAGCCCTTCGCCCTCCGCCGCCAATTGCTCGCGGGAAAAGATCTCGGTTGACATCGCACCTCGTCCGGCAAGCGCGGATGCGATCGGCGCGACCGTGCGCACATTGTCGCCGGCAACGTTGGGCCGACGGGACCTGGCGACGACGAGACCGTCCGCATCGGTCACCGAGAGAAAGTCGAGCCCGTGCAGCTCTTGTATGCGCCTCAGTTGCTCTTGCAGACGAGCAGAAGGTTCTGCAAGCATCTCTGGCTGCAGCGTGTTCCCCGACGCCACCAGGTCCACGGTGTTCTTGATGCTGCGCAGGCGGTCCTCGTACACCATCCGCGCCGCCGCCAGGTCGTGCGCGACGTCTTTGCGCGCCTGTCCCAGAATCGCGTTGTGCGTGACCCAGACCCCGACCAGAGAGGTTGAAAGGCCTCCGGCAAACAGGATCAGGAAAAAGCTGGCCGTGATCCTCGTGCGAAGCGATAAGTTCCGCAGTTTCATCTCTCGCGAACCTTCTCAATGAGGTGCACGGAGCAGGAGATGCACGGGTCATACGCGCGAGCGACCATCTCCAGCTTATGTCTCAACTGCTGGCGGCTCTGGCCCCGGCCGTCCTCGAGCGTTGCGCGAAAGTGCTTCTCTACGCTTGCGCAATTCTGTGCCGTTGGCGTGATGATGTCGGCGCTGGTCACGCGCCCCTGTTCGTCGAACGCATAACTATGATACAGCGTACCACGGGGGACCTCCACGGCGGCCGTTCCGTTCCCGGCCCGGGGGACGATCTTCGGGCGCCGCTCAGCCTGCAACCCGCCGAGCAATCGCTCAACAATCTCACAAGCCCGCTCGATCGAATACACGACCTCGACAGCCTGCGCGGTGTTGTTGTCCAGCGCGCTTCCCGTGGGCAGTGTCAACCTCAACCTCTCCTGGGCCTCCTTTGCCGGTGCCGGCAGCTTCTCCCCGTTGATCACGAGCCGGGCCAGGCTGCCCACCATGAAGGGCCGGCCGTTAAACAGGCTGTGCTTTGCATACGAGTGCGGCACGGCATGCTCGTTCGTCAGAATCCGATATGCCGAGACCGGCATACGCTCCCCGGTCGAAACCGCGATCTGATCGCCTAGGAATCCGTACTGATCCGGGCCAGAGTCGATCGCTGCATACACCGTTTCCGTCTGCGAGAACCGAGGCATTTCAATCGGGGCCAGAATCTCAATCATCTCCTCAGCATCCTCGCGTCCCTGCCTCAGGCGCGCCTTCAGGCGCAGGAGGTCATCGACGCTTGGCAGGGCCCCGAACCCGCCGGCCAGCGCGTTGACCGGATGAACCGCCCGGCCGCCGACGATTTCCTGAATCGTGTTGCCCAGCTTCTTCAACCTCAACCCAACCTTCACAGGCTCGGGCTTTTCCGCAGCCATGGCGATCGCGCTCGGATAGCCAAGAAAGTCAGGCAGCGCCAGGCAGAACAAGTGCAGCGCGTGGCTCTCGATGTTCTCTCCTTGAAGCAGGAGGTCCCTGAGCAACGTGGTGTGCTCACTGACCGCCACGCCGAACGCATCCTCAATCGCCAACAATGCTGCCACCGAGTGCCCCGCCGAGCAAATCGCACATATCCGCGAAACGATCGGCGCGACGTCCTCGTGCAACCTTCCTTGCACAAGAGGCTCTATGAGCCGAGCCCCCTCCAGGATGTCAAACTCGACGCTCTTGATCTCGTCCTGCTCGAATTCGACTCTGATCCCGCCATGTCCCTCGACGCGCGCCAAATGCTCCACTTGTATCGTCGTACTCATGATTGCTTCTCGCAGTGATCGGCGTACCTCAGGCCGATCGCGACGTTGCCCGTCTCGCTGGATGCATCACCGGCCGCTCGGTTGTTTCTCCTCGTCGCCGCGGGAAATCACCGAGACAGCCGGCCCCGCAAAGGTGCTGAGCTTCTTAATGAGATCGTCGGTCGAGTATCCCTGCTTCTCGAGCATCTCCATCGCGGATGCGAAGTTGGCCTCATCGACAGGGCCCCGGCAGCCGATGCAGCCGACCCCACGGGCCGGACAGCGCGCCTGGCAACCCGCCGCCGTGATCGGCCCGCAACACAACCCGCCTTGATCCAATAGAAGACATGGGTACTCGCGCTGCTTGCATTCCAGACAGACCGAGTATTCGGCTCTGAGCGGCACATCGCCGTTCAGCAGGTTCGAGACGGCTCTGAGAAACTCATCCTTCTCGATCGGGCACCCGCTGATGGCCATGTCCACGTGAACGATCTGGCCTGCCGCGCGGGCCGGGCGGATGTCGTACCACCTGGCCCCCTCCCCATACACCTCCTCCGCCAGCTCCGCATGCGATCCGCGTCTCTCCGTTGCCGCCACGCCCCCCCAAACCGCGCACGTGCCCACCGCCACCAGCAGGTCCGAACGCTCGCGGATCCGCCGCAACCGTTGCTCGTCCCGCACGCTGCACACCGCCCCCTCTANNGTTGCTCGTCCCGCGCGCTGCAGACCGCGCCCTCCACGAAGGCAATGTCCAGACGCGAGTCCCGGTTGTTCGACGAGCTCGCCGTCAAGAAATCCTTGATCTCCACGGCCCCGACCAGGCCCAGCAGCTCGTCTTCGCAGTTCAAGATGACGATCTGTTCACCGGCGCACCCGGTCAAGCCGAATATTCCAACCTTGGGCTTAGCCATTTCCAAGACCTTGCGTCAAAGATGATCTCGGCCTCGATTCTGAATGGAGCGCGGAGGCCCGCTTCAACTATGCGCCTCACCCCAACCGGGGGCTCAGATCATCTCCGGCAAATTAATCGCATCCCAATACGTAAAGATCGGCCCGTGAATGCATGTGTATTTGTAACCCACGCTGCAGTGGCCGCACTTGCCCACACCACACTTCATCCGCCGCTCGAGCGACATCAAAATCCGATCCTTAGAGAAATGCCGATCGAGCAGCTCCTTGAGGATGAACTTGAAAACGATCGGCGGGCCACACAAGGCTGCATACGTTCGCGACGAGTCCAGCGCCACGCGCTGAAACAGCGACGGGAGCAGCCCGACATGCTTCTTCCACGTGCCGGTATCGTCGTTGTCAACCGTCAACAGACACTCCAGGTCGCTTTGGTCGGTCAGCGAGACCAGCTCGTCGCGGAAGAGCATGTCCGTCGGGCTCCTCGATCCATACATGAGAATGATCCGCTCGAACCGGTCGCGCTTGTCCAGCGCATACCACAGCAGCGACCGAAGCGGTGCCATCCCCAACCCGCCGGCGACGATCAGCAGATCGTT
>JABAOF010000553.1_pt2 | contig 13085 bp, 16 predicted proteins | sample 7062171 | NCBI WGS metagenome assembly JABAOF01 (sample SAMN14538628, study PRJNA623070) | marine sediment metagenome | biome: marine biome [ENVO:00000428]; feature: marine pelagic biome [ENVO:01000023]; material: deep marine sediment [ENVO:00002113] | place: India: Gulf of Khambhat ...
TGCCTGTCTCTGGCGGTATTTGCCGAAGTCTTTGAAGAAGCGGTCTTTTCTTCTGTCTTTCTTTCCGATCAAGCTGCTCCAAATAACGCATTCTCTCTTCAATTTCTCTGGGAATCTCGTGAAACATTCGATTACCCTCTTCTTACGGCCAAATCTAAGTTGTTCGGGGAAACACGCAATTAAAATCTCCCTTGCCAAATACCGCAAGCAGCCTGGTGGCCGATTGCTAGGCGCCGAGAGTATTTGTCGAAGCGCTGTTGTCGAATTATCAAAAACGCTCTTTTGTCAGACTCTCCAGCTCTTCCAGTGTGAAGACGGAAGCAAGAGAGCAACCTATTTCTTTAAGGTTTTCCGGACCGCCCTGCTGTCGATCTATCACACAAACCACGTCTTTGACTATTAGTCCCAATTCCCGCATCTGCTGAACGGATCGACACACCTGCCCGGCTACAGTGATTACGTCCTCCACTACCACCACGGTTTCACCTGCCCTAAATCCACCCTCGACCAGATTGCACGTGCCGTATGTCTTGGCGGTCTTGCGAACACATAGAAGAGGCTTGCCGGTCTTTGAGGAAAGGCACGTCGCCAGCGGAATTCCACCCAGCTCTAAACCAGCCAGCTTGTCAAAGGACTGCGGCATAAGCTTATGCAGTTCATCTGTTATAGCATCCAACAATCGTGGGTCGCTCTCGAAGCGATACTTGTCCCAGTAGAAAGAGCTGATTTTGCCGGACCGCAGCCTGAATTCTCCGGTCAAAAAGGAGACTTCTCTTGTCCGTTTTGCTAATTCTCTTTTTTCCATAGATCTCTCACCTTTCGCCGCTTACGATTTGCAGTACTCCTCTATATTTCGAAATTTTTCCGACGTTGTTAAAACCCACCTTCCTGACTTCATTGACGAGCCCATGCTTCAGCATGTCCCTTCTTGTGGGCGTTTCAAAATTAAAGGGTAGCCAATAGAAAAACCAGAAGCCAATAAACAGCCGAACGAAAAAGCTTTCCGGATTGTCTACCTCCAAAACAATTACTTCCCCTCTTTCTTTGAGAATCCTTTTTGCCTCAGTCAGGACTTTCAGCCGGGTTTCTCTGGTCATCTCATGCAGCGCATGGGTAATAAACACTTTATCGAAATAAGCGCCATCGAAGCCGGTATTCACGACATCGCCTTGCATAAATCTAACGTGACCGAAGCGGTTTTTCCTCCCCGCTACACGTATTTGTCCCCGGGAAAGGTCCATCCCTATTATTTCACACGTCTCCCCCGCCTTTTCGGCAATGACAAAGGTGGCTCCGCCGGTTCCACAACACATCTCAAGAATTCTCTCTCCAGGAGAGAAATCAATGTATGCTATCAGTTGCCTTCTGCACCTCTTTTCTCCGCCAAAAGGTAGAAAGCACCATTTCATCGCGAGATCGTAGTAACGGGAATGAATATTGTCGTAGAACCACTTGTATGACCTTCTATCCACCAACTATACTCCAGTGCCAGATTTGTTCTCAGATCAGATGCTTTCTTATCTGCTTGGCTATTTCGGCATACTCATCGTCAGATAATCTGACTTCAACGTAGCCCTCGCCCCAGATCGGCCAGCCCAATTTAATCGGATCGGTCTTTTGGCGTGGAATGATGTGCCAATGTAAGTGAGGTACTACGTTGCCCAGAAGCTCATAGTTCATCTTATGAGGATGATATGCGTCGTATATGGCTTTGGCAACCTTAGCCAAATCCTCTGAGTACGCTATCAGCTCTTCCCTCTCCAAGTGAAACAGTTCAGTGATATGTGCCTTGTTGTACACAAGTATGGTATAACCTCGACATACTTGATTGTCGGACACCAGCGCGGTTGATACCTGCAGGTCGGCGATCCATCGAGGGTCGTTTCTCTTGCTCTCGGCGTCCGTCTTCTCGCAAAACACGCACGCGAGATTATTGTCTCTCATTTTCTCACCTCTTGTCTTGTCACCTTCAGGTGAACCGCACGGCAGGACGATAAACGGATTTGGACAATCGGCGAACAATCAGTTCCTGAAAGCGGAAGACACCTTGTCCAGTCGATTCAATTCGTCCCTGGTAAGTTTGAATCTCATACTCCCCACGTTGTCCTCGGCATGACTCGCCTTTGTTGCCCCCGGAATAGCTACGACTATCTCCCTATGAGAATTGATAACCCAGTTTAGCGCCACCTGCGAGGCAGATACCTGATATTTCGCAGCCAGTTCTCTGAGCACCTCCATGACAGGACGACTTCTCTCAAGACCGTTTTGCTTGAATGCTCCCGTATATTTTCTAAACCCAGCCCGATTCTTGATTAGATCCGGATTGTCGTGAAACTTGCCGGTGAGCAAACCTTGGGCTAAGGGCGAATAGGCGATGATAGAAATTCCAAGCTCCCTGGCCATCTCCAAAACACCGTTGGTTTCGATCTTCCTGTTGAGAAGACTATATTGGACCTGATTTGAGATCAGATCCACACCCTGTCTTGAAAGCTCTTGCTGGGCGATTCTCATCTTCTCGGCTGAGAAATTGCTAACTCCAACGTGACGGATTTTGCCCTGTTTTACTAGTTCAGCCATCGCCTTCATTTGCGCTGTGGTGGAAGAAAAGGAATACGGCCAGTGAATCTGGTAAAGGTCGATGGGGAAGCCGCCCAAGGCCGACAGTCGTCGGTCAATTGTTCTGATAATTGATTTTGCCGTTCTAAAAAGTGGCCACCATTTTGTCGCAATGATCACCTCTCCTGGTGATTTGCCCAGGTTTTTTAGTGCTTTAGAAAGCGCTCTTTCGGATTCGCCCCCGCCATAATTCTCAGCGGTATCAAACCAGTTGACTCCTCCTTCCAAGCTGACCTTCACTATGTTTTCTATCTCATCGTCTTCAAGCACAGGCCAGAATTTTCCGCCCAGACCTTTTCCCTTGCTGAATTGCCAGCATCCCAGCCCGATTGGAGAAACCATCAGGTCAGACTTCCCCAGTGGTCGCAGCGGTATTGAATCCGTCACGGTTAACCTCTTATCCTATGACTCATCGTCTTCCAGTTAGAATCTGAGTTTAACCGCCTCGACAACGATAGACTGAGGGATTCTCAAGCTCAGCTTCATAAGGGGATGCTTTTCCATCCCTTTCTTGGTGGGCCTGGGTTCATTAAATCTTGAAATAGCAAACCCAGCCTGGTTAAGAGCCTGCGCATAGTCCGACAACGTCCTGTGGAAGCTTGTGGTCTCGAACTGTTGGGTCAATCGCTTCATCTTCCAAGGAACAATAAACCTGTGATTGTCGAAGTACCTGTCCACCTTGTAATAGAGTGCACTTTCGGGAACCCCACGCTCAGTTTGCTTCTTGAATGCCCACTCGCCGTAAATCTTGCCGTCCCTGGTTCTGGTTTCGAAACAGGGATGGGGTATAACGAATACAAGGCGTCCTCGCCTTTTCAGAATCCTGAATGCTTCCCTAATCGCCGATTGATAGTTTTCGATGTCGTGCAACGCCATGAAACACGTCACAACGTCAAACGTCCCATTCTTGAACATAGGCAATTTGCACGCATCGGCCAGCAGGTATTTTATTCCGAGCCTCTCTTTGTCTTCCAGCTCAGCAGCGGCCTGGATCATCTTCTTTGAGAAGTCTACCCCGGTAACCTTCGCACCTTTTCTGACCATGATCCGGCAGTTATATCCCTCTCCACATCCCAGATCAAGTATTTTCTTTGCTCGGATGTTTCCCAACATCTCAAAGATTGCCGGGTTGTTCATCTCGTCTCTGTAGTAGTCTTGACCAGCGCGCACAAAATTTAGCCATGCTTCTCCAGCTTCGTCCCATTGTCTTTTGAGGCTTTCCTTTTTCATCGTGTCTAACCTCGACTTTGCAAGTATTTCACCGTCCACGGACACACCGCGATACAGATGCCGCAAATCGTGTCATCAACACTGAGTTTGGCCAGGGCTTGCTTCCGCGCAGCTCCGGCGCAGGCAAAAGCATCAAAGAAAGAGCCCCTCTCCCTATTCGAAGTCCAATCCTCTCCTGAAGGTGCATGGCCCGGACAAGAATCCGCGCAAATCACGCAATCCCCGCAGCGCGATAACACCACAGGCACGGCGGCGTCTAATTCGGCGTCAGTCAGGACCGTTGTGATCCGAATCGCGGAGCCGTATTTTTCGGTCACCAGAAGCGCACACTTTCCTATCCATCCCAGTCCTGCTTTCGTGGCCACCGTCTTGTGGGGGAGAACGGTGCTTTGTGTCCTGGTATCGATTCCCTCGTGCGTCGGAGCCTTGGCTATCGCCCGCCAGCCTTGGGCCTCGATCATACTGCGGGTCAGCTTGGCCAGATTCCAAAGGAGTGCATTAGCCCTCCTGTACTCGGCATAATACTCCTGAGTGGGACCATTGCGAATACCTGCAATTACAGACGCTTCCAGTGCCACTCCTATCGAAACGCCAAATCTCATAGAACCACGGCTATCAGCCGGCACCTGTATCAAGTCTGCGAAGCCAACCAGCGACGCACCCTTATCAACCAATGCCGCGTTTATATCTGAACAAAGATCCTTCATATCGATCGCCTGGTAGGCAACATCCAAAACCTGCACTCGACGAGGCTCCTGTTTGCCGTTACACACAGTCAGGAGGATAAAAATGAAGAGTGCCACCGGCAAGTTGGTAGTCGGCACTCTCCCAAGGGCTGAAAGGCAAACTCAGACGCGGGATTCAGGACTGCTTCCAAACCAGATCTTCACCGCAACAGGAGAACATGCAGGCAGCGGCTTTGGCGTGACAACCGCATTCCTCCTCTGGCTTGCCGACATCTGTGCACTCCCTGATTACCTGAAGCTCCGGACCGCGGTCCTGGCAGGTGCAAATCTCTGCCTTCTTCATCTCGTGACAACTTGGCATGATCTTCCCTCCTCTCCACACCTCGGGAAATCGACAGATAGGAACCGTTTTGGCAAAAATGTAACCGCATTGAGAACCTTGTCAAGCTAAAACCAGAAGATCAACCAATGCACTCTGAACAGGTTTCACTCGAGGCTCTTTACATCTCCTTAAGTCGCGGAGTTTCCGGGCATTCGTGCCCATCCAGGTCATCCTACGGGAGCCTTTTTCTGAACTCAAACGCCCGCTTAGGATACCCGAGTTTTTCCCAGAATCTGTGCGTCTCTTTTCGACGGAGGTCCGAGCTTAGTTCTATTCCTTTGGCCTTACCCTTTTTGATTATGGCGTCCTCGGCGAATTTAACCAACTTTCTTCCGATACCTTTACCCTGATGATCCTTATCAACTACAAGCTCTTCAATGGTCGCCACTTTCCCTTCATAGAAGATTGCCCATCGAAAAGAGATAGTCATGATTCCAAGAAGGATTCCCTTTTCTTCATAGCCGTAAATGTGATAGTTCGATTCCTTGATGTACTTTCTTACCACCTTCCGCATCTCTTCATATTCGATTCGCTTTTCCGGCCACAGTTGATGAAGAAGTTCTGCCACCCGGCTAAAATCTCTGTCCGTTACCTGCCTGATCATTCGCTTTTACCGCCCCCTTAGGACCTTCTCATCTCTTCTCCCAGCGTTCAAAGAAGGTGACGTCTGAGAGTGGCCTGCGTACCGGAGGCAGCGGCTCGTCAGCCGGATATCCCACGGCAATGACCGTCATCAGCCTTACCCCTTCTGGGACTTCCAGCATTCTTTTGATCTCATCCTCCACCACCAGTGACCCACCAGTCCAGACCGATCCCAGACCCAGAGTGTGAGCCGCCAAAAGAATGTTCTGGCATGCTGCAGAGACCCCCTGCGTGCTCCACAGCATCTGAACCTCCAGGTGCTCTTCCTCCATTTCAAGCGCGCTGGTATCGCAGAAAGCCAAGATATGAACCGGTGCGGCGAAAATTCCCGACCAGAAGGGCTTGATCCTCTCCAGCGGAATACCATGCCCCTCGAAGTAATCTTTCATGCGATCCAAGAACGCGTTGAGCACCTTTTCCTTTGTCTCTTTGCTTTTGACCACCACGAATTTCCACGGCTGGTCATTGTTGGCTGACGGTGCCCAGGTGGCTGCTTTCAGGATAAGCTCTATCTTGTCATCCTCCACGTCCTTTTCCTGGAATCTTCGCACACTTCTACGCTCTTTTATGGCTTTCAAAACGGGATTGGTCTCAAACGGGGAGGTTTCGCTCGGTCCTCCCCCCTCAGGATAGAGAACTCTCTCAGCCACCTGAACCGCCATGGTCTCGAAGTAAGGCCAGTTACCCGTGACTGTGTTCTTATCCACTACACACACCTTGTTGACGTACTCACCGCCGGCTCCGGTGAGTTCCTCGGCTACCTCGTGGTGGCCGGTCACTTTTCGGCCCTTGACCACCCTGGCCGCAGCCAGAACCTGAGGACCGTGGCAAATGGCAGCTAACACCACACCTTTTCGGTCAGCTTCCCGGATCAGCTCAATCACTCGTGAACGCTCCCTCTCAAGAAGGCTCTTGGGACTGTTTCCCCCCGGAAAGAAGACTGCCTGATACCGGGGCAGGTCTACCTCCGAAAGCAGCAAGTCTGTTGTGACCTTCTTCGTTTCGGAGCGGTCCCACCCTTTCTCCGTTCTTTTCCACAGATGCCCGGTCAACTCTATGTCAGTGCCGGCGACGTCAACCTCTGCTCCCCATTCTTTCCAATACTCTTTGATGATTGTGGCCTCCTGATAGTCAAAGTCTTCACCGATCACCATGAGAAACCGATATCCGGAGAGGTTGTAATCGTGTTTCTCTCCGGTTTGTTCCCACCATAGTTGGCTAAACACTGGACATCCTCCTGTCAATAAGAAAACCAAATTTAGGATTATGAACATCGTGCTACAGCTTTTGAATCTCATGAGCGACCTCCTGATTCTGATTTGATGGGTCTGGTGAGTTTATTCTGGTTGTAAAGCCTCGAAAACCATGTTCTGCATTTAGAGAATAAGAAAACAGGTTATTCTTTGTACCCTGTGTCCTACCTCAACCAATCTTCCGCGCGATTACCATGCGCATGGGACCAAACGGGACATAGTATCCTTGGTTCCTGAACTGACGCGCCATTTCAGTCTCCATACGAGCATGTTCTTTATCGTATATCCGTTTTCGGTCCTCTGGGTCAGTCACGCGGGCTTGCGCTACCCAGCCTTCAGCGTAAAGAGGGATCGCCCGCTCAGCCACCTCGCGATCCCATCGAGTGTCCAGATCACGCTCTCCGCGCTCCGTCACTCGCAATGGCAGACTGTTCAGCAAGACATCGAACTTGTCGAACGAATATTCGTCGACCAGGGTCATGGTGCCGTCACTTCGCAACACCCTTGTTGCCTCCGATAAGGACGCTCTCTCACCATCTCCTCCGAACCCGATCTTGATATCCTGCAACCCCATGAAACAACTCACCGAGCTGAAGACCCCATCCGCAAACGCTATTTTGCGAGCATCTGCCTGAACTAACTCTGCCTGAACGCCGGCTTCCGCCAGAAGCTGGCGGATTTGGCCATGAGGTCCTTCGTAGTCAATGTTCAGCCCGATCAACGGAATGCTCGGAAAACGCCAGCCCAATTCGGCCAAGAAAGTTCCATAGCCGCAGGAAAAATCCAGATGGCGACCGCCTTCAGGTGCGGGCATCCGTGCTGTGACCCACCGCTGCACCCCACCCCAACCGATGTCAAGCCCATCGATGACCTTCAGCACGGGGTCGCACTTCCTGGTAAACCAGGCTCGCAATCGCGCCTCTTTCTCCATTATGACAGAGTCTGTTGAACCATCCTTCTTGCTCGGCATCGCGTCTCTCGGAGGCTCATTTGTTTTCAAAACTCTCATACACGACGATTTCATCCAGACTCTTTTTCTCAGGAGCCTCCGGCCACTCTTCGGGGACGCCGATTGGCGTTGCACAAACAAACTGAAGGTTGTCGGGTGCTTTGACCAAGGACTTGATCACTTCTTCCGGAAAGTAGCTGGTGAAAAAGCCCGTACCATACCCTAAGGATTTTGCGGCGAGCATAAGATTCTCCACAGCCAGACAGCCGTCCCATACGGCGTACTTCGGATAGCTTGTGGTGTCGACGAAAACCATCACATACACGGGAGCGGTCATTGCATTGCCGATGGCCTCCTTGCCACCGTGGAGGTACGACCTTTTCGTCTCGTCGTCGAGATCCTTGTTCTCTGCTATCTTCTCCTCCCAGGATTTCTTCAGCATGCCGGCCAGGGAATCCAGCCGTGCCCTGTCCTGAATTACCACAAACCTCCAGGGCTGGACGTTCCCTGCGGTCGGGGCAAATCGAGCAGCATCTAGGATTTTCCTTATGTGCTCATCGGGAACGCGGTCGGTTTTGTACTTCCGTGCGGTGCGGCGCTCCTTCATGGTTCTGAAGAGATACTCCTGATCCATGTCATACGTCACTTCGGAATCCCGCTCGCTTATATAGCGCGCGATAGGTGTGCAGATGTCCGCCACCACCTTCCAGATCCCATCCTCCTTGCGGAAGATCAAGGTAAAGTATGACTCCAGATTGTATCTCCTGCCGTCTGGCATTCCCCGTCTGTAGTAGAAAATCGCGTTGGTGTAACCGTATTCTTTGCCCTCCCGGACCTTCAAAAGCTCCACCGGCATTTCCCAACCCGTTTCTTTGAACCAGTCTTCGTGAAATTCGTGGTATTCGTCTCGGTTGAGTATGCGTCCATCCGCGGTAAGAAAGAAAAAATCATCCCCATCAGTGACCGTGCTGAAAAGCCCTTCCAGGTCAGAATTCTGAACAGACTGGACATAAGTATCAAAGGTCTCTTTCAGTGAGAGCCCGGGCCGATTCTCAGCCGCCGCTGAACAACAGAGAATCACGGGCGGTAAACAGAGAGCGAACAAGAGAAGCAGATCTTTCACGGTTCGCCTCCTGGTTAATTGTTCATTTAACTTGCTGCTTGAATATACAAAATCTGAAGAATGACTAAAAGCAAAATCATAGATTCCAGAGAGAGAAGGGATACGTCCTTGCTGGAGCTCAAACATAAGAATGGAGAAGAGATATTGACAGACCTTAGTGTCATAACCGACTCTTCGGCTGGACTGGGATTTGTTAGGTCCCTTTCACCTTTGAAGCCACCATCAATACAACCTTAGAATAGTGACCCAACCCGTTTGCTTCTATCTGCCGCCCAAACTTGGCCCAAACCTGTTCAAAGGGCGGGGTGGTGATACCGTAAATCTTCGGGTCGTTCTTACACACGTATCTGATTTCTGCCTGGGCCTGCTCTGCGGTGAGCTTCTTGCCGGTGTAATACGTCTCTTTTCTGACCAGTATGAATCCTGCGTTTTCAAGCATTCTCTCATACTCTGCGGCATTCAACCAGGTTGCATCGCAGATATAGGAAAAAAGGGCCACCTCGATTCTTTGAGCTTCGGTCTCCATCTCTTCGGGAGGCATCACCACGAGACAAAAGAAGCCATTTGGTTTCAGCACCCTGGCCACCTCGTGGAACGTCTTCTCAACGCCGACTCTGCCCCTGGTCATGTGAATGTCTTCCAGTCCCGCAAAGTTGACCGCCGTATCGAACTCTTCCGGACCGAAGTTCATCCCGGTAGCGTCCATCTCCACGACTTTCACACGGTCGCCAAGCCCCTCCCTTCGAATGTTCTTTTTAGAATCTCTTATCCCGCTTTCCGTGATCTCGACTCCCGTGACCTTCAGAGTGCTGTCACGCCTGGCAACCTCCAGGGCGAAAAACGCACCACCGGTGGCAACGTCGAGGATGCGCATCCCCGGTTCAATGGGCAGATCTTTGGCGATTCTTGGGCGAAGACCGTTCAGCTTCTGAAAGTAAGTCTCGTATTCCGGATTTGTCACGTATTCTTCAATCATCTTCTATCACTCCCTCTTCGCCGCAGGTTGTCTTAGTGTACCGGTCCGGCAAGTCACCGTTTGGTCGCCTCTTTCGTTTTTCCCTTCCTTCGGATAGGAAAGTTGAAAATGAGCCGTGTGCACACGTTATTTGCCACTGTCAATTCTCTCTATCATTTCAATCATCTCGATTGTGCGGTCGGCAAAAGACACCGGCAACGTCTCAATTGTGACCTTATCGTCCGACTTGAAAAGACAATCTCTGTCCGGCCGGAACTTCACCGGCATCTCAGAACTTCTTTTCTCGTCCTGAGTCCAGGCTATCCACTTGTCCCTGTTGCCTACTGGCTCACAGATATGCCATCTGCCGTTGAGGTAAATTCCGGTCAACCCGTGGGCAAAGGTTACGTCTTTCACTTGGCCGTCTGGATGCTTCCAGTTTTTGATGGTTACTTTTTGCAAATGCAATCTCGCCGGAATGCCTGCTGCCCTGCAAAGAGCTGCCAGCAGTATCGACCTTTGTCTGCATAGGTTTCCCCCGCGTTCAAGTATGTCCGAGGCCATAAAGGACTCAGACGAATTGTCATTGTAAGAATCCCTCACGAATTCGAATACCTTCTTGGCTTTTTCTATTTCGCTTTCGCAGCTTCTGGTCAGCTCCCTGGTTTTTTTTATTTTTGGATTGTCGCTATCAATGAAGGTTGTGGGCCTTAAGAATTCGGATAAGCTCTTTCTGCTGAAGTGATACAAAAGAAAGCAACTCACCAGATAAATCGCCGAAATCGCAGCAAGAAGAAAGATGATAGAGCTACCTTCTTGAGCACAGAATCTCTCCGTCTTTAACACCCCTAAGCCTCAGGACAGAGTCAGGCTCTGCCCAGCAACCTGAGAGCAGCCATCGCGTAAATTGCCGTGCAGTCATGCACGTTCTTGAGGTTAACAAACTCCTCTGGACCGTGTGAGACCGATAGAAAACCCGGTCCGTATCCGAAGGCGGGAATATCTTGCCTGGCGTAGAAACGAGTCTCCAGCAGACCGGGACACATTCGAAATGCTGGGGGCTTACCGGTGATGGCTTCTATGCTGGATGCCAACACACCAGCCGCGGGATGATTTGAGGGAGTAGCCGCGGATTCGCCCTCTTGAAGAATTTCCGTCTCCAATTCGATACCCTGTCTTCGAACTTTATCAAAAAGCTCGTACATCACGTCCTTTTCTTCCCGCAAGTTTTCTTCAGGGTTGATTCGCCTTTCCAATGTGAACGAGCATTCCCCGGGAACAGTATTGAAGCCTATACCGCCTTCACAGCGACCGCCCAGCATCAAGATCGAACGCTTCGACATCCCGGGGGCTATGTCGAATTCCGTCTCTCTTTTCTCGATCTCGGATTTCAATTCAAGTAGTGCGTCTGCAACTTTCACCATTTTCTCAAACGCGTTCACCCCTTTGTGCTGAAGAACGACGTGAATCGGTTTACCTTTTACTCTAACCCGCAAGGTAATGGCACCGCGGCAGGCGTTCCAGATGGTCCCGTCCGTCGGTTCGGGCATCAACATGGCCACACCTTCGTCCCTTTTCAGAAAACCTTTTTCGAACAGATAATTCGTGCCGTACCTGCCGCCGGTCTCCTCATCCGGCACGATGACCAAACAGATCCTTCCGTTCAGCTTTACCTCGCATAGTTGCAGGACTCTTACCGCGTAGATCATCGAAGCCAGCCCGCCCTTCATGTCCGATGCTCCCCGGCCAAAGAGCTTGCCGTCGTTTACATGGGGCGCGAATTGATTTTTGTCGGCGGCAGGAACCACGTCNNCAAACGGGGATGCGAGCTATCCGGGAAAGTCTCCACCTCCGTTATCCGGGTCTCCAGTCCGAACCCGCCCAGCTTTCGCTCTATCAGCTGGATACACTCTTTATATGATCTACCAGGGGGGTTTTCGGTGGGAATCTTTATCAAGTCGCGGGTAAACGCAGCAATCTCGTCGTGCAGTTGGCCAAGCTTATTTAGTATTCGATCCTTCATCGCAACTGGAGCTTCTCGGTGGCTTCTACCATAGATAGCGAAGTACCATCCCGAAAGTTGCGAAAATCCTGGCCCCCGCTTTCATGGAGGAAGCGTGGTACCACCTTTCAGGTTTTCGTGCACCCAAGGGTCGCCGTCAACTCCTGGGGATCATCTCGATGCATTCCGTCGGGCAGACGCCGGCACAAAGTCCGCAGCCGTAACATTCATCCCGGTTCAGCACGAGTTCCCCATCGTCCATGTTTCTAGCCTTGAAGTAGCACACCTCCACGCAGTCGCCGCAATGGGTGCATTCATCCATGGTGGTGTTTTCGATAAGGTTTCCTTTGTCGGATATGTTCTCGGTTGGTTTTTGGAAGTACCAGCAGCAGTCGTCGCAGCAGAAGCACATGCCCTCAATTTTGGTCCTATCCTCATCGTTTCGAAAAGGCCTGGTCACCAGATGCTTCTCTTTCGCTTCTTTGAAGATTTCCTCAAGTTCTGCCTTCGAGATTTCCTTTTTGCCAGATCCGCCGCTGCCTCCGCTGTCTTCCCTGAACATCAGGCAGAGGTCCATTCGCGAGCGGGCGCATTTTGCCCCCCGCTCCTCGCGGCATCCGCAATTCATCACCCAGTATCGGTCAAACCGTCCCGCTATCTCCTTGGCCTGATCCCAGGTACAAACGTAATGGAAAGCTAAATCTTGGTTATTCATAGTTCCTCCTGTTTGCCCTTAATATAACAGGGTAGTGCGCGTTTGGAAAGCTCGAAAAGCAAAACCGAAAGAGAATTATCGCTGAAACACCGCTTCGACCGATCCGTGCCCCTCCTGCGGCCTTGTGCGTGCCTGTGCTCCAAGCCTTCCCATACGATTGCCTCTCCCTTCGGGGAGAGGCCAAGGTTGAAAATCCCGCCAANNGAAACACGGCTTCGACCGATCCGTGCCGCTCCAGCGGTCCGTCTGTGTGCCTGTGCCTGCGACCCAAGCCTTCCCAGTGGTGAATCACCTGGTAGCCGGCAAACAGTTTGAGAATCTCGCCCGGTTCCGGATACGTCGCACTGTGGCCATCTTTACTCGCGAAGGAATTCTTTCCCATGTTTTGCCACGTCCGTGAGCGAACGGAAAAAGACGGATCCTGCGTGGTAAAGGCGGTAAGGAAGACCAGGCTTCCTTCCCTGCTCCACACCTTGACCTTGCGGATAAGTAAATCGACCGATTCGCGAGATAAGTCTTGAAACAGACCGAA
>JABAOF010007199.1_pt2 | contig 13069 bp, 11 predicted proteins | sample 7062171 | NCBI WGS metagenome assembly JABAOF01 (sample SAMN14538628, study PRJNA623070) | marine sediment metagenome | biome: marine biome [ENVO:00000428]; feature: marine pelagic biome [ENVO:01000023]; material: deep marine sediment [ENVO:00002113] | place: India: Gulf of Khambhat ...
CTTGCCCGTTCATGCGTCACTCTGACGCCTGACTCCTGTCTTCTGACTTCCCCTCGATTCGCAAGGGCCTCGGGTTCCCCTCCGTTTGCATTGCTCCCGCCGTTCTGTTAGCATCGGTCACAATAATATTCCCTTCGGTCGGAGGCTTGTGTCGATGAATCAGAGGCTCGTCACATCTTTTATGGACTTCGTGAGAATAGACAGTGAATCGGGAAACGAACAGTCCTTCTTATCCAAGTTAAGGGAGATCATCGAGGAAGATCTCAGTGGTCAGTGCGAAATCGATGACTATGGAAATCTTCTGGCCAGAATTGCAGCGAAAGATTGCAAAAACGCCGAACCGATCGTTCTCAGTAATCATGCTGACACGGTGAAGCCTGGGTCTGGCATCGACCCGATCCTTGAGAACGACATGATCCGATCAAGAGGAAACACCGTCCTTGGGGGGGATGACAAGGCTGGGATCGCAGAGGTCCTCGAGGCCCTGCGCTCAGCCAAAAGGCATCCGGAGGTCGAGTGGGTTGTGACGCGGGAAGAGGAGCTTGGCCTCGTGGGGGCAAAACGGTTTGACGTTTCCAGGCTGAAAGCGAATATGGGCTTTCTGATTGACAGCAGCGAGATAGACACCATTATCGTCGGCGGACCGTCACACATGGTGATGGACGTCGAGATCAGGGGCAAAGGAGCCCATGCAGGGATGGAGCCGGAGAAGGGAATCTCGGCCATTCAGGCGGCCGCTCACAGCATATCGAGAATGAAACTGGGACGGCTGGATAAGGAAAGCACGGCGAACATAGGGACCATGACGGCAGGGACTGTCAGAAATGCGATCCCAGAAAGCGCCCTCATCCTGGCCGAGTGTCGGAGCTTGGACCATGAAAAATGCCTCCGACAGGCACGGGCGATGAAGGACCGCTTTGATGAGGGGGCAGCGGCGTATGGCGCTTCGGCAAGGGTGAAGATGGAGATGAGTTATCGAGCCATGAGAATCCCCGAGGACGCCCCTCCTGTGTTTCTTGCCAAGCAGGCGATGGAACGCTGCGGCCTCACACCCAAGACGCGGATGATCACCGGAGGCACCGACGCGTCCATTTTTAATGAAAAAGGGGTCCAAATGGCCATCTTGGGAATGGGGACGAAGAGGGAGCATACCGTTGAGGAGCACATTTACGTTGGGGATATGGAAAAGGTCGTGGAAGTCCTGAACACGGTGTTTGAGGAACTGTGCCGTTGAACTCACTTCCGGAGAGGCCTCCCAGGCACAAATGGTCTCACCAAATCCTGGAAACTCCTGGCGATGGGTTTGAAGTCTCCCTAGCGATTGGCTCAGTCATTCCATAAGTAACCGAAAGACGAGTCATTTCGAAGTCAGGGAAGTGGCCGAATTCCTTTTCGCTTTTCCCAAAGGTTTTTGATGAATCTGCGGCTCGCTCCAGCCGTCGAACCCTTAGGGGCCACTTCGTGTCAAAACTCAACCTCCGGGCTCAGATCACGCCAGAGGCGGGACTTCATTGAAGATCTATGTGCAAGAAACATCTGAAGGAAAGCTCAGGGGGACGCCCGCTCGGGTTGAGGTTCCATCGAAGAGGCCTGGGGGCCTGAGCAGTGGGTTTCTTGACTTCCCCCGTGGGGTGAAGTATTTTGAGCTGTTTCTGAGCCGAAAGCCATCCTATGGAGAATAAAGCGTTTCTCGAATCTCTGGACTATCTCTACGGGCTCCAGCGGCTCGGGATGGTTTTTGGACTCTCGAACATAGAGAGAATCGTCCATGCGCTCGGAAATCCCCATGAACAGTTGAAGGTCATCCATATTGGCGGTACGAACGGCAAAGGATCGACCGCCGTCATGATGGCTTCTGTGCTTCGGCAGAGTGGTTACCGGGTGGGGCTGTACACCTCTCCGCATATTTTGTCATTTACGGAGAGGATCCAGATCAACGGTGAGAGCATCACTGAGGCTGAGGTGGCCGCGATGACGGCGAGCATCAGGGAAAGGATCGAGGAGGCCCGGATTCCACAGGAATTTACTTTCTTCGATTTCACGACGGCTATGGCCTTTCTCTATTTCGCGGAATCAGGCGTCGATCTAGCCATTATTGAAGTTGGCCTTGGTGGGAGACTGGATTCAACCAATATCGTCCGGCCCACCGTTGCCTTGATCACCAATGTGTCCGTTGAACATCGGGACGTCCTCGGCGATAGCCTAATAGGAATCGCGAGAGAAAAGGCTGGAATCATCAAGCAAGGTGTCCCCCTGTTGACCGGCATCACACAGGAGGAAATCATCCGAGAGGTCGAGCGTGTCTGTCAGGAGAAAGAGGCCCCCCTGTATCGTATGGGGAGGGATTTCTCTGCGGAAAAAGAAGGCCCCGGGATGCTCGGGTTCAAAGGGAGAAGGTGGAGTTTTTCAGGTATAAAGGTCAATCTGTTAGGTGAACATCAAATCGAGAACGCGGCAATGGCGATGGGAACCCTCGAGACTGCTGAAGAGGCTGGCTATCCAGTGAGTCGCGATTCAATCTATCGAGGACTGGAAAAGGTCAATTGGTCCGGCCGTCTGGAAGTTGTTCGGACCAGGCCATGGGTGGTCCTGGATGGAGCTCATAATCCAGCGGGCGCGCAGGCGTTGAGCGAGGCCTTGTCCCAGGGTTTTTCTTATGATCGATGCTATTTCCTCCTCGGAATCATGAAGGACAAGGAGGTCGAAAAGATCATATCGATTCTTGCCCCCCTTTCGCATGAACTCGTACTGTGCAAGCCTAAGCAGGATCGAGCCGCGCCACCAGAGCGCCTTGCTAAGGCCGTCGAGGCGGTGGGAGCGAAGGGACGGGTCATTCCGGATGTGGCTGAGGGGCTCGATACGCTCCTTTCCATGGCCGGTAGGGATGATCTGATTTGTGTGGCCGGGTCATTCTACACGCTTGGAGAGGCAAAGGCCCACCTGCTGGCGTCCGGTTAGAAGGAGCCAGCTCGGCAGGACAAGTGCAACCGAGAGCCCGAAGATCATGACGAGATCTCGCTTGATGCTGATAGCGATGGTGCCTTTCATGTTGTCCGCCAGTTTGTCTCAGGGTCAAGTCCTGGATGAACGAATCATTGGCCCAGCAGGGCCAATCGAAATTAAGGCAGATCGGTTAATCCATCTTTGGGAAGAGAATGTCTACCAGGCCCGGGGAAATGTCGAAATTCGCAGGGGCGAAGTCCGGCTCCTATCGGATGAGGTTGATTTTTACGCGGACACGCAGATTGCAGAAGCCCGGGGAAATGTCGAACTGACTGATGGAGAGGACGTGCTTCGATGTGATCGCCTGCGGGTCAACTTGGAGACGCAAAAGGGAGTTGTCGAGAATGCCCGGCTGGTGACTCGGGAGAATTTTCGCATCACGGGGAAAAGGGTCGAGAAACTCGGACCGAAGAGGTATCGCATCTATGATGGGACATTTACCACCTGCGGAGGCGACTCACCAGACTGGAGTTTCAAGGCAAACCGAGTCGATTTGACCGTTGAGGGATACGCCGTCGCCCGCCATTCTTTCTTCAAGGTGAGAGAGATCCCCCTGGCATATATTCCCATGGGTATATATCCGGTGAAAACAAAGAGGCAGACCGGCTTTCTGGTTCCTGAGGCTGCCTATTCTGATGATTTTGGACCCCAGGTGAATCTTCCGTTCTTCTGGGCCATTGACCAGGACAAAGACGCCACGATCTATCTCAACTGGTTCGGAGATCGTGGGTTCAAACCCGGAGGCGAATTTCGCTACGCCCTCTCGCGGAATATGAGAGGACAGGCCAATTTCTACTATATCGACGACCAAGAAACAGAGGAAGACCGTTGGGCTCTCCTGTTTCGACACGACCAGAAGGAACTCCCATTGGGCCTCTACGCGAGGGGAGACGTCAACCTGGTGAGTGACAATGACTATGTGTTCGATTTTGAAGAGGATTTTCCCGGCCAAACTTCGATTGATGTCAGATCACAGCGACAATTGGAGTCGACGTTCTTCGGGGGGCGGGTGTGGCCTGAGTTTAACGTGGTGGGAGAGTTTTCTTACTTCGACGATCTCACCGTCGAAGAGAATGATGGCACCCTTCAGAGACTCCCCGAAATGACGCTGGCAGCTTTCGATCAACCCCTCTGGAAGTTACCCCTTTATGTCGGGGGCGAATCCTCCTACACGAATTTCTGGAGACTCGAGGGAGTCAGGGGAAGCCGATTCGATCTCTTTCCCCAATTATCCCTGCCCCTACGGCTGTTGGGCTGGCTCAAGTTTCTTTCCGTAGGGGGATTGAGGGAAACCCTGTACTGGCCAAACCAGGATCCAGATGGCGAGGACGAATTTGAGACGAGGACCCTTCCGACTGCCGAAGGAGTCCTGTCGACGACCGTCTCCCGAATCTTCGAGATTCCATTGACGGGGTATGAGAGGATTAAGCATCGCATTGAGCCTGCGGTTCGATATACTTACATCCCACGGGTTGATCAGGATGATCTGCCCTTTTTTGATGAAAGCGATCGGATTCCCTACACCAGCGAAATCACTTATCGATTGAGCAATTTCATCGATGGAAGACTTCCGATCTCGTCTGGTTCTGAAATCCGCCGGTTGTTGAAACTGGAGGTGTTCCAAAGCTACAGTCTGGGCGATCCTTTTTTCCCGGGGGAAGATTCTCCAGAGAAACGGTTTTCGAACATTCGGGGTGAACTGTGGTTTTCCCCGCTCCCCTATTTTGATTTGCGGAGTGATGCCGAATATAGCCTGATTCAGGATCAGATCGCGCTGTATAATGGCCTTGCGACCATTTCGGATGCGAGAGGGGATTCCCTGTCGGCCGAATACCGGTTCTCAAGAGACGAATTGGAGGAAATCAATCTCTATTCGCGGATCAGACTGGGTCAATGGGCCGAACTTTTCGGATCTTACCGGTACGATCTTTTCAATGATATTCGAGTTGAAACCGAGGCCGGACTGACCTACTGGTCGAAATGCTGGAATGTGACCTTTTCAGTGGAAGATAGAAATCGCTCCTTTGACAGGACCCGTGACGACGAACTCAAATTCAAATTCAAAATATCGCTTCTGGGCTTGGGTTCCGTGGGGAGCGGCCCCTGATTTCTCTGTCGGACAGGGGGTGCAATATCTCGTGCGGGGAGGAAAGCTATGAAAGGCATTGTTCTTGCAGGCGGATTGGGCACTCGACTCCATCCTTTGACAAAGGTAACCAACAAACACCTGCTTCCGGTTTACAATGCCCCCATGATTTACTATCCGCTCAGAACCCTGATCAACGCGGGAATAAAAGACATCTTAATCGTTACGGGCGGAAACAGCGCGGGTGATTTTCTCAAGCTTCTGGGAAATGGGAGGGACTTCGGTCTCGAGCACATCAACTACACGTATCAGGAGGGCGAAGGGGGGATCGCCGAGGCCCTGGGACTTGCGGAGTTCTTTGCCGCGGGAGATAAGGTCTGCATAGTCCTCGGGGACAATATCATTGAGAAGAACATTCTGGGGCCGGTGAGCGCATTTGAACGGCAGAGAGACGGGGCCAAGATCCTTTTGAAGGAGGTTCCAGATCCCCAGAGATTCGGCGTGCCGGTATTGGATGGGGAAAGGGTCACTCGAATCGAGGAAAAACCCAAGCAACCGAAATCGAAGTATGCGGTCACCGGGATCTATCTGTATGACAACACGGTCTTCGATATCATCAAAACGCTCAAACCATCGAGTCGAGGAGAACTCGAAATCACGGATGTGAATAACACCTATATCGAGCGCGGAAATATGACATGGGAGGTTCTGGACGGCTGGTGGACGGATGCTGGAACCTTTGAGTCCCTGCTCTTAGCAAGCCGGCTGGTCGCGGAGACCGGCGCGAATAAGGTGAGCGGATAGGCGATATGAGATATGAGATGTAAGGTATGTTTGGTGGGACGCGGTAACGCTGAGTAACACTCGTGGGGACTCCAATATCCCACATCCTCAATCGCAAATCCCATATCACGAGTCCAGAGGCTCTCTGGAGGGAAGCGATGATTCATGGAGTGAAGACCAAGACACTGCGGGTCATTCCTGACGAACGGGGACGGCTCATGGAGATTCTCCGGATGGATGAATCCCATTTCCAGAAGTTCGGTCAGGTTTACATGACCACGACGTACCCGGGCGTCGTAAAAGCATGGCATTCTCATAAGAGGCAGACCGACAACGTTACTGTGGTTCGGGGCATGATCAAACTGGCTCTGTACGATTCCAGAGAGAATTCGCCGACCCATGGGGAAGTCAACGAGTTCTATATCGGCGAACACAACCCGATTTTGGTTCAGATCCCCAATGGCGTCTATCACGGATGGAAGTGTATCAGCGAGTATGAAGCCTATATTATCAACGTACCGACTGAAACGTATAATTACGATCAGCCTGATGAACAGAGGGTTGACCCGCATAAGAATGACATCCCGTATGATTGGAGCCGACGGGATGGATAGGTGAACGGCTCTCCAAGGGCAATGCGGAGTTGCAATGGCTTTGCGGCGGAAAAATCCGAAGTACGAGACGATTTCAAAATCAATAATCCAAATGCGGCAAAGGATCTTGGGAATTTCTGTCATTTAGGATGAGCATTTGTCTCCCGCCTCGGGCGGGATATTTGGATCGAATTTATCAAACCGATCTGATGGGCCCAGGAGTTGTGACTGTTAGGGGAGAATTGACGCAATGAGAGTTCTGGTTACCGGGGGATGTGGTTTTATTGGGAGTAATTTCATTCGCCACATTCTGCGACACCATCCGACCTATGAACTGACCAACCTGGATAATCTCACATATGCCGGCAACCTCGAGAACCTCGCGGACGTGGAGAACCTGGAGGGCTACAGATTCATTCGTGGAGACATTTGTGATCGCCCACTGGTCGAGGAGATCGTTTCGTCGGGAATTGACTGCATTGTGAACTTTGCCGCTGAATCGCATGTGGACCGATCCATTCAGGATTCGGCTGTCTTTATCAAAACCAATATTACAGGAACTCACATTCTCCTGGAGGTGGCTCGAGATCGGAAGGTGGAACGATTTGTTCAGATCTCAACCGATGAGGTCTATGGATCCCTGGGGCCTGAGGGGTATTTTACCGAAGAGACTCCCCTATCTCCGAACAGCCCCTATTCGGCAAGCAAGGCGGCAGCTGATTTCCTCGTGAGAGCCTCCCACCGCACACATGGGCTTCCGGGGATCATCACGCGCTGCTCGAACAACTATGGTCCCTATCAATTCCCTGAGAAACTCATCCCGCTGATGATCACGAACGCCATGGAGGGTAAGGAACTCCCCGTCTACGGTGATGGGTTGAATGTGAGGGATTGGATCCACGTGGAGGATCACTGTGGGGCAGTCGACACGGTGATGCATCGAGGAAGGGAAGGGGAGGTCTATAATATCGGTGGCAACAATGAGAAAACCAATATCGAGATTGTCAAGGGAATTCTCCGAATCATGGAGAAGCCCGAAGATCTGATCCGTTTTGTCGAGGATCGATTGGGCCACGATCGCCGCTACGCCATCGATTCTTCCAAAATTAGACGCGAACTCGGTTGGGACGATCAGATTCCCTTTGAGCAGGGTCTAGCCGACACCGTCGAGTGGTATATGGAACGCACTGATTGGTGGAAGAAGATCAAAACCGGGGAATATCTGAAATACTATGAGGCCACCTATGGCCGTCGCACGAAGGTCTGAGCCATGGTTCGGGTCTTGGTCCTAGGTGCAAGGGGAATGGTCGGGTCTGAATTGATGGCGGTTCCCTCGTTCGGCCTTGAAGTGATCGGGCTCGGTCACGAGGAGCTCGATGTTTCCATTGAAAAGGACACACGCCAAGCCATCCGCGACATCTCCCCCCGGACTGTGATTCATGCTGCGGCCTACACCGATGTCGATGGCTGTGAGAAAGACCCCGAGCGGGCGTTTCGCGTCAACAGTCAGGGAACTCTCCATGTGGCCCGTGCCTGCCATGAGGCTGGAGCGAATTTGGTCTACCTCAGCACAGACTATGTGTTTGACGGAAAGAACTCAAGGCCTTATCGGGAGGATGATCCGGTCAATCCCATCAATATCTATGGAAAATCCAAGCTAGAAGGGGAAAGACATATTCAGCGTCTCCTTGAGGAGTTCACGATCGTGCGGACCCAATGGCTGTTTGGCAAAGGGGGAAAGAGCTTCGTGACAACAGTGCTCAGTCTGGCAAAAGAAGGGAACCCCCTGAAGATCGTGGAGGATCAAGTCGGTTCGCCGACCTATGCGGTGGATCTCAGCCAGGCGATTTTTCGACTTCTGGAGAAGGGTTGCCGGGGGATTTTTCATCTGACCAATGCCTCTTCCTGCTCGTGGTACGATTTTGCCCGGGAGATCGTCCGAATTGCCGGGATTCCAGATGTTGAAATCTTGCCCATCGACGAGGCCTCCCTGGGAAGGCCCGCCAAGCGACCTCACTACGCAGTTCTTGATTGTAAAAGACTGAAATTGGAAACGGGGCTGACCATGAGACCATGGCATGAGGCCCTCGAGGAGTTCATAAGGGAGGGCGTACCCTCGTGAATATTTGTATTATCGGGACCGGTTATGTCGGTTTAGTTACAGGAGCCTGCCTGGCCGAATTTGGAATGAACCTGGTCTGCATTGACAGCGAGAAAGAGAAGATTGAGCGTCTGAAAGGGGGCCATATTCCGATCTTCGAGCCGGGCCTTGAGGATCTCCTCAAGAAGAATGTTGGCCAGGGAAGGCTGAGATTTTCCACTGAGATCAAGGACGGCGTCACGAGCAGTCTGGTCATTTTCATCACCGTGGGTACCCCGCCCAACGAAGATGGTTCATCGGACCTCAGGCAGGTGGAGCGTGTGGCCAGGGAAGTCGCTCGGTATATGAATGGATACAAAGTGATTGTCCTGAAGAGTACGGTTCCTATCGGGACGAGTCGGCGGGTCAAGGAGATCATTCGATCTCATCAGAGTGAGCCGATTCATTTTGATGTGGTCTGTAATCCAGAGTATCAGCGAGAGGGCTCTGCCATCGAGGACTTTATGCGGCCCGACCGCGTTACGATCGGAGCGGAAACCGAACAAGCGGTGGCCATTATGAAAGATGTCTACAGCCCGCTTTATCTGAATGAGACTCCGTTTGTGATGACCAACTTTGAAACTGCAGAGATGATCAAGTATGCTTCCAATGCGTTTCTGGCGACAAAGGTCACATTTATCAACGAGATCGCTAACCTCTGCGAAAAAGTTGGAGCAGACGTGCATCATGTGGCCAGGGCGATGGGTCTTGATGGTCGGATCGGGCGGAAGTTCCTGCACCCTGGGCCGGGATTTGGAGGTTCATGTTTTCCAAAGGACACCCGAGCGTTGGTGGCGATGGCAAAAGAAAAAAGAGAGCACCTGGGCGTGGTTCATGCGGTCATTGAAGCCAATGATCGCCAGAAGATGAAGATGGTCGGCAAGGTCCGCGAAATGGTCGGTGATTTGAATGGCAGAACCGTCGGAATCCTGGGACTTTCCTTCAAGCCCAACACGGACGATATCCGCGAGTCTCCGGCCATCGTGATTATTCAGGAATTGCAGCGCGAGGGCGCCAAGGTCAGGGCGTATGATCCAGTCGCGATGGACGCGGCAAAGGTCGTTTTGAAGAAAGTGAAATTCTGTTCCGATCCATATGAAACCGTCCTGGATTGCGACGCCCTCGTTCTGGTGACTGAATGGAATGAATTCAGGCACCTCGAACTCTCCCGGATCAAACAGAACCTCAAGGAGCCAGTCTTTATCGATCTTCGAAACGTCTACGAACCGTCCCAAATGAAAAGCTTGGGATTCAGATACTGCGGGATAGGACGCTGATGGCGGATTGGCTATTCATTGCAGACGCTCATCTCCGAGAGTGGAATCTCGAGCCACAGACAAGGATCGTTCAATTCCTCGAGAGAGAAAAGAGGAACCTGGAGGTCCTGGTCATACTCGGCGATTTGTTTGAATTTTGGTTCGGGTTCGAACCATTTGCTTTCGAGGGCTATAAGCCCGTTTTGGCGAAACTCGAAGAGCTGGTCAGAGAAGGGGTCCGCATTCGATACTTCGAGGGGAACCACGATTTTGTTCTGGGGGGCTACTTTGAAAAAACCCTGAAGGCTGAAATCGTGTCAAAGGAATCGATATTTGACCTCGACGGAAGGAGAATCTATGTGGCCCATGGGGATCTGGTCAACCGAAGAGACAGGATTTATCGGACCTTCCGTCTTCTCTTGAGGAATGCCCTGACCTATTGGCTGATTCGACGAGCCGGACCGGCTCTGACCAAGAGGGTGGCTGGATTTCTCAGTTCGATCAGTCTGGGAAAACGGGCGAGAAGGCATCCAGAGAGGATTGAGCGCGTTTTTCAGGAATTTGCGGTCGAGAGAATGAAAGAAGGGATTGATGTGGTCATCTTGGCCCACAATCATCGGCCCCAGAGTTGTTCGTTTCAAATCGACGGGAGAAAAACCCTTTATTTCAATGTCGGAGACTGGATCAATCACTTCTCCTTTCTTCGCTACCGGCCTGGCCGGGGTTTTACGGTGGAGTATTTCGAGGAAAAAGACGAAGGCGAGAGGCCAAAGGAGAAAGGATAACCTGCAAATGACAAGCGGACATTCTGCCTTTATCCGCGGTTCTTTGAGATTTCCTTGATCCTTTATCCCCTGCCCCTTTTTCTTAGGAAAGCTCTGTGGGCTCCTTTTGACACGCCTGTATGATCTCCCTCCACAGCGTATCCCTTCCCTCACCTGTGGTGGCTGAAAAGGGGATGATCTGCCCTTCGAACCCACTCAGGCCCTCTCGTATCTTTCCGATCTGACTTTGCCACTTCGATCTTGGAATCTTATCGATCTTCGTCACAACCGCCACGGATGGGATTCGGTAATGGCGAAGCCACTCGGCCAGCTGGAGGTCCTGCCCGGTGGGCGTGTGCCTGGCATCGAGAAGAAGCACAGTGAGTCTCAGCTCTTTTCGGGTTTTCAGATAAGTCTCGACCATCGATCCCCATCTTCTCCGGATTTTCTCGGGGACCTTCGCAAAGCCGTATCCCGGAAGATCCACAATCGAGAGATTTGAATTCACAACAAAGAAGTTCAAAAGGCGGGTTTTACCGGGGGAAGAACTCGTCTTTGCAAAACGTTTGCGGTGGACGAGACGGTTTATGGCTGACGACTTTCCCACATTGGAACGGCCGGCGAAGGCGACTTCGGGGAGACCGTGACGGGGGTAGTCCCCTGGGTTGACAGCGCTGATGATAAAGGCCGCATCTTTTACTTTCATGAATGGAGACGCTTCTGCTCTTGGCTAGACTGAGATCCACATGAAGCGTAGGAAGAACCGTATCATATCCGCCGTAACCTGTCTAACTGCTCAACCGTGTTGATTTTGTACTGGTATTCGTTATAATCGCGAAAAAGAAGATGGACTGTTCGTTTTGCGATCGTGACAATTGCCGAATCTATCGGTGGCGATATGCGCTTCTGATCGGCCATCGGCTATCGATCTTCACGAGATTACCGTAATCGGAGGTCAGGCATGGCTTCGGTGGAAGATATTCTGAAAAAGCTGAAAGCAAAGGCGAGACCCGACCAGCTCGAGGGAATGGCAAGGTATGGGATGGCGATGGCGAACCGGCTCGGTATCTCTATCCCCGACCTGAGAAAGCTGGCCAAGGAGATCGGGAAGGACCACGAGGCCGCCTTGAAGCTCTGGAGGAGCGGGATTCAGGAGGCTCGAATACTCGCGGCTATGATCGACCGTCCAGAGGAGGTCACCGAGCAACAGATGGAGGACTGGGTGAAGGATATCGACTCCTGGGACGTCTGTGATCAGGTGTGCATGAACCTTTTTGAGAAGGTCCCCTTTGCCCGGGAAAAAATAACTGAATGGTCTAGGCGGGAGGAAGAGTTCGTCAAGCGGACGGCATTCTCCCTCATTGCCTGCCTCGCGTGGCACGACAAGGAAGCCCNNGATCGGAACTTCGTGAAGAAGGCGGTCAACTGGGCACTGAGGAACATCGGAAAAAGGAATCGGAGTTTGAACAAGGCGGCTCTAGAGGTCGCCAAAGAAATCCAGCAAATGGATTCCAGAGCTGCCCGGTGGGTCGCCTCGGGTGCAATCCGGGAACTCGAGAGTGAGGCCGTGCAGAGAAGGCTGAAACGGGCCAGCCTCTGACTTCTCAAGGGTGATCGATCGCGGGATTCCGAGTGATTCACCAAAACCGGAGTCTTCTGAGAAAACGCGCAGGGGTTACATCACGAGTCGTCGCTGAAAAATGGCCGTGGAGCGAAGATCCGAAAAGGACCACTTATTTAGATCCGCCTTCTCCTGATCGTAATTCCAGGCTGGAGATAGGCTTTTGTTCACCACATAGACTCAGAGGACACCGAGAATACCTGGTTTTTCAATGCCGGGAGACCTCAGCGAATCGCTTTGCATTCACCAGCGCAAGTATCGGCATTGAAAAAATCCATCCCCGTCATCGAATCCAGGGGCGATGTTCCGCCTCTTTCAATGTTCGGTGAGAATTCGACCCTGCCCCAAAGGGGCTGACGGTTTTTGTTTGTCGGACGGTGCCGACAAACAAAATCCCGCAAAGCGGGACTCTGCGTTCTCTGTGTCTCTGTGGTGAATCCCAACCATGGGTCTCTAAGTCATCAGAATGCGGAGCAAAAGGGGCGTTCTTCAGTCCCAACTAACGAATTGGGATGAGTATAAGAATCTGATCCCAAGGATTTTTTGATAAATCCGAGGCTCGCTCCAGGCGCCTGAACCCTGACGGGCCACTTCGTGTCAAAACGCTCCACCTGAGGCGAATCGGACAGTTGAGATCGCCTCTATTCTCCTGCCACAGGCGAGCCTCAGATTTATGAGCAAAGAAATCTGAAGGAGCGTTCACAGGGGGACCTGGGTTATTGGCCTTTCGGGCGGGTGTAAAAGCCCGGAAACTCCAATCACCAAAAGGGTTGAACCGTAAGGCTGTTTCCTGTAGAATATTACCGGTCAGAGCAGGCAGGGT
>JABAOF010016380.1_pt1 | contig 13064 bp, 10 predicted proteins | sample 7062171 | NCBI WGS metagenome assembly JABAOF01 (sample SAMN14538628, study PRJNA623070) | marine sediment metagenome | biome: marine biome [ENVO:00000428]; feature: marine pelagic biome [ENVO:01000023]; material: deep marine sediment [ENVO:00002113] | place: India: Gulf of Khambhat ...
CTGATCAATCACTATGTCCGCAAATATGATCAACCTTATCTCAGGGCGCAGTACTATCTCCACCCACATCCCTTGGAACTTCAATTGCGGAATCACGTTTGAGAGGATAAAGATAGAGCGCTACGCCTCTGGGAAAAAGCAGACACAAACCGCCCACGCGAATCCCTTCGACAGAATTGTCAATGCCAGGAGTGACTAGGCTTGAAGATTTTCTACACCGATGATTTCGTGCTCTCTCTCCCGAGGGGACACCGCTTTCCAATGGAGAAATACTCCCTTCTCAGGCAAAAGGTCTGTGAAGCCGGGTTGGTTCCTAGAGAAAACCTGCACGTTTCCCATGCGGCGAGTGATGAAGAGATCCTTCAAGCTCATGATCCAGAGTATCTCAGTCGTGTCCAGCATGGAGAATTGACAGAGAGGGAGATTCGACGCATCGGGTTTCCCTGGTCGATGGAGATGGTCGAACGCGCCCGCCGGTCGTGTGGCGCGACCATTGAGGCCTGCCGCGCTGCCCTCGAAGACGGCGTGGCCACGAGCCTTGCTGGGGGCACCCATCATGCCTTTCGAGACTATGGTCAGGGCTACTGTGTGCTCAACGACAGCGCCATTGCTTCGCGTGTGATGCAGGCTGAAGGCCGAGCCCGGCGACCTGTCATTATCGACTGCGACGCCCACCAGGGAAACGGCACCGCGGCGATCCTTGCCGACGAGCCTTCTATCTTCACTTTTTCTATCCATTGCGAGAATGGGTTTCCCTTCCGTAAGGTGAAGAGCGACCTAGATATTGCGCTCCAGGAGGGGGCCGACGACGACGCCTATCTCGATGCCCTTGAGGCGGGATTGCTCCGGGCTCTCGAACTGGCCAGTGCTGATTTCGCGATCTACCTTGCCGGTGCCGACCCTTATGTGGATGACGGTTTCGGGCGTCTCGCCCTGACCAAGGAGGGACTCGCCCGGCGAGACCGACTGGTTCTCCGGTATCTCCAAAGCGCAGGCCTGCCAGTCGCCATCACCATGGGCGGAGGCTACGCTCGACGGATTCACGATACGGTCGATATCCACTTCCAAACCGTGAGAATAGCGGTCGAAATGCAGAAACAAAGGAAGCAACCTGAGCAGACGATAAAAACGGACCAAAATCAGAGGGAGTTGTCTCATGATCGTTGAAGAGAAGTTTCGTGTGAAGGCCTCCATCCAGGAAGTCTGGGCGTTCATGCTTGACCCGGAAAAAATCGGTTCCTGTATACCTGGATGTGAAAAGATCGAAATTATCGGAGAGAATACTTATGAGAGTACCATCGCAGTCAAACTGCCCATCATCTCGATCGCGGTAAAATCGAAAACGACGGTCACAGAAATGGACCCCCCTCGTCACTTGAGGTCTGTTACGGAGGGAAGGGCCGATATCGGAGCGGGAACCTTCCAACTCGATACGGTCATCGACCTCAGGGAAACTGCCCGAGATGAAGTCGAGGTGTCCTACGCAGCTGACACAAGACTTGGTGAGGGACTCGTCGGCTTCGGGGAAAAGATCATGAGTGGCATGGCAAAGGGAATGGCAGAGCAGTTTGCAAAAAACATCCGGGAAAAAATCGAAAAAGAAAGGGGTTGACAGGATGAGAGGTAAAAGCCTGAGAATCGTCGCAACGGGCATTGTCCTGGCCGCTTTAGGGTTATCAGCCATAGGAGCCATGGCTGCGGAAGCTTCCAGGATATCCAAGGAGGACCTGAAGGCAATGCTTGGAGACCCTAACCTGGTCATCTTGGATGTGCGAGTGCGTAAGGATTGGGGAAAGGGTGAAAGAAAAATAACCGGCGCCATCCGCGAGAATCCGAAGAAATTCAATTCATGGGCCGACAATTATTCCAAGGATAAGACGCTGGTCCTTTACTGCGCCTGAGACAATGAGGCGACGAGTGCCAGGTTGGCACAGAAACTCATGGACAAAGGATATACGACGGTTTACCCCCTCAAGGGCGGCTGGAACGAATGGGTTGAGGCCGAATATCCGACCGAACCGAAATAATCGGAACAAAGTCCCTTGGCTCCTCGACGAATTGAAAAGCCGGCAAGAATTCGAGATCCAGGCAAACAGGAGATGGTCTCAAAGGTTTCGGGATGAGTCTCTCACGTTCACTCATCGGCCTCGGCATATGGATTGCCCTATGTTTCGGTGCTGCATTTCTGGGATCGATCTTTACCACACCGTCGATTCCAGGCTGGTATGCAGGACTCATCAAGCCGTCGTGGACGCCACCTGACTGGGTTTTTGGGCCTGTCTGGTCGGTTTTGTATCTCATGATGGCCGTAGCAGTATGGCTTGTGTGGCGACAATACGGGCTCTCCAAGGCGGCGGTACCCATCACGCTATTCATGTTGCAGCTGGCACTTAACGCTGCATGGTCGATTCTCTTCTTTGGGCTCCGGCTTCCCGGGGTGGCGTTTTTGGAAATCATCATGCTTTGGTTCGCCATACTGGCAACAGTGATTGCCTTTTGGCGAGCATCGCCTGTCGCCGGTTACCTCTTACTACCCTATCTTCTCTGGGTGGCCTTTGCGGCAGGACTCAACTTCACCATATGGCGCCTAAATGCCCATAGCATTGCCTGAGTCGGACATTTGATCCTTCGACGGTTGTGCGTTTGTCAAGTATGGCGTGGGCCAGGAGGGGCTAAATAAAGTCAACATGAAGTGTGACTATTCCCATGTGCGCGTTTTATTTTATTCGTTTTTTCTTGACATGATGTCCCGTTAACTGCTATTGATATGGTTTGACAGTGTTTAACAGCTGGCAAGAAGCAAAAGGAGGCCAATTAAAGAAGAAAATTAGAAGATTTTCCTGGTGGGCTGCGGGGAATCCCTGTGAATGCTCGTGTAATCCGCTTGGATCTCAAATCTTCCGCTCAGTTGGTTATCACAGAGGTTCACGCGCTCAACCTTGACGACGAAACGATGCCTCGATGGTTTCTTCGTCTTTGATTTCCCAGCCTAAGAGTTCTCTCTACAATCCTCGCCGCAACCTTATGCCGAACCAAATTCCCGCAGCCCTGCATGAGTGAATCCCGTAACCTGAGTGGTAGACTCTGTACCTGGATTCAGTGGCATGAATAAACCGGCTATCCTGATTGCTGAAAAGGACCAAATCCTGCGTCAAAACATGAAGTGCAGGCTCGTCAGGCACGGGTTTGATGTCATCGAAGCATGTGACACAAAAGACGTCCTCGAGTTATTTAAAAGCAAGAGTCCGGACCTCGTCATCGTCGGTTCTTCCCCCGATTTTACCTGGTACGAACTGGAGTTAGCGAAGAAAATCCGTAACTATGATAGGAGGGTATCGCTCATCCTGATCACCAGGCACAGCTCCGAAAGGCAGGTTATTGCCGCCCTCCGGGCGGGGGTCAACGACTACCTAAAACTGCCATTCTCGTGGAGCGAGTTTATGGCAAGTGTCAAGCGGAGCCTCGCTCATCATAAGATAAGTGCCCCTGACCTTAACAACGATCAGCCTATGATCGGCGAGAGCGAGGCAATGCAGGAGATCAGGAGGTACCTCCTCAAGGTTGCCGTGACGGACAGCACTATTCTCATCACGGGTGAAACAGGGACAGGCAAAGAACTGGCGGCTGAGTTAATCCACCAGAATAGCCTGAGGAACAAAGAGCTGTTCGTCTGTATCAATTGTGCCGCTCTTCCCGAGAGCCTGCTGGAAAGCGAGTTGTTCGGCTACGAACGGGGGGCCTTCACAGGAGCTGTCGCCACAAAACTGGGGAAATTCGAGCTGGCCGATGGAGGAACCGTCTTTCTGGACGAGATCGGCGACATGAGCCCATACGCCCAGGCGAAAATCCTGAGAGCTATCGAAAGGAAGGAGGTTTACCGATTAGGGGGAAAGCTGGACATTCCACTCGACGTCAGGATTATTGCCGCAACCAATCAAAACCCGGAGCGATTGGTTTCAGAAGGCAAGCTCAGAAAGGATCTCTACTACCGGCTCAATGTGGCTCGGGCCCACATGCCGCCATTACGCGAACGGAAGGAAGACATTTTGAGCTTAATTGACCACTACATCCGGGAATTGAACCACCGTTTCGGCAGCGAGGTGGAAGGCTTCACCGAAGACACCCTGGCGTCCTTACTCCACTATGACTGGCCGGGCAACGTTCGCGAGCTGAAGAACTTCTTAGAGGCAACTTTCATCAACCTGCCCTCCCGGAGAATCACTCTCATAAACTTGCCTAAAATGTTCCAGAAGCGGCTCAAAGAGGCCGCCGGGCTTCCCGAGAGTGAGCGCGACCGACTGCTGGCCATGCTTTTTGCCACCAACTGGAACAAGAGCCGGGCCGCCCAAAAACTCCACTGGTCACGAATGACCCTCTACCGGAAGATGGCCAAATACCACATCCCGAGAATACGGGCCGCATAATGGGAAACCTGACAAAACACTGTAACGGAGCTGCCTAAACTGTCACATAATAGCGTGACAGTTGCGTACTCCTTGCCACCCTTTCCGCTCCAGTTGATATGAATACTTTCCAAGGGCACCCACCGCCTCCTTATTGCTTATGGCCTCTCGCAGCCCTTTTCCTTTTTATGAGCGAGGTTGTGTGTATCACTCCACGTGACACTTCATGTAGAACGACTGGAACCGCAAACGATCGGACTCAGTTGAAAAATTGCGTGAGATCAGTAGCTTAAGGCAAAACCGTCTCAGAAACTAACAATTGGCACCTATCTTGCGCGAATCCTTCCCGTTGTGTACTCATTTCCACTCTGTCTCCCTTTGCTAACATTGCAGTACCTTGCGCTCCTTTCGGGGCGCCTCGAATCAGAAACCCGTGAGTTGCAGGGGTGTGAATGAGACTTCAGCGTGAATTCTCTCGAAGTAACCTTCGACTGGAAGGGCGGTACGCGAACTTTTTCAAGGTCGGCCACAACGCCTTTGAATTCGTGCTGGATTTCGGCCAATACTACCAGGAAGAAGGAGAAGAGCGGCTTCATACTCGAATCATAACCAGCCCTGTCCACGCCAAAGCGCTACTGGCAATAATCCAAGAGTCCGTCGATCGGTATATAGAGGTTTTCAGTTCCATCGAAAAGCTTTAAAAAAAAGACGAGTTATCTGGATTCCCAGCAGGTAAGAAGTTTTCGACTCTTTGTCGTACGTTTCTGTGCCAGATTTAGACAGTTTTTGCTAGGAGCGGAAGTTCTGTTATTCGACGGAGACCTATGAGGAACAGTAAAGAGAGTACAATTCTCAGGTGGTCCCCAATGTTGGAATCTATTGCTCAATTCGTCGATAAGCGAACTGGATGATCATTGATCGGTACCGTGGTTTTGATAAACAGCTTTCTTACGCGATTCTTCATCATGTTCTTCTGCAAAGGGACCGCTCGAATCTTCGTGCAGATTTTAGCAAGACTCGATCTTCACTGGCAATTGGGAAATTGGATAACCAAAGGCAGAGATGACTTGCTGCAAACCGAGTGAACGACTCTGGGATTTGTTCCAGAGTTCTGAATTATTACCAATAGGAGTGTAAACATAGATTCAGGATTTCAACTTTCTTTAAGATATCCTCAGAACATGGTGTGAAAGATGGGGTGGAAGATCTTACTCATCGTGGATGAAGATGACCGGACAATGCAACTGTCCGAATGCAGGTTTGGGAGTCAGTACCATGTTGTAAGGGTCTCGCACGGCAGAAGAGCAATTAGGTTAGCTGAAAAAAAGGGGGTAGCACTTCTAATCATCTCGCAGTACCTACCAGACATGGATGGCTTGGATGTTTTACGGAACCTGCAAAAGAGATCTCCCTCAACTCCTGCTATATTTGTTGGCAAGGAGCTTACCAAAGGGTACATCATTTCGGCTTTCAGGCTAGGAGCGAAAGACGTACTTGAAAAACCGCTAGACGAACACACCTTTGTGGAGAGCATCAACCGAGTTCTCGTAGCGGATGAAAAGGATCGGATTCAGCCCGCCCTAGGTGCGAGGTACCCACCCGCCAGCGGTGTTCAAAGGACTTCTGTCGGTCTTTTCAAAAATCGAAACATTCTGAGCAGTTCATGGTTAAAGTCCCTTGCCAGAACCTTCAAGCCCAGTGACTTTAGAGCACGAGTTAAGGATAGAGAGACAAAGGAGATCACGCCTCGCGGGATTGAAAAGGTTACACAAGAGAATCTGCCCCCTCGATTAAGAGTCTATTGTCTTGGAAGGTTTAAAGTCGTTTTGAGAGACCAGGTCATAGAGTCATGGCCAAGCCGCAAGGGAAAGGCGATATTTGCTTACCTCGCTTACAATCACAAGCAACGCATCTACAGGGACGTCCTAATCGATAAGTTCTGGCCGAGCTCATCAGCAGATTCTGCCAGAAATTGTTTGAATGTGACCCTTCACGGTATCAGGCGACTTTTTCATGAGACTGATCTGGTTCACGAATACATTCTTTTTAAGGACGAATGCTATTTCATAAACCCTGAGGTCGAGATTTGGTTGGATGTGGAGGAGTTCTTACAACACTGGAGGGCCGGCCAAAGCTTGGAACGCCAACAGAGTCCAGAAGCGGCAGTTGTTGAATACGAGTTCGCTCTTGCCAATTACCTGGGGGATTTCATGGGAGAGGATCCTTATGAGGCCTGGCCGTCTCTGGAGAGAGAAAACCTCAAGGAAATCTACCTGCTTGTTTTAGATAGGCTCAGTCGATATTACAGTCTCGACGGCAAATCCGAAACGGCGATCGATTTGTGTGAACTGATTTTGGCAAATGACAGTTGTCGAGAGGATGTCCACCAAAGGCTCATGAGATGCTACTACCGAATTGGGCAGCGCGATAAGGCGCTAAAGCAGTTTCGCAAATGTGCTGAAATATTGAGGGCAGAGCTGGAGGTTGAACCCACACGAGAAACCAATGAGCTCTATGAGCTCGTGAAGCGAGATGGCCGAGTTCCTGGAAAAAAAACCGATGTGCACATTTGAGCGCGGATTAAGTTCTTTTTGATCTCTTTCTAGGTTTAGCTTAGCATAATTATCGATAGGTTCGTGGTAAGTCGGTTTTGATATGTGGGCGTACGTTCAAGGATTTTGAACGAGGCTTGCGTGGGGCGAAGCATAACACCGTAGATGGAAAACCGGAGACAAGTGCACGATGGAGCACGTCACCAAGGGATTGGAGAGCGTCAGCGAGTCCAGCGAAGGCGCCAGAATGGGATAGTTCACTGGCCAAATCGCAGTAAGGCCTGCAAGTATCGCCCGCAGTCTCTCCCACCATTCTGGGGAGGAGTAGTTCTTTTAGCCCTCCGGCTTCGGCCGCCTCAGGCTCCACAAGGCGATCTTCGAGGGCAAAGGGTGCTCCTACGTCTTTTGCCTTACTCTATCACCAAAAACAAAAAAAGCCTCTTACTGGGGCTCCGAATAATCCGACAATCTCCCCCCTTTAGTCAACCTATTGTGNNGATAATCTGAGAAATAACACCCCCCCTCCCCCAGAGTCACAGGGTCAACGCGCCCGTGGGCTGGAACTTCTGCATCCTGATCTATGGGCTCTCCAGAGGACTCTGATACGAGGAGCCACCTGAATATAGTCAAAGAACGGACAACTCCTGACAGTTAAAACCGCTCTAATTTAAGCCTTAGAAGTTCCTGTGCCTTTCCACCCACCCGCCGAATCCCGATTGTCCTGGACCTCCACATGTCGCGACTCTTTTCCATTGGCACGGACACCCGTTCTCTCCTGCGCTCTTGCGCCAGCAAACGAAGTCTAACAACCTAAGCAGCTCCTGGCATGTCAATTGCACAGAAATTGGACAATGAAACTGCTTTCCATTTAGAGTGAGATAGTTCTACCAAGGATCCATAACTATTCGACTTTTTCNNAATAGCCAACATATGCCTAAGCACATAGTTAGGAATTCCTGGCGTCTTTGCAAGCAAGATCAGCGGCAATCCATCAAAAAGATGAACAGAAAAGGAGACCTATTTTGGGAAAGAAAATCAGTAATGTAAAAGTCAAATCCAACCCTTCTCCGAATGTTGAGCTTCATCGATGCGAAGGTTTCCGCGAGGGAGATTGGATAATCTATCTCTGTGAACAATGCAATTATGAACTGAGAGATAACCAGCGTACGGGGGAGCTGATCGTTCACAACCCAAAAGCGGAAGTCAACCATTCGGGAAGCTATTTTCCTTCTTCTTACAGACAAACCTTCGGGAATTTGAATTAGAATGATTAGCCAAAAATCCTATCCTTCGAGGATCAAAATAGTCCGAGTTTCTTGTCAAGGCCGGTCGACAAACTTCTAGACGTCTTAAGATTCGACTTTTCTTAGAGTCTCTGGCAATTTTGCTTACAAAATACTGGAGCTGTGACCTTTTGTTGTATGAAACTAGCGGCCATCAAAACGTGTATTAAAAAGAGCCAAAGGCTGTCCTGGCCGGCCGATGAACCAAAGACTCTGTATTTTCGAAAACCCTTCAAGCATAACCAGTAATACCAGGGTCTTTGGCAAATACAAAGTCCGATCCCTAGGCCCAAGAATCTCCTTTACTCAACGATCACCTCGAGATCTTTCTCTCCTTCAATCCTTGCAAACGGTGCAAATGTAAAGATCCTGAGCGAATATTTTCCAGGCGCGAGCCCTGCCATGTCAACTTGATTCTCATACTCCATGATTCCTGGATAAAGGGTATCCGCCACACGGTTTCTTGCGATCACATTTTCTCTCGTTACATCGGTGGCAATTACGCCAATGTCATACGTAGTGGTGTCGATGTCCAGATTGTTTGCTGTGGGCATCACCGGGAGATGCAGACGCGTGAATAATCTAAACGGTCGGTGCGCTCGCAAGGGACGCCCGGGCTCAAGAAAACGCTTCAGTTGTTGGAATCTTATTTCCTTGAACTCTGCGGGTGGCTTGGGAGGCTTGGTTTTCGAGGGCGCTCTAGCATCGGTCTTTCGCAATTCTGAAATCTTCGTAGGCTCAACCCTGGCAGACGTCTCAGCTGGCTCGGCAGTGGGCAAACTCGTTTTCTCTTCTCCCGGCAGTGCAGGAAGGCGTTCCGAGATATAGTCAGAAATAGCTTTCGCATCAACACCGTCAAATGAAACTGGGTCATCATAAACTGGGATGGATGTTATTTGACCCCGATAATGTCCCTCACGTGGGTAGAAGTGGACACGGAATTTGGCAGGCGCTTCAGATTTCTCCTCGTCTCCTGCCAGTTTCTCTTTGAGTGTTTCAATTTCTTTTTCAAGTTGTTGACTTTGCCGCTCCGCTTCATGCAGATTTCTGGTTGCCTCTTGAATCTGACTGGATGAATCTTCCTCAATTTCTTGCAGCCTCTTCCTTAATTCCTCATTTTCCTCCATGACTTTCTGAGCCTGTTGCATTTCCGCTTCCGCTCGCTCTGATTTCTCCAGTAGTTCTTTTACTTCCCCCCGGGCTTTCCGCAGCTCTTTTTCACAGGTCAAAAGTCTGGTCTTTTCCATTTGGAGAGTCGCTCTGGTTTCAGCCAGCTCCTGGCCAAGTTGCGCTTTGGTCTTGCGCTCGACTCGGTTACGGTCTTTCTTGGGGCAATCATTCATAAACGCACCTCCATAAATGCACTTCGTGTTTCACCTCAGTCTCTCTTTTTTTCTTTTTGATGGTTTTGTTCCCAAGTCTGTAACTAAGTAACAAACTCCTTCGGAACGATTCTTCTTAATCTTTCGTTCATATATGCTGTTCCTCCTATCAATGAAAACCTCTCATGTCTCTTATTCCCTAGCCGAACTCCCACGTTCCTTTGGCTAGAGCTTCATTGAGAAGAGCAACAGCCCGGCAGCTTTGCAAAAATCAAGAAGAGACGGATGGGTCTGGCACGACGACGAGACCCATCCGTATGAAAACCGCAAATTGTGGTGATCGGGATATCTTAATCCTCACCACCTAATTCATGAGTTTCCCTAACCACTTCGAAAGCCATCGCCTCATCAAAACCGGAAATCCCTAGTCGCTTGCAATTTGAGTCTGACGCATCAGGGTCGGGAGGGTCATTCGGGTAAGGAGGACCTCCCATGTACTTCCAGAATTTCCACTGCAGGACAAGCTTATAGACGGCCTCGGGTTCAAAGCTCACAGGCGAATCGGGTATCTGGGTCGGATCATCCACGCGCACATCCCCAGTATACAACAGTTCAAATGTCGTGGTGGTGGGCCTCCAAAACCATGTATTTGGCTGCTCCGTCCCAGGTTCAAGCCAATTCACGAACTTTTTGAGGCGGATCGATTGGGTACTGGCTGTAACAGGTTGCACACAAACGGCAGAGGCGATTACGCTAGAGAAAAACGGTTTGCTCGCGATGAACTCGACAAAACTGCCGCTTAAGCGCCCGGTATGGTTTATTTGAATGCCACGGTCGATATCCAAAACCTGGTCGTGATGTACGTCACCATACAAACCCTTCGTGGGATCTTCCTGCTCGAGAGGATCGTATTCCCTCATGAATGGATGTCCCTGCTCTAGCCGGGGGTTACCGAGCGGACCGTAAAGCGCCTCAATTCCCGGTGGATGCAAGTTTACGTTCCCAAAGACTCGGTGTTCGGCGCAATAAGCGACGTAACCTGGAATGCCAGGCGCCGTATGTGGTTGCTCTACGCCTAGACCGGGTGGCATATCAGGTACNNACAGGGAAAATCAAAGGAGATCAAACTGCCCGCCTTCATGGCTTCAGGCGGATTTACAAATTGCTCTGGCATGACGCACCTCCTTAATCGTTGGTTGTGCTAGAAATTGGATCAGGTCCGTACGTGAGCCCTGCGTGTAGCTCGATCCAACTCCTGCGTTAAAGTTAATTTTCTGACTGAGTTTCTCCGGAGAATTGTTACGAACCTAATGGTATTGGTATAAAGTGAAAGTTAGGAAGGAATTAAAAAGTGCTTAATTTTCGGTTAAACTCGTCAATTTTTTCTCAACAACGAGGCAATCTTACCATAGGTCCTCATAAAGCTCACCTTCCATGAAGTCCCCTCCATAGATAGCGATGGCGAACTCGTATTCAATCATTGCTGCCTCAATCCTTGCCTAGCGTTCTAGCCTTGGCCGGCCGTCTTGTAAGGTCGAAACTCCTCGACATCCAGTTAAATTTCAATTTTGGGGTTCATAAGGTGGCACTCATCCTTGAAAGAATGTGTTTTTGGATCGGATCGATTGCATGAAGACTCCGCCTATTCCCATGAAATGTCACGTTCAAGCATTTTCAAGTACAATCGGGTAACGAGCTTGGCCAATGCTCTACGACCTGGTCTCTATTAGGTGTCAGGTGGCACTTTTGAACCTTGATTTTCGGCAACAGGTGAGATGTGTACAATTTCGTCAGAAATAGATACGTTTTGGAACTACCCCAGGATTTGTAGCTTCCCAGGTGAGTTTAGAGAATATCTTTTCCTCGCTGTACAAAAGAGCAGTCACAGACATTTGAGGAGAATCACTCCGTGGGAGAGGCCGTCAAAATCACCTTCGTTTTCAACATTGCTGAATCTGTTAGTGCGAATACATCCCGAGACGGCGCGGCATTAAGACTATCGATCCTGTTCAGTTTTGAACACCTAGCAGGAGGGCTACCGGTCTGCCGGCGTAAGGATCAGCCCATGTGGGGATCATTTCTCTCTCTTGAAGATCTGTCCGTGCGTGGCTGAGCTTGAAAGGTCTAGAACGGAAAAGCATTGCACTCTAAGACATAGATGAGCAGGAAGACAAACGAGAGATGCCGTCCTTCCGAATAGACGAGAAGCCAGGTGTCAGAGAGCGTCAACTCTCCAGCTCAAACGAAAATCTTATTGAAATTCCTTTTGTTATCATCGACTTGTTTTACTTGACAGAAAAATATGTTACATTAACCTAAGTTGACATTAATCCAAACTAACCATTTTGGCCAGAAGAAAAGTATCCCTATTAGCGGCCGCTGTGCCTTTGTTGCTCCGGTTCGGGTGCAGCAAAAGAAAGCAAGAACAAACACCCAAGAAAGAAATAGAGTGAGCAGTTTCCTGGCTTCCNNGTTTTGTAATCTCACCACAGGTCTTAATCCCGCCCATTCCTTTCCTTCGTCCCGTTTATTTGCTGTTTCGTTGCTCTGGCACGATATGTGCACAACAAAAAAACAAAACTACAGGACGCTCTCGGCTTTCTTGCGTTTAATGCAGGAAAATGAATGAAATCGGTAGAGCTTAATTTCGACTATCCAAATGACGGTTCGATCCACCACAAATACCAAACCCGTATGGAGGGTGACTGGATCGTCTTTACTTGTCCCAAATGCCCTGGTCATCAGCGCCGTTTAAACTTGCGTACGCACCAAATGATGTCTAAGGGTGTGAACGTTAGGAGGAACATTCGGCATAGTGGCTTTCACATACCAATTCCTAAAGAGCTGAATTAAAGGTAATTCAAAAAGTGAAATGAGGAATTAGCCTGCACCAATTAAGGTCACCGGATCCTTTACGCCCTCTATGAAGTGACGAGACCTATGGTCAGTCCTGTTCAGCCAGGGGTGATCTGAGCGATATGTTAAACTTACCTGTACGAAACCCATCGGGCTAATACAGTCTCCATTGCAGTTTCCTCTATTTTCCTATCGGACAAATTGGCCAACTCGCCCATCAGATGGGACAGGAAACCATTTCAGATGAGGCCCCAGACAACTTCCTCATTTGATATGAGTGAGGGTGTGAAAGCAACGGTTAGGGTATTTGACGGCGATGCCGTTCTTTTGACACCGACCGCAAATTTGACCAGGAGCTTGGCCCCGTACCCAGGCACTGCAAGGATGTCGTGGTCGTTCCATAAAGGGCATCAAGTCAGACGCCATAGTACAGGATGAACCCTGCCAGATAATTCCTTAACACCGGTCGGATTAATCTAACCTTGACCCTCGATTTGTGCATTGTCACTAGGACAAGTCCAGAGCATTGAACATGATGAATTGTTCTGTCACGAAGATGGGCTCGAGGGAACAATTTAACTGGAGGAACAACAAGCAAATCTGCCGAGACACTTGACGCTCCATGGGCCAGCGGTTTATGAATTCAAG
>JABAOF010006888.1_pt2 | contig 13061 bp, 14 predicted proteins | sample 7062171 | NCBI WGS metagenome assembly JABAOF01 (sample SAMN14538628, study PRJNA623070) | marine sediment metagenome | biome: marine biome [ENVO:00000428]; feature: marine pelagic biome [ENVO:01000023]; material: deep marine sediment [ENVO:00002113] | place: India: Gulf of Khambhat ...
TTGGTGCTTTTTCTATTTTGATTTTAGGATATTTTGTTTTGTCAAGTGCCCAAGCAGGACAGCTAGCAATTCTTACTTTGGGCTTGATTTTCATAGGGATAGGTGCAGGAGCGTTTAAACCCATTATTTCAGCTGCTATCGCACATGTTACAACTGAAAAGCAGCGAAATTTGGGATTCTCTATTTATTACTGGATGATCAATCTTGGGGCGTTTGCAATACCGCTTTCTCTTGGATTTATTTTTCCTGAACAATTGAGACATCTATATTATTGGGTATTTGTAATTTCTGGTACATTAATTATCCTCAATACAATTATTGCTTTTTTCTTTGTAACAGAACCTGTTGAGCGGCAAAAAGATCTGAGTATCAAGCAAGCTGTGCTGAAAATCGTTCCAGCATTAAAAGATAAGAAATTCGTGTATTTACTAGCAATATATTCAGGATTTTGGTTTATGTATGCTGTAAACCACACCTTCCTTGGACCGTATATGGTAAGTTTTAAAATTATGCCTGGGTGGTTTTCCCTACCCTTCTTAGCAATAGTAAATCCAGGAACCATTATCGCAACTGGTCCTTTTCTTGGCAAAATGGTTGAGAAATATAAATCCCTGAATGTGATGATGGTAGGGATGATAATATATGTAATAGGATTGATGATCGCATTTTTTGCTAAAGTACCTGCTCTTTTCCTTACAGGAATTATCATTTTCTCTTTAGGCGAGTTTATCACGCATCCAGGATTTATTGCCTATGTCTCCAAAATCTCTCCGAAAGATAAGGTCACTGTATATATGGCCTGTGTTTTTATTCCTACAGGTGTAGGAAATGCAGTCGCAGGTGTTGTTCAAGGAGTTATGTGGGGTAGCATTGTAGAATCCTCTCAAATGCCAAAACTCTTTGGTGCAATTATCGCAGCTGTTGGTGCGTTGACAATAGGATGTCTTATCCTTTATAACAGGTGGATAAATAGGATGGCAAAAGAAGAACGACCAGAATACAAGGAGGATAGAAGCATTTGGGTGAAATTGTCGTCCTCAGCAATTGCATTTATGTTTATCCCGGTATTAATCGGCGTGGGATTCACAGGTGGAACTGATATTTATTATGGAACTGAAGAAACAGATGGTGGGGTGAGCTTAACAGACTGGTCAAAATATGAAATTATGGCAGGCAACCCCATAACAATGGGAGGTTATGCGGACGAAAATACCGATACACTGGTCACGGGAATAATCAAGGAAGAGAACCTTATATCCATGAATTTAATATTGACCTGGACTGACGAGCCCGATGTACAATACGGTTTTAGAACCTACGAGAACGAGCCAGATTTTTTCTCTCTTCGGGTTGAAACTCCTAATGGTAGTGAAGAAAGGGAGGGACCAGAATCCAATGCCCATGGAGAATCAGGGGAGATTATACTGACAATAATCTTCGGGCCTGACGTAGATCCCTACCTGAACGGTACCGGCCAGTACAATATTACTGTAGAATGTGGTGATTGCGGAGATCTATTCACCACAGGCCTCATCGGATTCACAGATGATGGCAACGATTGGGACTTGACTATTGACTACAACTATTACATGAAACCTGAGTGAATTTACCCAGTAATTAAGAATAAAACAATTATACCCCCACACCCATTCGCCCTACGCTGTTTAGATTCAAGGGGAGGTAGACAATATGGAACTCAAGAACGTGGTTGTAGATAAGGAGAATAACATAGGCATAATTTCCATGAACAGACCGCAGGCACTGAACGCACTCAACTCAGAGACGCTTTCTGATTTAAAGACCGCCTGCCAGGCTCTTGGTGATGATGCCGATGTCGGAGTTATCATAATAACTGGCATGGGGGAGAAGGCCTTTGTGGCTGGTGCAGACATAAAAGAGATGAAAGATATGACTCCATTAGAGGCCAGGAGATTCATGCACTTTGGGCAGAGCGTTTTCAACGAGGTAGACAACCTGCCCAAGCCTACGATTGCCGCGGTGAATGGCTATGCACTGGGCGGAGGATGTGAACTCGCTTTGGCATGTGATATGATCATAGCATCCGAGAAGGCAAAATTCGGTTTGCCCGAGGTTACTCTCGGCATACATCCGGGATTTGGAGGAACACAAAGACTGCCCAGACTTATCGGTGCAGCAAAAGCAAAAGAACTTATCTTCACAGGCGATATGATTGATGCCGATGAAGCCTTGAGAATCGGTCTTGTGAACAAGGTGGTTCCTCCAGAGAATCTCATGGACGTTGCAAAAGCCCTGGCACAAAAGATTTTAAAGAATGGCCTGATTGCGATCCGTCTCGTAAAATCCGCGATAAATGCTGGATTGAATGTTCCACTTGAAAAAGGTCTGGCTTACGAAGCTGAGACTCAAGGTTTGGCCTTCGCAACAGAGGACAAGAATGAAGGTTTGGAGGCCTTCTTGGAGAAGAGAAAACCGAACTTCAAGGGAAAGTAAGAATATGGAAGTCCAAGTCTCGCCTGAAAAAAGCATCGAGATAGACGATGAAATCGTGGAATTCATAAAAAAGCAGGGGCATGACTACAGGGTCTGCACCTCATGTTTTGGTGCCGAAATACTACCTATTACTATGAAATCTCCAAAACTCTCCGATATAAGGGTCAAAATCGGCAATAATATTCTGTATATATCAAAAGTTCAGGCTTCATACATAAAGAAAGTGGATAAATCCATGCTAAGGAGTTCGGATCTTTCAGAAATAGAGAAATGTTTTTTATGAGGATTTATCTCATCCTTTTCCAAACTGTACCAGTTTGAGTATCCTCCAAGATTATGCCTTGAGACTTCAACTTCTTCCTGATCTCGTCCGCCTTCTTCCAGTCTTTTGTTTTTCTTGCCTCCTCCCTTTCTTTAAGCAATTCTTCTTGCTCTGAGGTTAAAGCCTCCTCTCTTTTAACAACAAAAGTGACACCAAAAATTCCCTCGAACTCCTCGAATAAGAGGAGTAGAGGCTCTGCACATTTAATACAGATTGTACCGTCTCCAATCAAACCGTTGATCTTCCTCACAAATTCGAATATTACTGCTGATGCGTCGGAAGTGTTGAAGTTATTGTCCATCACCTCAACCAAGTTTTTTCGGGTATCATCGATAAGAACCTTAACTTCCGATTTTACGCTCTCACCCTCACCACCTTTTTCCATCAAAATTTGAAGGTTCTCTGTGGTGTTCCTGATCTTTTGCAGCTTTCCTTTTGCCTCTTCGATCTTCTCTTCAGCAAAATCTACTGGTCTGTAGTACGGATTGAACGAAAAGAAGAATCTTATCACTTCAGCTCCATGCTTATCAATAGCCTCTCTGGCAGTAATGTAATTACCCAAAGATTTGGACATCTTCTGTCCTTCAATAAGAAGGAACCTGTTGTGCAGCCAATATTTTACGAATGGAACCTTACCAGTGAAAGCCTCAGCCTGGGCTATCTCAGCCTCGTGATGTGGAAATATAAGGTCTTCACCTCCACCATGAATGTCGTACTGTGCACCAAAGTTAGAAATTGAGATGGCTGTGTCCTCGATATGCCAGCCTGGCCTTCCCTCGCCCCAGGGTGAATCCCATGATGGCTCGTCAGGTTTCTTCTTCTTCCATAGGGAGAAATCTATGCTGTTCATCTTCTGAGGGTTAGGCTCTATTCGTGATACTCTTTCATCCTTCATTATATCCTCAAAAGTACGATGAACCAGCTTGCCGTACTCATCGAACTTTGAAACATCGTAGTAAACTCCATCATCGATTTCATAAGCATAGCCCTTCTCAGCTAAGCCTTGAATCTGCTCGATTATTTCCTGGATGTAGTCTGTTGCATTTTCGTATTTGTCAATGGATGTGACTTTCAAATCCTTCATGTCATCGTAATATTTTTGAGTGAACTCCTCAGCCAGTTCTTTTACAGAGACTCCAACTTCGTTTGCCCGTTTTATCAATCTGTCCTCGATGTCAGTTATGTTCTGGAGGTAGAAAACATCATATCCTCGATAACGCAGATACCTGGCTATTACATCGAATGCTATGTACGATTTCGCATGCCCAATATGTGTGTAATCGTATACCGTAGGACCGCACACGAACATTTTTACTATCTTGTCTTCCAAAGGAATGAACTCTTCCTTGCTCCTTGTTAGAGTATTGTAGACCTTTAACACATTCAAACCCCAAAATTTCGATTCAATGGAGCCGGGGGGGGGATTTTCAAGTCCGCCCAGCAGGTTTCAACAGCCTGAAGAGCGAAACCTTTGAACTCCCGTAAACCGATCTGCAGTCGGACACATAGCCTCTCTGTCACCCCGGCATTCTGAAATGTGAAGCTCTAAATTAATTCCAAAGATTTAAATGTTGGGGTTATTCGTTCTGCGGTAAATGGGTTGAATTACTCAAATCTCCTCTTTGGGTTGCTAACTATTGATTATCAAGTTAATTGTTAGCTACAAGTAACCTACATGTACAGCGAAGGAACTTATACGTAAGTTAATAATAATGATCAGTGAAGGTGGTTGAAAAAATGTATTGTTGTCCTGAATGTGGAAGTGAAATGATATATCACTTTCAGTATTATCAATGGTACTGCAATAAATGTATGAAATATCTGGAACAATTTGTTACAGAAAAATAGGGTTCAAAATCACACTGTAAAAATGTCCTTTCTAAATATCATAATGGGCATCATAATGGTGTTTTGCGTTACTACCATCTTATTATTTATTACGGGTTTAATTCAAATACATATGGGATTATATAACATATTAAAATTCCATTCCCAAGAGACAAATGATCTATCTTTATTTGCAAAGGGACTTACTAATATACTTATCACACTGGCATTATTTTTCAGTCTTCATCTCTTTATAAATAAGACCCTTAGGAAAAAGGAATGGTGGAAAAGGCTATTTGAGTACTTTAATCTGGACACCAAATCGTCTAAGGGGAATTATATACTTAAAAGAAATATAATTGCAGCTTTTCATACATTTTATGGTTCAATGATATTGGTCGGAATAATAACGGTTATATTTGGAATTGTTGTTCTAAATATCATCGATAACACGATCTTTAACATTATTAGCTGTATAATAATATTTATCGGTATCATCCCAATATTTTGGGCCTATTGGCTATATCAATCCGATATGGAAAAGTTCACTCAATTAATATTACCAATATTCCCGGTAAAAGATAATGACAATTGATTAAAAAGATGCAACCATATTTTTCTTTCTTAGGAACAAACAATGGGCTTAAGAACCATAACATTGATAAAATAAAAGGAAAGATTTTTATTCTATTAACTAATAGCCAATAACATGCGAGGATTTACATACCCGGCACATTATCCGGAAAATTGTCCACCAGAGCCGTATACAGAACTTCCTGACTATTATCATAGAATGGTTCTTAAAAGTGATGGTATAAGATCAAAGGATTTTAAATCATATTATGAGAGAAATAAACGAGTTGATTCTGATAAGGTAAATGGATGTAAACAACGATCTGTTTCACTTTTCAAGAATAAAGAAGAGGCGATAAATATCTTATATCAGTTCCCTGGGATGCCATATAGATTCATTGCAAGGATTTATTTACCAGGGGGTCATGGAGTAATACATCATACGCCAAATGAGAATGGTAAAAGTCATCATGATTGGTGGGTTCCTAAGGAGGTAGATCCAACATCGTTTAAGTTCGAAATAACTGGACCGTATAATAGGTGATGGGCATGTTTAAAGTAATCGGAACTAAAGAAGAAAATATTTCATTCGACGATTTCAAAAAAGAAAAGGTTTTTATTTATTTTGATTTCCCCCGATTAATCTTGATGAGTTCACCAGATGATGAAAAATGGATATTTAGTTGGTTATGTAATGATGAGTTGGAAAAAGAAGAGGAAAATGAGATAATTAACAGATGGATAGCCTTTAAAATATCAGATAATAGATTAAAAGAGATCGAATCTGGTGATATTTCTTTAAGAGAGCTTATCTTACTTTGTGAGACTTTTGAAGAAGAATATCTTCAATTTTATATTTTCGATTCAGTGGGTATGTTCGATATTAAAGAAGTTTGGAGCATAACTCCTGAATTAATACCCGAGGAATATTTACCCAAGGATGATATACCTATAATAAAGCAGAGAGTTGAAAAATCCCTTCCCTGTTTTCAACAAGGAAAACTAAATTTAGATATTCATTTTTTTCCAGAAATTAGCCAACCTGGAGAAATACCTTTGGCATTATTAGGACCTTTTCAAGAGAATCTTCAAAACTATATTACAAGAAGTGCAAGTAATTTAGCCCCTAGAGAACATTTAGCTGAGATATATAATTGGACACCTATTAATGCCTGTGATTTTGCAGCTGGTTCCGTACATTTATATTGTGTTAGTATCGAAAATGAGGTGGAAAAAGTCGAGATATTAGAAGAATGTTGTGAAATCTTAAAAGTATTATGTGACGGAAAATACCCCATTGATAAATTAGAGAAATTTGAATCTAAAATCGGTGAAAAGGCCTTCACCCCCCTTAAAATGTTCTTATATCACATAATAGAAAATAACATCTCAGTGAATTTAAAATGGAATTATAGTAATGATAGAAAGTGGAAATCACTTATTTTAAATAAACGAAAAGCTCAAAAAGTACTAGATTTCATGGATGAATACAAAAGTGAAGAAAATAAGAGATATGAAGAATCAATAAGGATTGTTATAAAACTTACCCAAAGTGAAGCTGATGATATAAGAAAACCAGCTCCGACTTCTGGAGGTTTTCAAGGATTATTTGAAAAACTGCAAATGAACTTAGATGATAATAATATTTTAACCTTACATATTGAAGATTTAGAAAGAATTGTTAGATATGCTTTAGAATATGGAAAAGGTGGCTATCAACAAAGGCTTTTTGGTATAATAAATGCTTTAGAAAGAATGAAAATCTCAATTAGAGGATTAAGATAATCTGTTCAAGAGCTCCATATTAGTTTTAAAATATTCTCTATCTATCTCAAATCCATAACACTTTACATTTAATTCTTGACAAGCAAAACTAGTATTGCCTATACCCATAAATGGATCAAGAACTACGGTACGCTTGTTATATCCATGAAGTTTAATACACATTTCAGCTAATTTAGATGGAAAACTGGCAGGGTGAGGTCTATCTTTCTCCCTTGATTCAATTGTTTCATATGGAATATACCAACAATTTCCTCTGCATCGGACCTTTTTACTCCCATTTTTCCAACGAGAAACATTACTTTTATCTTTATATGGAACTCCTATAGAAAGTCTATTTATGGCAACATTGTTATCTTTCGTAAAATGAAATATATATTCATGGGTATCATTCAAAAATCTCTTGCTATTAATTGGTTTATAATGGCCAACTATACACATTTCTTCTTTCCCATAACTATTATTTTTAATAGCTATCGATTTTACCCAATGAATCACATTTTGAAGTTTTAAATGATTTTTTAATCTCGTAACTATTTCAAATGGACCCCATGGATCAATAGGTTTTGAACCAATATTCAGAAAGAAAGAACCTTCATCTTTTAAACGTTCCTTTATAATTTTAATAACTTCTTCAAGCCAGTCTAAATATTCACTCCTTGATAAATTGTCCTTATATGTAGAATAAGAGATGCCAAGATTATAAGGTGGCGAAGTAACAACAACATCAATTGAATTCTTAGGGATGTACTTTTTCATCCCTTTTACACAATCCATGTTATACAATTCAATTAAATCATCCTTAAATTTTGGTTCCTTTCCCATAATTAATCACCCCATTCCAATTTGCCTAATTATCTTTTCTACCGTCATATTTTACAATTTCTACGACAAGTTGGTTTCCCTTAATGCCCCATCGGAAGTGCATCCCTTTTTTAAGTTCAAGTTGACCTATAATAAATAGAGGAACTGTTGTTCTAAGGGAGGTTCCTTTTGATGTGCCAAGACTTGGGATGGTTTCATCTGCCCTGGTCCTCTTAGGCATTCATATACTTGGTGACCTTAAGTCACTAGGCTTATTTATAATTTTTTCTGTTTAATTTAATATTTAAGCTTTTATATTAAACTTTAGAAATATAGTTATATTTAATGATAATATTCGACCTTTTCATCGTGAGTCAGAAGGAGATTGTTTTGATTTTCAAGAAGTAAGTAATAGTTATTGAACCTTTTATTTTATAGTGAGGAAAAGATTTTAACGATTGGGAGACATATATTACAATCGCGAAGGGCAAGTTGAAGGAGATAAAATGAAAAGGGCAGTGCATATGCTGTTTATTNNGTTTATTCTGGCTATTGTGCTGAGTGGATTTACCGGAGTATTAATCATCACCCCATCATCAACAAGTGAATATACACCTCACATGCCAATCTTTATCGGGGGAAACGAGGATCTTGCGGAACAAGCTGCAACTGGGGGATGGTCTGGTAATGGGACAAAGGAGAATCCATATATTATAGAGGGATATGAAATAAATTGTTCTCAAACTGATGGTATCCATATAGGATTGACTAATTCCCATTTATTAATAAGAGATTCTTTATTTGTTGGTAATTCTTCAGGTATTTATTTAGGTAAAGCGAAGAATGTAACAATTATTAATTGTATTTTCCAAGATAATTACTGCGGTATAGAAATATATTCTTCTTATGGTAATACTTTTAAAAACAATGTGGTGACAAATAGTTATTCTGATGGTATAAGTTTTTGGTTTTCATCTGATAATATATTGTCCAACAACATAGTAACACAATGCGCTTATGGATTACGATTATTTAAGACTACAGAATCAGTTGTTTTTAATAACACATTTGTCTCTAATAGATATGGTGGTATTAACCTGGCAGATGCCAGGTATACTAATATTACGAACAATGTTGTCTCCAACAATTCTGAATATGGTATCATTTATGGTGGTTCCAATAAAAACAACATTATTGGCAACACTATATCTTCGAATAAATGGGCGGGTATTTGTTCCGTTGATTCCCATTGGAATAATATTACATACAACTCAATTTCTTCTAGCAAATACCATGGTATCTATCTTATAAATTCTTCCAAAAACAATATTTCAAGAAATATAATATCAAATTGTAAATATGGTTTACATTTACGCTATTCCAAGGACAATAACTTCAAAGATAATACATTTTTAAACAACGATTATGATCTCGTCGATAGGGATGACACCCTCTGGGTTGATCTTAAAAACGTTTATAATTTAGTGTTCCCGGTGATATTGATTTTATTTATGGTTTTGTTAGTTAAAGTTACCAAAAAAAGGATGCAAAAGAAGAAGCATAATGTTAAATCTGCTGAAAAAGAAGATTCTGAAACTACATCGAAAGAGGAAGATGAGGAGTTAAAATTAGATAGTTAAGTAGAATTATTTTGTCAAAAATCAAACCAACAAACTTAAATAGAGTATCACCAGTTTAAAAGAATAGAGCGGAAATAAATGGGGATATTCAAAAATTTAATGGGTATCGGGAAGCAAATCTATGGGAAACGCCTATCCTTCCTTATAGCCATGACATTTGTGATATTATTACCAATCTCTATGATGATACCAAATTTTCAAGAAATTGAGGACTCAGATTCACAAAACTTAGATTTTTCCGAGAGTGAGGCTGAAGGTGAAGATTCCTACTTAGGTATGCCTGGCATTCAGGATACCGAAAGTGTAAACCCATTATTCTTGATTATTCCTTTGTACTATAAAACACCGCAGAACCTTTTTCTGAACGAAACAAGAGCCAACATTCATGAGATTATCTCAAGCAATCCTGGAATAACCTTCGGTGCCATAACACGAGAACTGGGATTGGCACCTGGTGAATGTCAATACCACATTAGAGTCCTTGAAAGGGAAGGATACATCAAATCAAAAAGAGCAGGGAAATACACACGATATTATCTGACAGGTCAAAAGGCCTCTGAGGTTTCTAAAATCCAGGAGCAAATTTTATTAACCATCAGAGAGAAAAGTGGCCTCTCCCAATCAGAAATCGCATTAAACCTTGGTATAAGCAGGCAGGTTGTGAACTACAACATAAAAATCCTAGTGAAAAAAGGCGAAGTAATAGAAGTCCGAGAAAATCACAAATGCTGCTATTATTCTGTATAGATGTCAAAAACCAAACCAGACTTTATTTATAGCCTCTTTTTAATGTATATTACGGTGAAAAAATGATTCGTAAAATAGGATTGTCTCTTTGTGTGACCTCTATGTTGGCTCTAGCGGTCATGATATCTTCCGCACTTCTTACCGCTTCGGATGTCAAGTCTTCAAATATTTCTATGAGGGATGTAAACAACGATGGGCTAGTGGATGTCGTGGATTCAAATGAGAAAATATTTTGGAACCAGGGAGATAATCAGTTTTATAGCAATGACATGATCTTAACGGATTATAACACTACAAAAGGGGGCTTAAGTTCGTATTATGCGTTCCAAGATCCCATAAACGCAACATCCTTGAATTGGAAACCGTCTTTTTTTGTCTACAACCATATTCATATCGATTCTGAAAAGAGCTGTATCATCAATCTGTACGATATGAGTACAATCTTCTATGAAAAAAACGGTGAGGGAACATATCTTCCAAAGATAAACATAAATCCAAACATGGATTTCAATCTGTTCCTCCATATGCATCCTAATGCAGATTACTATGTATCCAGGGACTAATTTATTCTAAAACCCCTACCTATTTTTCAATCTCCGAAACAAAAGGCAGCCTGTCATCATCCTTTTTCACATCAAATACCGCAAAAGATTCTATGCCAGTAATGCCAGGAATAATCGCGACCTTATCCTCAATATATTTGCCGCATATCTTTTGATCTGTGCCAATAACCTTGACCAAGATATCGAACCTTCCATGTAGTGCGTAGATTATTTGAATTGCTGCGATATCCTCCCCATACGATTTCGGAGTCAAAGAAGAAAAAACATCGAGTACGAATTCCCAGGGATTGGCCTTCAATTTGGTATTCGAGTCCACTATGAAAAAGAACTTGGGCTCAACCTCATACCTTTTTTTCATTTTCTTCTCAGCAAAATTTTCTAAATAACCGCCCTCATCCTTGATAAACCCAGCAGCCACTTTGATCAATGAGAAAAGGGTGACATAACCTAGGTATTCCTTATTAAGCACCGCTCGACAGCCTTTAATTATGCCTTTCTCGTACAAATTCGTCATTCTCCGCTGAACTGTGGATGCAGGAATCTTCAATCTCTTGCCCAATTGCCGAATTGAGAGATTACATTCCTCCTGAAGCTTAGACATTATTTTTGTGTCCAATTCATCGGGTTTATACCTGTCTTTTTGCATCATTTATATGTCCTCCTCTAATAGTCAATTAATAGCTCTATAATAGTACATGTACCAGATAGAGCCTTTATTATTAAGATTAGCGGGTCATATGCATTGATATACTAATACTGTTATATAAATTGTACCATAAATTACCATAAAATAATCAATATATACCACATATAATAAAATAATGATACAAAAAACTTTTATATTGGGTGTTACATATTGACATGGCTTTGACGTAGGAGAGTATCATGGGGAGGTAAATTTGGATACTACCAATTCGAATGAGGGAGAGAGCTCAATCGATATACCAGAGGGTTCTATAGATGAGCATGAAATCGAATTGGTAAAAAAGGCATCAAGAGCCTTTGCCGTGACCTATGTGAACGAAATATACAATACCATCAAATCTATAGAACCGTCTGCTCTAGAGAAATTCGAAATAATCAAACAATATCCCTGTCTTCTCTATCTTTTTATCTACCAGAATAAATCCGGAGAAATAGAACAATTGGATATTTTTTCCGAGCAAAAATATTGTGGCGACGGTCTATCTGAGGTCAAGGAGATTTATCATAGCTCCGAGTTTGGAAGCTCGTTTATAAATAATAAAAAGAAAAAACTTGCCAATAAGTGCAATAATTGGCATTGGTCATCGTTGAAGATATCAAAAATGTTCATGATGGCCACCTATGGAGGAAGAAGGGTAGGAAGATCCATATACAATCAATCTAGGCTTAAAGCACCACATCATCACGGAAAACCTCCAACATTTCCCATGACTCACTGAGCTATAAGGCCTATTCAATTCCAAAAATCAGGAAACGCCTGGATTCTTTTTTTTTATTTTAAATACTATCTTCACCCTAAATCCTAATAACCTTTGAGCCCATTCCTTTTCCGATACTTTGAACTTGGAAATGGCTTTGTCCAGTGTGATAGGCTTCGTTCCTGCGGTCCTATTACTTTACATACTTCTCAGGCGTTATGAGGGTTTTTTCAAGGAGAAGTACATCTTCATTATCTTCGCTGTGGGCTTGGTCCTCGGCATGATAATAACAGTTTTTCACCTGGTCAGTGATGAATTCATTTTAATGCATTTGGACCTATCAATATTGGTTTTCGTATTTTTATTCGCTCTCTTTGAGGAGTCTGCCAAGCTCGTGATATTGAATATGCCGAGATTGCACTTGAAACATGAAACCGTATACTATGGCGCAGGACTTGGCCTTGGTATAGGCTCAATGGCGATCATAGCCATATCCTTCAAAGTTTTTATGGACGATCCCAATGCCTTTGGGAACGCTTTGACAATAATTGGCCTTGTGGTGCTCTCCTTCAACTACTCTTTGATGCACAGCGCAACAGGGGTAATGATCGGTTATGGATGCGCTAAAGGTGAGGTACTAAAATTCTTTTTTCGAGCCTTTATCTTTCACTCAGTTTACAACCTACTACTATTACCTTTCATGTGGTCTTTGGAAGGGGGTATGTACGCCTCTCTCTTCGTTGCCACGCTTTTTGCAATCGGTCTTTTCTGGTATGTGCTTTCAGGCCTATTGCCTGAAGCAGTGCCACCAGACATGCAGAAAAAAAGGAGAAGAGACCTGAGAAAACAGGTGAGAGAAAAGAAGAAAAAATCATAACCTTCAAAGTTCCTGAAGCCTGGCCATCAACTCCTCTGCATCCTTCTCCGC
>JABAOF010008193.1_pt3 | contig 13058 bp, 13 predicted proteins | sample 7062171 | NCBI WGS metagenome assembly JABAOF01 (sample SAMN14538628, study PRJNA623070) | marine sediment metagenome | biome: marine biome [ENVO:00000428]; feature: marine pelagic biome [ENVO:01000023]; material: deep marine sediment [ENVO:00002113] | place: India: Gulf of Khambhat ...
AGGGTCTCAAACCCATACTTCAATCCTTCCTTCGCGCCTTCGGTAGCAAATCCCTTTCCCCAAGTTGGTTTGGATAAGAGAAACCCGATTTCAACTTCTTTAGTCTCTGGCAAGTACTGAAGCCCGTTCCATCCGATAATCTCTCCTTCCGATTTTGGCTCAACTGCCCACCATCCGAAACCGTGTTTGTCCCAATGTTCGAGTTGAGCAGTGATGAACTTCTGGATTCGATCCAACGCGCGCAGATCCGTGTTGGGGAAATAACGGAGAACACCCTCTTGAGCGAGAATACGATGCAATTTCTCAGCATCGTTTTCTGAGAATGGGCGTAGGATCAATCGATCTGTTTTGACGGTGGGAATGTCCATGCCGATCCTCGATCCAAACTCAGGTTAATGGTTCTTCGATAAGGTGGCAATTGGATCTAGAGTAAGTTGCACTGAATGACTCCGCGAAGACATCAGCAGCGTTTGGGCTACGAGCGTTCGGACCTCAGAGTTGATATTCACCGAGCGCATACTCAACCGCGGCCTCGGCGTGGATGAGCGTTGTGTCGAATACAGACACCATGACATCCTTTGTCCCGACCAGTAAACCGATCTCCGTGCAGCCTAAGATGATCCCTTGAGCTCCTCGCATGATAAGCTCATCAATGATCTGGATGTACTGGGTCCTCGACTTGGGCTCGATCACTCCCAGAACCAACTCATCATAGATTACCTTATGAACGATCTCCCGCCCATCATCATGTGGAACGAGCACATCCAGACTATGCCGATCGATGAGGCGCCCCTTGTAGAATTCCTCTTCCATCGTAAACCTGGTGCCCAAAAGGCCGACCTTTCTCAGCCCTCCTGCCTTGATCTTCACCGCCGTGGCATCTGCGATATGCAGCAGCGGTATACCAATTCCCTCCCGAACCTCTTCCGCCATCCTGTGCATCGTGTTGGTGCAGATGACCAGGAAATCGGCTCCAGCATTTTCAATCTGCCGTGCAGCGTCGATCATCAACTGGGTCGCCTCTTCCCAACCCCCCTCATGTTGCAGTGCTTCGATCTCGGCGAAGTCCACCGAGTACATGACGCTCCTTGCAGAATGGAGACCGCCAAGCTTCTCCCGAACGGTCTCGTTGATGATGCGATAGTACTCGATGGATGATTCCCAGCTCATCCCACCAAGAAGCCCGATTGTCTTCACGGCTTATTCCTCCACGTTAATTCATATTTACAGATCACCTAGGCTGCTCGATCTGCCTCTGCAGGTGTTGATCGGGGCGCAGCCTGTTTGATCTTATACCAACCGGACTAAAGACGATGTGATGGAAGCAGCTAATTTATGACTAAGCTTTAAAGTATCAACCCCATGCGTAATCCTCCCAAACGGCGCGTAAATCCTGCCTCCTCAACTGCCGTGATCACGGCATCCATCCATGTTGGTACGATGATCTCCACCCGATGGTCAGGACTCAAGGCAACTGTCTTGTGCAGCAGATACTGGATCACATTTGTTGCTAGGTTGGAGTGGGCGGAATCGAGGGTAACATCAATACTATTTACTCCGCTTGCGCGGGTACGGGTTTCATACCATGCCCAGACCACCACCTCACCCTCGTTGGTACGAATCACGAAATCAGTTCTTTTGTAGCCTTGAGCCGCCATCACGATGGGCCTCAGCAGTCTCATAAGAGGCGGTCGACGGTAGCGGGACTTCTCAACCGGTTCGTATTTAAGCAACGGCTCGGGTGTGACACGTCTTTCCAGTTCGTAACGTGATTGCCAATCTGTATAGCGCAGTGGTTCCAAGAAATAACCTTCCGGCAACGGAGGCTCTGGGAGGACATCTTCGGGTGTGATGGTATACATGCCACTGTTGCTGTAATGTTCGAAACCAAGTTTTTCATAGAGCTTATAGGCTGGAATATTACCCTCGGTCATGTCCAACAAAGCTCTTGCCCCTCCGCGTTCACGGATCAGCTCATTGGTGGCTTCCACCAACTTTTGAGCGATGCCCCGTCTTCGATAGCCGGGTCGCACGCCTACCGCAGCGATGTACCATGTATCTGTATCGCCTTGCCGGTTGGCGTTGGTGAAGCCCACCATTTGCCCATCTTCTTCCCACACATAGCCACGGAAGATGTCGCGCAGCTGTGGGGAAAGAAATTGTGCGAGTCGTATGATAGGCCAGATGCGTCTGAGGTTCTTCATCGATTCGATCATCGATGTCTTTTCGTCTTGTTGAAGACTCCACTCAGGATTTTCAGGATACTGCCACGTTTCTAAGACCATCTCGGCCATAGGTACTAAATCGTTAGGTAATTGTAGTAAACGCATCGGCATGTGAGGTTGCTCCTCATTATTTGACGGATGGCTGCAGCCGAACGGCTGTGAGAGGCATTTCCTGTAACAGCTATCTTAGCTGACAGCCTCCGGTGGGCACCATCCAGCTATCGGCCATGAGCTTTCAGAGGCCAACTAAGAATCATCGTGATTCATAAAGCAAACAAATCTGGCAACGATCAATGGAGGCTAATAGCTGATTGCTGATAGCTTCCGTAGGCTCCGTCTTACCACCCACTGTCGATGATACTAATGTTCTCCCTAGGCTCTAGCTGTAGGTCAGGTACCTCGCTTAACTCAAAGCGGGACGTAAACTCTGCCCTCAGAACGAACAGCCTGTCGGTTGTGGAGGTTCGCTCTCGATCTCGACAGCAAAGTCCGGATCAAATGCTACTTCCTCAAAGCCAGTTCGGATTGTCCCCCGCCACATTATTCCGCCATATCCCCCAGGGTGCATATGCGCCCTCACTACGACAATCGTATCAGCTTCTATCGTAATGGGTCCACCGGTACGTACAAAGGGTTGTTCGTCGACATGGCTATGGAGCAGAATACGCCGGTAAATCAGATCTCCTTCTTCGGTCAGAACCTCCCACCAATCTGCATACTGATGGCAACCCTCATCTGGGCTGACTATCCCTACAGAGAATTGATACTCATTTGGTTCACCTGTAACCTCCAAGGAGACTACATCTGCTGCCAAAGGATTTTCCACCTGATCTACCTTCTCTTGATCACTGTTCTCTATATCGTCGACCTCACTAGCCTCAGGTTGTTTAGCTGAACATCCCCAAAGAAGCGAGATGCTCAACACAAAGCAAAGAGAAGAAAGCATAAACTTAGGATACTCCCGCCGAGATACTCTCACAATAATTCTCTATTCAGATTGAGGTACGGCAGTTTAGGATGTCGATCTCTCTATAGAATCGATCATCGAATCGCCGTTTCGTCGCTATCCCTTATTTTCTCTTAGGGTTCCAATGAGGTGTTATGCGACGGAATATCCGTCTTGGCGGAGCAGCTTCGGGCTATCTAGGATAGCTCGTGCTTTCCCCCCAGCTCTCAACCTCTTCCAGGAAACCATCGATGCTTAAAAGACCTGCAGCCCATAAGAAGGCTCGATCTCTTTCGGGAATCTCGGAGAGGCTGAGCCACCTCAAGTCCACAATTATCTGTTCGCTGTTTCTGAATTCCGGATCGAATCCGAGACGCGGTTCCTGATTCCCAATGTCGACAAGGAACGTGTATGTTTTCGTACCATCACGCTCTTCGACGAGGCTGGTTTGACGGACGACTTTCCCCTCGAGGCAACATTCCTCTGCAAGTTCTCGTAGCACAGCTTCTTGAGGGCTCTCTTCACCTTCAATCGCACCACCCGGCAAACACCACCACTCCTTCCCCTGGTGGTGATGCCTTACCATGAGCACTTTGTTCGCGCGATGGATGATACACTGCGCTCTGTACATAGCTTAGAGGAGATCACTCCTGTCGAAGGTTTCGTCCGCTTCATGGAAATAGATAGGCGTCATCAAGATCAAAGTTTAGTTATTGAATGTGCGCTTCCAGGCGCTTGACAAGATCTTTCCCTCCGATTGGATGGTAGCTAATCAACTCACCACGATAAATGACGCTATAAACCCCATAAGCGGACGGAGCATTTCGTTGCGTTTGTTCACAATCGTGAAATTCAATGGCGCGAACATTGATTCCTAACTTGTGACCAGCATTGTAGACGGCTTGGATCAAACGATCGATATAAGGACACTGATCCGTATAGATCACAGTGAGATCATCGCCAAACTTCTGAAGACGTTCATCCCAGTCAGTAGGCAACGTGGGAAGTCTAGATTGGTTGAATCCAAGTGTAAGAAGCTCAAACGAAGGCGGTGCTTGGGCAACAACTTCGAATCCATGTTTGAGAAAGAGACCCGACCCAGCTAACCAATTGCCTCTGCTGGTGAGCATAGCGACGCCATCAAACCCTTCGCTGCGGGCGTCTTGGATGCACGCATGTAGCAAGCGCGAACCATAGCCCTTTCCCTTTGCCTTTCCTACCACCCATAGGCAATGGATGAAAAGATAATTCTTGGCATCAACTGTGCGCCACGCGTACTCGCCGGGAATGTACTCGATAAAAGCTTTGGATCTACCATTCTCAAATAAAAGTTTGATCCTCATTCCTTCCCAAAAGCGTTGTTTAAGCCAGGCAAGCTTCTTCTTATAGCCCGATGTCTTCGGCTTGCTTTTATAGCAGAAGAAACCTTGGTTTTCGATATTTTCAGCATCTACGGTGAGGATTTCTACTTCTTCTTTCATATGCAATGTCTCGCTTTAAATCGAGATGTATCTGTGGTGCGGCGTCCAATAGTAGTCAGACTTTAGTAGTCGGATTTCAGTATTTTCTTTGAGTTGACCTCCATCAATCCCAATTCTTGTTGGTTGCCAGCCTTTCTTCCCATGAGAAATGTGAGACCTGATGGATGATTGCTGAATGCCATAGGCTGATGGTCGTCGAAGAGCCGGTCAGCTACATGAATTGTCTGCACCGCCAATGGCGGTCTCAAGTTGCCTTTTACATCTGGTCACTTAATCTAAAAGATGAGTGCAACCTATTTGAAGTATTCACTTGCCTCCGTTTGAAGAAGCACAAAGAAGGCATAGATTCCGAGCGCAGTCCCAAGGGGGAAGTTCACGAGGTTAAGAAAGGCTATGACGAGGGCCAAGATCCTCGCCCACGGCTCACGCTTCAATAGTCCAAAACCGGCCAGAAGGCCCGGAAGCGAGAGAAGTGTAAAGAAGACCGCGCCAAAAGTTCCCAATAATATCAAAACACGGTTCGCGACAGGATCGCCTGAAATTCCACCGATGCTTGCGAAAAGTAGAAGCCCACAGATTCCAAGGAACAAAAAGATTGCATGCCCCGCGACAAAGAGCCAGCCCAACAGCGGTACATGGATTTTCATGTCGCCTTCATCAAATATATTTATCATCTTACCTCCTATCTAGAAGTTGTACATAATTCAGCAGTGGTATTGACCTTATTGGAGCCGCTATGATCATACAATGAAAAATCTCTACGTACAGCCAACGAGCTCCTTAAGATAATGCACCCGGACTCGCAGAAGAAACCTCCATCCAGCTTGACCAGATTCTGTGAAAGGCTCCCTTTCGACGGGACGTTGCAGTGAGTGAGCAGATCGAAGGCTTTCACGTGATCATCTCGAGGAACTCTTCTATATCGGATTACGTCATCTAAATAAATTCCTATGTGCGAGGAGTCGATGATAATGTTACCGAGAAAAATAATTTATCTCGCGCTGCTCATTGCCATCCTGACCTTATTATCCGCTTGTGCTGTAATAGATCGAGCCTTTGGCGATCCTCTTGATGGTACATCATGGGTGCTTGTTGCATTCAGTGAAGCAAAGCTAATAGATGGAACAACGATAACAGCAGAGTTCAAGGATGGAGAAATTCGGGGATCGGCGGGCTGTAATTCCTACTTCGGATCCTACAAAACAGGAGGCAATGCGATCGAGATGGGCGAGATCGGCTCGACTCTCATGGCCTGCTTGGAGCCTGAAGGAATTATGGAACAAGAGCAGCTTATCATGAGCTTCCTAAGTGATGCTCAAGAATATCGAGTAGATGGCGGTCAACTCATGATATTTCGCTCGGATGGGGCAGCATTGACTTTTGTTCAACAGAATTGATTCGTCTCGACCGCTGCGGGCTATCAGAAAGCAGTATTCAGTAGTCAGATATCAGACTTTTATATGCTCAAAGTATAAAAACAGAAACCAACGAAAAGGTGGTTTCTTTTAGCATATTACTGAATACCGACCGCTGATGGCACCAATTCAATCAGCGCGCCCGCAACCCACGTGGGGGCTGGCGTGTTGTATGGTCCCGTCATGTCGTCCGAGACGATGTCGAGAATTTTCCCCTTCAGAGGTCCAAGCAAATACCGAAGCACCTGCCCTGCGTCGCGGGCGTCACTTTTAGCATCCACGCAATGCTGGTTATAGCCCCAATAATCTCCCGCCCGTAGCAGTTCCAACCCCTCTTCGATGCGTTGGCGCGCAAGTTCTAACCCACCATCCGCCGGCGCCAGAGATTCTTCAGGCGGATCGCCATACCCAATGCCATGATGAAACGGATCCGCTGTGGCGACGACAACCGCATCGCGTACGATGTCCTGTAGCTCCTCTATACCAGGCAAGATGTCGGGTCGCCCGCCAGCCAGGTACGGGTAGCGTACCACCAACTCCGGCCCGGTGATGCGGCGTCGTTTTGTCTCTTCCCGCCAAAGGAATAGGAAATTCAATAGCGAGAATTCATCATACCAATCCTCTCGTCCCTCTATTCCCGGCCCCTGGATACCCCAACATGGCTCTTGGGTGACATCAGATCCTTGGGCGACACGTATACGCGCCTCCTCTAACTCTTGGGTGAGCGCGTGCAATACGCCGATGACCAATATACGCTCAGCCTCACTATCTAGGCAAGCATGGACCGCCGCAGCAACCTGGTGTCCGCATGCCTCCAAGCCAGCGTGTGGAAAAATCAGCCCTCCGCCTGCCTGCAGCGTAGATGCCAGGTTCCAGGCACGACCGGCATCGAGGAGGCGAATTGCTCCATCTGTGCCCAATCGTGTGTGTTCGCTGGTTGCCCGGGATTTGAAATCTGGAAGATCACGTTTCATAACAAAACCTTATATAAGGGAATAATGACGAGGAGTCGGTCTAATGGTTTTGGGCTGAACGACATAGTAAGACTTTGACACATAATTTTCGCACAGACCACGATGCTCGTCGAGGATCCTGGCGCGGTCCAAGAATCGAAATTTCTTTATTCAGTTCTGCATCGATCGCGATTTGGATAGCGTCAGTGAGTGATAAGGCGGCTTTCTCTGTATCCATCCAGCCCCCTCGATTGGTGATCCTGTTGTCTCTGGGAGACGAATACGCTTCTGCTAAGCAACGGCTGTCCATTAGGTGTGGATTTTTCTGCGAAGCTCATTGACAGTCCCATGTATCCACGAGGAGGACTGATATAATTTGCCGTACTTTCGTTGGAGTATATGAAGATGCTGGACGAAGTTATGCGTCGTCGAAAAGAAGAAGACCGGATACGCCGGGAGGGTCGCTTGCCCCCCGGGCAGTCGCTGACCCTAAAGTTTCCCGTGCTTCACTACGGACCTGTACCGTCGGTCGATTTGGTTACGTGGGATTTCCGGGTTTGGGGCGAGGTGGAGGAAGAGGTACGCTGGACTTGGGAGGCATTCTTAGACTTACCCCGCACCGAAGTCAAGATGGATGTCCACTGTGTCACCCGCTGGAGCAAGTTCGATACCATGTGGGAGGGGGTATCCTTGCGAAGCTTGATCGATGAGCGGTTGATCAAACTCAAACCGACGGCCAAATTTGTGTTGCAGCATTGTGAGTACGGTTTCACGGCAAATATACCGATCGAAGTAGCGCTCTCAGAAAACTTCCTCATGGCGACTCACTTTAACGGCATGCCACTCACACCCGAGCACGGCTACCCATTACGTGGCGTCGTGGGCGCCATCCCTGGTCGCAAAGATCTTAAGGATGTTTACCTCTGGAAAGGAGGGAAATGGCTACGCGGCCTGGAATTCATGTCGCAGGACCGCCTCGGATTTTGGGAGCAAGCCGGTTATCACAACGAGGCCGACATCTGGAAGGAACAGCGTCTGGCATGGGGATGATTTAGACCAGCTTTTCAAGGTTGATTTCACAAGCTACAAGACACAAGCTGCAAGACACAAGCTGGAACACTCAAGCTGCGAGCCTCAAACCACAAGCGACAAGCTTCAAGCCCCACGCCCAAGTTACAAGTCAAAAGCTAGAAGGTACAAACGGCAAGCCTCAAGCCCCAAGCTACAAGCTTCAAATTACGAGCCTCAAGTTCTTATCACGGGCTACAAACCATTTGCCTCAAGTTTCAAGCCACAAAATCGAGAAACACCTTCCCGCGGGCTTTAGGCTTGCGCGAAGGTGTCAGCATCACTTCCCGGGAATCACAACCTCCGATATTCGCTGTCATGTATATTGAAGGTGGAATTTTAGACTGAATACTAATCCTCAGCCTTCGCGTGCGGCAACTGATGGAGCGTCTCAATCATGGTAAAAAAATATGCTTTGATTAAAAGTGATCTCTTCCCATGTCCTTAGATAGCGTATAATCGAGAAGGGGTTTATGAAAGAGAACGACGAGTTCACACACGCTCGTGAACGTATGGTCGAAGATCAAATCCGTAGCCGAGGCATCAAGGATGTGCGCGTCCTCGATGCGATGGTTACGATCCCTCGCCATGTTTTCGTTCCCTCAGAGAACAGGCACCTCGCGTATGCTGATGCTCCCCTTCCTATTGGCCATCGACAGACCATCTCACAACCTTTCATCGTTGCCCTGATGACCGAACTCCTCGGCCTGCAAGGCGACGAGACCGTGCTTGAGGTTGGGACGGGGTCAGGTTATCAGGCGGCCATCTTGAGTTGTTTAGCGAAACGAGTTTACAGCTTGGAGCGGATTCCAGAATTGGCCGAATACGCCAGTGGAATCCTGGAAGGGTTGAAGCTTGATAACGTTGAGGTGTTGGTCGCTGACGGTTCCCAAGGGTTACCGGAACATGCTCCATTTGGTGGCATAATGGTCACTGCCGCGGCGCCGAGGGTGCCGGTTCCTCTCAAAGAGCAATTGGCCAATGGAGGCCGATTGGTCCTACCCGTGGGAGAGCAAGCGGGACAGATTCTCGAATGCTGGGAGCGTCATGGGAACGATTTCAGTCGCGAGCGGGTAGCACCAGTGGCTTTTGTCCCTTTGGTCGGTGAACACGGATGGGATTCCGATGAACGCCCCTTCTCTTGGTGGTTGTGATCATTCGTAAGCACATCAAATCTAGCTGTTTATCCCCTAAGGTTTTGAGCCAAATTCGAGTAACAGGCTATGGGCAGGGTTCCCGTCCTGTTTGGTTGTTGATTCGAAAAACTCGACATGCAACATCAAGTCGAAGCCCAGCCATAGGTTAGGTTGAGAGAATTTTTGGTAATCGAAACGGTCAGCGTCCCAGCTGCATGGGCATGATAACGTGCAAGAAGCCTTCGCTTCCTACAGGGCGGATCACGCCGGGAGAGGTGGGGCCGGTGGTTTCAAGCGCAACATTGGGTGCAGACACCACATTTAACACCTCGACCAAGAATCGCACATTGAAGGCGATCTCAATGGTTTCGCCCTCGATCGTGCCGTCGACGATGGTCTCGTTGGATCCAGTCTCGGCCGCGGTGGCGGAGACCTCAACGGTGCCCGGTTCCAACTCGCTTCCTGGTGTGATGCGCAATCGAGCGGAGTGAGCGGCCTCGCGCGCAAATATATCAGCCGCTCTGCATGCTTTAAGGAACGCTCCAGTAGGGAGGACGCTGCGTGTAGTATAGCTTGTAGGTATGATCCCCTCGTAGTCGGGGAAGGTGCCTTCAATGAGTTGCGAGACAACCTCGAGGTTCTTGGCTCGGAAGATAACTTGCCCTCGATTTGGGGGCAAAGACATGGATAGTGTTTCCTCGCCATCGGTGAGGACCCGCCCGAGTTCAGAAAGCGCGCGGGCAGGGACGATCGCTCGGATCGGACCACCAGAGAGCGTGGAGAGACGAGCCGAACGGACGGAGAGTCGGAAGCCATCGGCGGCAGCGAGAGTCATCTCATTTCCGTCGATATCTACCAATACACCGGTAAGCACCGGTCGGGCATCGTCGCTGGATGCGGCGAAGGTGACTTGGTGGATCATCTCACGCAGGTCTTCGACGTTGAGCGTCAGCCCGTTATCCAGATCGGAGGGAGGTAGTGGGGGAAACTCTTGAGCATCGATACACTTGATGTCGTTGTTGAACGCGCCACAGCGAACATTGAGGGTTTGGGTGCGTACTGTCAGATCCATATCGACCTGGTCGTTTGGCAGTGTGTTAACCAAATCGACAAAAGTACGCGCCGGAACCGTAGTGGAGCCTTCCTCTTTGATCTTAGCCCCGATCCAGNNAGGTTGGTGGCCGAAAGACGCAGCTGACCGCCCTCTGCGGCTAAGAGTACATTTCCCAGTACCGGTAGGGTGCTTCGTGGAGCGACAGCCCGGGAGACAATGCTCAGACCACGGGCTAGGTTTTCTTGTAGGCAGGAAACCTTCATAAGGGACAAATCCTTGGAGAAATAATATCGTGTGGAGGAAGTATACAATGAACATAGGTGGGCGACAATGGTTCGTAGTAAACAAGGGATTTTGGAGACTCAGAAGGACATTTATCTTGGGTGGTGTAGTAACGGATATATCATCCTTGGCTTCATGCCCCATGTGGAAAGATCAACAATGATGATGTAACGATTCGATATGAAGCACTCTGAGTCTGTCGAAGGATGATGACGTAATCCTTCATAGTTGAAGTTCGTGTGTAGTGGCGTTTTGTTGGGTCATTCTGAGCCAGGACAAGACATAAGTGAAGAATCCCTATCGTGTACCGATTTTAGGAACCTCATTAAAGGGATTCTTCGCACCTAGCGGTCTTCAGGAAGACATGAATGGAAGTTGAGTTTTAATGCCCTCCTGAGCGGAATCCTTCGGCTGAGCCGAAGTTCCCGAGCGAAGCCGAGGGATTTAGGACTGGTTCCGTGAAGGGAAGGATCTTGTTTTCCGAATTGAAATCGTGCCTATCCAAACAACGAGCTTCTTCGCGTCTGGCGGTGCTCAGAATGACTCCGTGATCCTGAGAGAAGGGTTCCCCTAGGACCGACACTTTCGAACTTTGGTTTTCATAAAGTAAGAGGTTTTTTTTCCTGCGGATAGCTTGTGTAGCTTTCTCAATGAAACACGCCCAGCATTGTATTGCTGGGCTTAAAAGCTCCGAACTGTTGCCTGTGGACGTGTTTCAAGCTGAGGTTGTTGCTTTATAGATTGAACCTCGACGGGATTGAAGCCCTTACTCTTCTATGAGACGGAAGATCGAATCGCCGCGGCGTACACGCTGCTTGACCTTGATAGCCACTTCATCCCCCGCCTTCACCTCGGTCAAGGGTTGGTGTTCGATTTGCATGGAGGTGATTTCTTGTTGGAAGTCGGTATGTCGGCCGAGAAAGTGTACCGAATCCCCGACCGCCAGGTCATGACTCAGTTTCACCACCGCGACGCTGATCTTGTTATAGTAATGGGTTACCTCACCGATGCGTTCTCCGTTGGCCATTTCCTTTCTCCTCTCCTCGTCGGTGTTGACCAGCAACGCCTGGGGAATTCGAATTGTCCCGTTAATTTACTACCTCTTGATTGTACAACGCAATTCCGAACATTCGTAGGTCTTGATTGGATTTCATTCGGTTTAGTGTAGATACGCAAAAGAAGTCTCTCCCACGCTGCATAGCGTTAAGGTTCCGTGCCCTAGCTTTATGAAGGTTCATATCCTCTTGAGACCCTAGATCCTAGTTTATGCCGTAACGGTTGCTGCGTCCATCGTCTTAATCTGCGCCAGGGCGAAGACGGAGAGGAGGAAGAGGAGCCCGTAGACGGCGAAGAGAGCAACAAAGCCCAGCCCCGGAATTTCTGGGACATGGACGGTGAAAAAATCAGCGATCGGTCCGCCGATGTACGACCCAACAGCTCCGGCTCCAGCTCCAGCCAAATTAGAGATGCCAAGGTATCGCCCCGCCTCACTTTTAGGAACCAACTCGGTACCTAACGCCCAGTTGGCGGTGAAAAAGAGACCCGCGGCCATGCCGAGGAGGCAACCACCGACATAGATCATGCTGAGGTTAATGGTCAGCAGGATGATCAGCGTCCCCAAAGTGGCCATGATACCGCTAAGAGCTACTAAACGCTTATGACCGAACTTGTCGGATAACCAACCGCTTGACAAAGCGGCGATCAAAATAAAGACTCCAACGACCATCATCAATTGGCTCGCCGGACCTGCAGCTTTTTCCTCCGCGTAGCCCAATCGACCTTGCAAGAAGTACACTGCAAATCCGGACAGATTGGTTGTCCCTACCAGGAAAGCCAGACGGTTAATAACCCACCAGGTAAATGAGGGATTAGCCTTGGCTACCTCGCCGATGCTGATTCTGATGCTAGCCCAAACTCCCAAACCAACAGCGATGGCCATGGCGATGAGACCAATCCCTCCCATGAGAATCAGCAACAAGCTTGTGGACTCGACCCCCTCTAGGACGCGTCCTAGTCCTTTAACGGATTCTCCCATACCCATGATAATGGCGGTAAAGAACGCAGTCATGACAAACAAGCGTAAGAAGGGTCCCCAATTGAGCTTGGAGTGGGGCTCAGGTTGTGGCCGCTCGGGCACAAGCATGGTGATCAGCATGCTCAATGTAAGAATGACCATCGCGATGATGATACCGGTCCACATACTCCCTTTTGCTATGGCAGGACCGATGGTGAAGGCGACCAAGATCACTGGAAGGGGGATCTCGAAGACAGCTTTGATGCTGGAGAAACGACCGCGTTTATCCTCAGGTATGAGATCGGGGATGAGACCTTGCTCGGCTCCGTGGGCAGCATTGGAGGAGATCTGAAGCAGGATTGCCATGACAAATACAAACCAATACCCATTCATACCCGTTAGACCGGCTGAGAACCCAATCGCGACGATGAATACCATGTCGGCCAATGTCCCGCCGAGAATAACGGGGCGGCGTCGACCCCAT
>JABAOF010011589.1_pt1 | contig 13056 bp, 15 predicted proteins | sample 7062171 | NCBI WGS metagenome assembly JABAOF01 (sample SAMN14538628, study PRJNA623070) | marine sediment metagenome | biome: marine biome [ENVO:00000428]; feature: marine pelagic biome [ENVO:01000023]; material: deep marine sediment [ENVO:00002113] | place: India: Gulf of Khambhat ...
CTCACCCAGCCTCATCACCGCACCATCCCCGTAGCGTTTGATGATCTCAGCCAGAGCTTCCAAGAGCACCTCCTCTTGATCGTTATTGTCGTTAACCGATCCATTCCTCCATCGTTGTGCCACTTTCATCCCTCCATAAATGCTTATATTCGAACACTTGTTCTCATTCAGTATAGCACATTCGTTCTATCTGTCAAGTTCATTTCTTGACTCCATCCCCTTTCCATGTTCTGCGTCATCGTTTATCGAGCGAACCCCGAACGCATTTGCGGATTTTGATCGATCCGAGAGGGAAACTCATCCAACGATCTATTCATCACTTGGATAATCCCTCCACCGTTCGATATGCCAAGCTCCAAGGATGATGTCTTGGCCCGTTGCGGTCAGGATTTCATGTCTGATCACGATTTCAGAGTACGAGCGAAGCGATACAGGTATTTACCTTCACGCTTAACATTTTTTCTAATACGGACAGATCTGATCCCTTGGCTAGTATCAAAGTTACGCCCATATGTTGGTCGAGGCAATGGAAGGAGTTCTTCATCCAGCGATTCGTGTTCAACCCACTCTTATCGTTTTGCGTCAACTAGGCGCATGCGTGCTATTCGTAATGCTCATGGACTTGGTGTATGGACATATTGGGTGAAAACTTTTCCTTCGACTTTATGCGGGAAACTGATTCAATGGGCGCGCGAGACAATAAAAAAGAATATGAGGTCCACAAGTATCGAGCACTCTTGTCTTGAGGGGCAAGTTTTACCTAAGTCGAAGGGTTTAATCGGCCCCGTTCTATCAAATCACCGGGTAATTCTCGCACATCCTCCCAAGCAATAACCCGCAATCGACGCCAAAGCGCATCGTCTCTCACTCGGTCAGTGAAATCCAACCAATCCCTTTCGAAGGAGCGCCATCGTCCTCCAGGGACGATGAGCCAGAGGTGAAACTGAAGTTGTAATCGCGTGGTCAAGGAAGTTCCAACCAGCAATGTGCGTGCTAATTGGTAATGACGATAGCATGGAGGGATCTCCACCCCAGGCTCGGGCCGCGGACCAAATTCTAGGTAGGACGCGAAAGAAGGGTTGTCATCTTTCCAATAGCGACACGCATCCACAAATTCTTCAACGTCGCAATGGATTTCTGGGCAGTGATGATTGGTGAAACGTGCACAGCGTCCAAGCCCTGCTACATGTTTCGCTTCTACCAGGATTAAATTTCGCTTGCCAAGAAGGAAGAGATCGACCTCCGTTTTTAAACCAGGTCCGTCAACCTCCTCGAGCACCTGATCTAAGTAGAGCAAACGGTCACCATCAATACTGTAGCCCCAGAAAAAGGGTGTCAACTCGTCATCAAGGGTTTCAGTCAAACTTGATGTCCCCCACATTGGACGCAAATTGAGTAGTTTCGAAAAGGTGATCTTCGGTTGCGCAAGAGGGTAGATCAGATTCCATAACAGCGCGTTTTCGGAGGTCTTGGTCCGCAGGTTTGCCAGTACTCTCTCCGGAAGAACGTTAAAAATAGGCTCATCGGAGCCGGAAAGAATTCGTCTTGATGAGGGCGGTTTCACCCTCCCTTTATTGTGGCTCAATCGGTACCACCTTCAAGCGATCGTAAAGCTTCAAGAACTTCGGGTAGTAGGCTCTCGGCTTCTTCGTCCGGCGCTGGAGCAAAAGCCATTTCCATCTGTCCTGCCTTTCGACTCATCAGTCGTTCTTGTATCCGGCGAAGATCGGGACCTGCTTCAAGAAATCCGATCGTTCCAATCGCTTTCGCCGCCGCGATCCTGATATTGACCTCGACCTTGCGGTTCGCGAGGATCCGCACGAGCGCTTCCCCCGAAAATGAACAGGCATTTAAGACAACGCAAGCTGGATCGATTAGTTCAGGTGAGACGGCGATAATTTGTAGAACAGCGTAGATTTCCCGTTGACGCATTTGTCCAAGCACATGACGCACCCAACGGCGAACTGCTTCATGTGATTTCGCCTCCTCTGCACCAGGCTTTAATACAATTGCCAACGCCTCAACGATCGTGGATCTCAAGTGGATATCAGGCTCATCTATCTGATTGGCAATAATTGCCGCCACCAGCGGTGATCGGCGGTGCGCATCCAAAGCCATTAATTGTTCCAAGCCGTCTGATCGAGAGGGGGGTTCAGGTCCGATAAAAGCTTCCAGCGCAGAGAGCACTTCCCCCCGTTGTGATTTCGGGATCTCTGTAAGCGTATCGGGCTTCAAGATTGCGCCCTTTTCCTTCATGATATCTACGCGGCTTTGGCTGATGATTGAGCAATTGCAGCTCGGAGCGTGTCCAGGAGATCCCTAAAACGGTAGGGAGAATCCAAGTGTATACCATAAGACCTGCGCCCCAACCCTAACAATGTCTGTAGATCCCCAAAGGCTTGCGCACGGTGAAGGACCCCAAATGTTATCCCCTTTCCTGGCAGGTCGATTTCCGTGTCCGACTCAGCAGTCACCATCAGATAGACCGCTCGATCGGGTCCACCTTTATGGAGTTGCCCAGTCGAATGCAGGTAACGTGGGCCAAATCCCATGCTTGTGGCTCGACCGAATCGATCTCGGATCATACGCCTCACCTTCTCGATTTGTTTTACGGTAGAACGCTCTCGTGGGAGATAGATCAGGAAGATCAACGCATCCTGGGGTGTTAATTGCCCGATGATCAAGGTCAGCATCTCCTCCAATGACTTTTCTTGGGCACCGTGGATAGACCGTGGTTCACCGAAGATGGAGGTCTTTTCATCCTGCCAAAGTACTCTCGGCTGGGGAAGCGATCCACGTTTATTGAAGGTTTTAATGAGGTCTAGTGTCATTTCCTTCGCCCGTTGGACATCCGGTTGATCGAAGGCGTTTACCCCAATGAGGTGGCAGGCCACTGCCGTCCCAAACTCCCATTGGAAAAACAGGGATCCAAATCCCCTCTCGTCCCCTATGGTTTCTTGAACAAAGACGGGGATCTGATTACGTATCCATCCCCCTATCCTGCGATCCAGTGTACCTTCCTCTCGCAAGTAGACGATCAAACGATCTTCTCCATAAACCTTCCCGGGGGCAGGTGGTTCGCCAACGATCGGGAGGAGCCCCATCCCTCCCTTACCGCTGCTCTCTGCGATCAACTGCTCAATCCAGTCAGCGAGTGGCTCGAGGCCCGGATCCGCAAGGAGGGTAATTTTGTCCCTCCCATGTTGGTAGGCGATCCCTAGCACCGCTCCAAGAAAAAGACCCGGATTGCGGACTGGTTCAACGCCTGGTTGGCATGCCACGGCCATACGTTCACCACCTTGGAGCAGGTCTCGCGATTCAATGCCCATAAGGCTAGCTGGCAGCAAACCATACACAGAAAGGGCTGAGTAGCGACCTCCTACCTCTTCGGGTGAAGAGAAAATTCGTCGGAAGCCCCTTTCTTCTGCGATCCTCTCGAGCAACGTGCCGGGATCTGTTATTGCCACAAAATATTTTCCCGGATCTTGATGACCACGTTTTGTAACTTTTTCCCAGAAATAATCCATAAGCGCAAGAGGTTCGATTGTCGTTCCGGATTTGCTCGCCACGATGAAGAGCGTCGTATCGAACTGCAGCTTCTTTGAGACACGGAGCATCTCATCCGGATTGGTCGTATCAAGAACCTGGAAATGAACCCCTTGCTCGGATGCCAAGGTCTGCCTCAACACATCGGCTGCGAGGGAAGATCCTCCCATCCCCAGCAGCACAACTCTGTTAATACCTTCATGTAATATCTCTTCTCGGAACTCCTCCCAATCGTTCACAAACTCACGCGAATCTTGAGGCAATGTGAGCCATCCGAGCCGCTGCTTGATTTCTTGTTCAGCAGCAGATGTCTTTGTCCAGAGGCTTGGATCTCCCTCCCAAATTCGTCGAGCCACATCGTCCTCTCCTAAATCTTTCAGAGCAGTTTGTACATCATTCAACAAGGGCTCTAGTTCCTTTCGTGCTGTGTTGGCACGTAAGCGTAATGTCTTCAATAGGGAGGTATAGGATCGGGCAAACTTCGCGACCCCCTCGCGCTCAAGCTGGTGTGTCACGCTCTCTAGGGAGATATTGATTGATTTGTAAGCCTCAAGCTGAGCACGGGCGACTGAGAGATCACGTTCGAGTGTCCACTCAGCAATGCCATGATCACGAAACGCTTCAAGAGTCTTAGGAGGCAGGGTATTCACAGTATCCGGTCCGATTAAATTGTCTACATAATAAGTGTCGGGATATGCTGGGTTCTTGGTGCTCGTAGATGCCCAGAGTGGTCGTTGTATCTGAGCACCGTGCGAGGCAAGGCGTTCAAATCGTTCACTACTGAAAGTGGCCTTAAATTGTACGTACGCCATCTTGGCACTTGAGATCGCTGCCTTACCCAACAGCGCTGCTGCACGTTCAGCCTTATGGTCCTCCTCGCGCACAATCGCCTCCAACAATGCATCAACCGCTGTGTCCACTCGAGAGACGAAGAAGGAGGCTACCGAAGCTACATGATCCAACGACATCCCTTTTTCTAGCCGATTTTCCAGGCCGCAGAGATAGGCTTTCATCACCTCCGTATATCGATCGAGAGAGAAAATCAAGGTCACATTGNNCTCGGTAATAGCTTGCTCGATCACTGAAATGCCAGCTTTCGTCGCTGGGATTTTTATCATCACGTTGGGGCGGTTTACAGCTTTCCAAAGGCGGCGAACCTCAACCAATGTGCGGGAGGGGTTATCGGCGAATCTCGGGTTGACCTCGATTGAAACGAAACCGTCCCGCCCGTTGGTCTTCTCATAGAGGGGGAGAAAAACCCTGGCTGCTGTTCGGATATCATCAACTGCCAATGCATCGTAGATCTCCTCCACCTTCCATTTCGCTTGTGCTAGAGGTCGAATTGCTGCTGTGTAAAGATCACTATTTGCGATAGCCTGCTCGAATATCGTTGGGTTGGAGGTCACACCGCGAATATCACCTTTCTTAACCAATTCCTCCAATTCACCCGTCTCAATCAAATCACGCCGGATATAATCCAACCACAACGATTGACCCAATTCATAGACTCGTTGAATTGGGGTCATGTGATCTCCCATCCTGATTACCCCCGCTCTAAATCTAAGATCTTTGATAAACGGCGTATATGGCGATCCTCACCCGTGAAACGTGCCTTAAGAAATGCATGAACTAATTCTACAGCCAACTCGGGTCCAATGATGCGCGCACCCAGGGCAAGAATATTGGCGTCGTCATGTTCTACCGACTGATGGGCTGAGTAGGTATCGTGACAAACTCCCGCACGAATGCCCCGCATCTTGTTGGCCGCAATTGCCGCCCCTACTCCGGACCCACAGATCAAGATCCCCCTTTCAGCCTTACCATTCTGAATCGCGCGACCGACCTTCTCTGCATAATCCGGATAATCGACTGGCTCCAAGGAATCCGTTCCTAGATCCATCGCGTCATGCCCCGCCATGCGGACCGTTTCAAGGATAAGCTCCTTCAGTGGAAATCCCCCATGATCACTTGCGACAGCCACCTTCATCCTCTGGTCTCCTTCACGTCAATTTTCGGCGAAGTAATCGCTCAGCTTCTTCAATGATACGCTGGACTGTCAAACCCAGATGCCGATAGACCTCACGATACGGGGCAGAGGCGCCAAAGCGATTTATACCGATGGCCACACCGTCGTTGCCTACCCATCGCTCCCAGCCCTGAGTCACCCCCGCCTCGATCGCCACACGAACACGAATTTGGGGCGTTAGAACCTGCTCTTGATATTCGATCGGCTGCTCCGAGAATAGCTCCCACGANNCCACGAGGGAAAGGAGATCAACCGGACTGAGTGACCTTTCTCCGCCAATCGCTCGCCCGCTTCAATGATCAGACTCACCTCAGAACCCGATGCAATTAAGATCAATTGCGGCTTCCCCTCTCCAAGATCAGCTAGCACATATGCACCCTTCCGCAAACCGTCCGCTGAAGCGAAACGATCTCGGTCAAGAGTCGGAACTGCCTGGCGAGTTAGTGCGAGAGCTGTTGGACCGGTTGTTCTCTCCAAGGCAACTTGCCAAGCAAATGCAACTTCATTGGCATCGGCGGGTCGAACGACGGTCAGGTTAGGTATCGCCCGCAGGGCACTCAAATGTTCGATCGGCTGATGGGTAGGACCATCCTCACCAAGCCCAATGGAGTCGTGGGTGAATACATAAATCACACGTTGTCCCATCATTGCCGCCAACCGTACCGCAGGGCGCATATAATCCGAAAAAACCAAGAAGGTTCCGCCATACGGTATCAAACCTCCATGTAAGGCTAGCCCGCTCAATGTGGCTCCCATAGCATGTTCACGGACACCGAAATGCAAATAGCGGCCTTCACGATCTTTCGCTGTGAAAGGATTCTCACCCGTGATCGCCGTCTTATTGGATCCAGTCAGATCAGCCGATCCACCGATGAGTTCAGGAAGAGCGGAAGCTAGTGCATTCAGAACGGTTCCTGAACTTACACGAGTGGCGATACCCTTTGGATCAGAGGGAAAAACAGGCAAAAGTCCACCCCAATCCTTCAGGCAACCTCCCTGCCTGACAGCGGTCAAATTGAGTTGCCAAATCCGGGTAGGATTGTTGATAACGGCGGAACATCTCCTGCCAGTCCTCAAAATTTTTCCTGCCACGAATCCCTGCCTCGATGAAAAGCTCGCGCACATCCTGAGGGATAAAGAAGCGCGGCTCCTGAGGCCAACCCAGGCGTTCCTTCGCACCTGCCAGTTCTTCTTCACCAGGAGGTTCACCATGAGCTGCAGCTGTGTCCTGCTTCGTTGGCAAACCGTATCCGATGTGCGTTCGGCAAACGATCAGCGAAGGGCGAGGGTCAGCTTTTGCTTCAGTTAGTGCTTGATCAACTTCTTCCAAGTTATTCCCGTCTTTCACATGGAGGACATGCCAGCCATATGCCTGAAATCGGGCTGCGCGATCCTCAGTGAAAGTCAGATCCGTGCTACCATCGATACTGATCCGGTTGTCATCGTAAAGATAAATCAATCGTCCTAATTGAAGATGACCAGCAATCGAAGCGGCTTCTGAGGCGACACCTTCCATCAGGTCGCCATCCGAGACGATCGCATAGATAAAGTGATCGAAGATCGGGAATCCTTCGCGATTGTACATCGCCGCCTGATGTTCAGCAGCAATGGCCATCCCGACACCATTCGCGAAGCCCTGTCCCAATGGACCGGTAGTTGTCTCCACCCCCGGTGTCTCGCCATACTCAGGATGACCCGGCGTCATGCTTTCCAATTGACGAAAACGTTGTATTTGTGCGAGTGGCAAATCATGCCCAGTAAGGTGTAGAAGAGAATAAAGTAACATAGAGCCATGACCTGCGGACAACACAAACCGATCACGATCGGGCCACGAATGTTCGATGGGGTTAAACTTCAGATGACGCGTCCAAAGGACATAGGCCAGTGCCGCCGTTCCCATAGGTAATCCGGGATGGCCCGAGTTGGCGTTCTGCACGGCATCTGCTGAGAGGAATCGGATCGTATTTACTGCTTTGAGATCAAGGTCGGATCGTGACATGAAAACCCCCATGCCAAATGAGTGTTCTCCCAATATTCGAGGCTCACAAAGAATTTCTTGGAATTATGAGGTCATAATAACACGAAAGTAAGAACCTAACGGTGTCCCAACTTACGTTGAATCGGTGCTTATTCAGCTTAAGGAAAATATTTCATTTAGCCATTAATTTTTTCCACGGGTTCAATCAACTCCCCCTTCATGTTCGATATCCACCTCACATTAATAAAAGTTAGCTCCAACGCTCCGCATTTTTACGACACCATCTCGTGCTTGCGCAATCGGTATGAGAATGTCTCGTGCCGAGAACATCCTTGATCCTTGAAGGAATTTGACATTACCTTCGAGAAGGTAGTCAGCGAGAGAGATCAAAGGTGCTGGGTGAAGCATGATTACAGATGGTACCTCTGGATCGACACCAACCCTCAATCGGTACCACGAAGCCACCCAGAATGGACTTCGGCTCACTCACCTCTCTCCCTTCGTACAATCCAACCCATCAGCCATAACGAACCGATGATCAGCCCGACCGGCAATAACCCTATCCCTGTACAAACCAACGCTGACCGTCCAGCATCAGGACCGTAGATCCAAAGTATCAGACCATTCCCGACAACGATAATGATGAACAATGTTCCTAGGATCAACCTGAATTGTGTCGCACGGGCATAAGCCCGTAAATCACGTTCCTTTCGTGGAGTTCGGGGCATGTTATTTCTATTTATCAGCTATAAGTATGGTGCATCATCGCTACACGATACGATGACCGAAGTATCGTTCATCTACCTATCCACTACCTCTTTATATAATGTATCAACGATCATCACAGCATCCTCTAATGGATCCTGTTGGTGGGGAAGATCATGCGACGGGGTTATGTGGGTGGTTAGTCGATCTGCAGCGTCCCTTAACTCAGTGGGTATTGCATCAAGCTTCCGAAACCATCTCAACTGGTGGTATGCGTTAAGGTGTGTATCCACGCTTGACCTTTGTAGACGGAAGGCGGTAACTGCCCACCCAGCAGCTCGCCGAGCACAGACACGCGCTCGACCTTCCATTCCACGCGCTCGAAACATGTCTGCTTGATCGAGTTCAAACCTTATCCGGTCCCACAACGGATTCTCTTCCATGCCCACCCTACAAACCTCGATCCTTTACACGTCAGCAGTTTGTGATCATCAAAAGATCGGGGATGCGACACTATATGCATCAGAACGAAACCGAGCTCGGATCTCTAGCAATGTGATTCAGAAATTCATTGCGCGTAATTTCGTTTTCTTTAAATGAGCCGCTCATGGCGGACGTCACCATGCGGGCGTTGGCCTTCTTTACCCCGCGTATCTTAGAGCACAGATGTACGCCCTCTACCACGACCGCCACACCATACGGGTGGATTGCGGCTTCAATAAAATCCACGATTTGCTGCGTCATTCGTTCTTGCACTTGCAATCGTCGCGAGAAGAGGTCAACAACCCGCGGGATCTTCGATAGACCGATAACCTTCCCCTTCGGTAGATAGGCCACATGTGCCCGTCCAAGAAATGGTAGCAGGTGATGCTCACAAAGGCTGTAAAATTCGATGTCTCGTACGATAACATCTCTTCGTAATCCACATCGAAAACCGCCTCATTGATCAATGCAAATGGGTCAACGCGATACCCAGCCAATAACTCGTCGTACATTCGAGCTACCCGCTCCGGGGTCCGTTCTAAGCCCTCACGACATGCATCTTCGCCGAAAGCTTCAAGCAATTGACGGACGGCATCTTCGATCTCCGGCTTTACTACACCGACACCGCTGAAAAGTTCTGCAGCAGCCTCAATCTCGTGCATGGTTCCCTCCAAGTTAATTGATTTAAGAAAAGTCCGAAAAACACCAAATAGTGAAAGGTCCAAATAGGCAGTATATCTTACAACCCGAACTTTATCTGTCCCATCGTATCCTACTCATTCAGGCTTACCTCAATATTTATGCGAGCTAAATACTACCATAATGGTCCTCAGATGTCGTGTAATCGAGATGACACCTTGGCGGATACCTCGGGAACCTTAAAAATTGTCAGCCCATTACAGTCTTGAGCTTGCTGGGGGGATGAAAGGTGGAACAATTAATTCACGACACCACGATGATTTAAAGGCCACAGTGAGTGGGGTGAAACCCGCAAATCCGCGATGGGAAATTATAAGTCGGGGTAAAATTACTGCTATGGCTCAAATGTATGATCTCCGGGGTCAATCTGCATTAGTTACGGGAGCTGGTCGTCGTTTAGGGCGTGCATTTGCTGAAGCGTTAGCGAGGTGTGGAGCGAACATTGCGGTTCACTACGGACGAACAGCGAAGGGTGCCGAGGAAACTGCCCAGCTCGCCCTTTCCCACGGTGTACGCGCAGCCACACTACAAGCAGACCTCTCACAAACAGTTCAGGTGGCAGGCTTATTCGAGCGAGCGGTGGAAGCGCTTGGCGAGCTGACCATCCTTATCAACAATGCTTCGATTTTCGAACCCCTTGGACTCATGGATACAACGCTTGACGCTTGGCAGAACCATTTGATGATCAACCTTACGGCTCCCTTCCTTCTCTCTCAATCCTTTGGTCGTCACCGTGCGGGAAGACAGGGGGTCATCGTTAATATGCTCGATTGGCGTGCGCTCCGACCTGGACGGGATCATTTTCCCTATACCATATCCAAATCTGGGCTGGCTGCGATGACGCGCAGCTTAGCCCAGGCTTTAGCCCCAAACATCCGCGTTAATGGTTTGGCTTTAGGGGCGATCCTGCCGCCACCAGGCATGGAAGGGTTCGATGAGACCATTACTGAACGAGTCCCACTAAAACGCTGGGGAAGCGTAGAGGAAACTGTTAATGCCCTGCTCTTCCTGCTCGCGGGTCCGGATTTCATCACCGGTGAAATCCTCCACCTGGATGGTGGGCGACAACTTACCTAGAGGTTGCATCTATGGGAGAAGACCGAATTATTATCAAGGATCTGCTTCTGCGCGGAATCCTAGGCATCAATGATTGGGAACGCGAAAAGCGACAAGATATCCTGATCAATATCACGCTTTATGGTGATTTACGTCCAGCCGGAGAGAGCGACGACATCGCTGATACGATCAATTATCGGACGGTGACAAAGAAGATCATCGAACATGTCGAGACAAACGAACCTTTCACAGTTGAAGCCCTGGCCGGGAACATCGCTCGAATTTGCTTGAGCGAGGGGCGTGTAAAACGCGTCCGCGTTCGAGTCGAAAAACCGGGCGCACTTCGATTCGCTCGTTCAGTCGGAGTGGAGATCGAACGGAGTGCAGAGGATTTTGCCTGAGCAAGCCTTCATTTCATTGGGATCGAATATCCAACCTGAAAAGAACCTCGAGTTCGGAACGAGGCGATTGGGTGAACTTGGGAAGTTAATCGCTGTATCAACGGTGTATCAGAATCCCGCTGTCGGTCCGAACCCCCAACCTGATTTTCTTAACGCCGCTGTGCTGATCGAGACCGACCATCCTGCGGAGGCTATCCGACTACATTTGCGAGCTATCGAAGCAGATTCAGGTCGCGTGCGTACGGAAGACAAATACGCACCACGGACTCTGGATCTTGACCTCTGCCTCCTTGGGTCACAAATAGCCGAGCGCCTGGAGCCTCCTCTCCCTGATCCCGGCCTGCTTACGTATGCCCACCTGGCTGTTCCTATGGCGGAACTCGCGCCATCCTTCCTCCACCCTATCACCGGTGAACCACTGCGAGACATTGCTGATCGCCTTCGTCCGGACTCGTCCCTAGTACCTCGCCCCGAGATAACGGCTCGCTTGCAGACAATTGTATTGGAGCTTGATTCGAGTTGAACACGGCTATAGGTACGGGGACTATAATCGGTCATTACACTCGTGAAAGATAAATGCCCTTCTGAGTGAGCGAAGCGAGCGAAGAATCCTTATGATGATACTTCTCAACTCGTTACATCATAGGGATTCTTCGCGCCTACCGGCGCTCAGAGTGACATCTGCTTTTGGACAGATCACTCAGAGCTCATTGGCTCGGATAGTGTTTTGAGTCCTATCATTTCTACCCTAAACTTCCCAAAGGGAGACTCGCTGAAGGGACAATTCATGAATTGCCTCTACATTTTTTTTTAAAAAGAACGCCCAGCATGACATCTGTTCTTGGGCATGTCATCCTGGGAGAACTAGGATATTATTCTTAATACCCTAACCTTGGTTTGACCGAAGAAACCCTCATGACAACTACATCAGCCGAAATCGTCATATGTGGTGCAGGGATCGCAGGCATCTCGACTGCCTACCACCTGGCCGTAAAAGAGGGTCTTAAGGACATCGTTCTCATCGATGAACGCCCACCTCTTTCGCTGACCAGTGACAAGTCGACCGAGTGCTACCGCAATTGGTGGCCGGGTCCGGGCAATGCCATGGTCAGCATGACAAATCGCAGCATCGATATCTTGGAGGATTTGGCCCGTGAAAGTGGTAATGTATTCAACCTCAACCGACGTGGCTACCTTTTCGCAACAGCTGATCCCGAACGTTTGAAGGACTTCAAGGACCATGCCGATGAAGCCGCTGCATTGGGAGCCGGTCCGGCTCGCTACCATACAGGACACCCATGTGATCCCGAATATCATCCAGCAACGGAATCAGGCTATGAAGACCAACCCATCGGATCGGATGTGATAACCGACATCGACCTTATCCAAAAGCACTTCCCTTACCTAACGAAAAAAACGGTGGCGGTTGTTCACGCTCGTAGATGTGGCTTTTTCAGCGCCCAACAATTGGGCATGTACATGCTGAACCGTGCCCGTGAATATGGCGTGAGGTTGGTTGAAGCTCGAGTGGAGTCGGTCGATGTGGTCCGCGGGCAGGTCATTGGGATACGGCTGTCCTGCGGTGAAAGCCCGGAAAAAATCAACACATCAAACTTCGTCAATGCGGCCGGACCATTCCTCAAGCCAATAGGAAAAATGGTAGGTGCGGACTTACCGGTTTTTTCTGAACTTCATGCCAAGGTTTCGATCAAAGATAGCTTAGGTGTCTTCCCGCGCGACGCTGGTTTACTCATCTGGTCTGACCCCCAATTCCTGCCATGGACCAAGGATGAGCGTTTGCTCATAGATCAAGAGGATGATTTAGGCTACCTACTCAGCGAATTTCCACACAGCGTACATGCCCGACCAGACGGTCCTCCGGACAGTCCAATTGTTCTTCTCTTGTGGACATACCATGTCGACCCTGTCGAACCCGTATTCCCTCTGCGGTTCGATCCTCATTACCCAGAGATCGTCCTCCGTGGCTTGGCGACGATGATCCCGGATATGAAGAAATACTTCGGCAAAATGCCTAAACCATATGTAGATGGAGGGTATTACACCAAAACACAGGAGAACCGACCATTGATCGGACCGTTACCTGCGAAGGGTTCGTGGGTTATTGGCGCCCTTTCGGGATTCGGTGTTATGACTGCCCCGGC
>JABAOF010002993.1_pt1 | contig 13055 bp, 10 predicted proteins | sample 7062171 | NCBI WGS metagenome assembly JABAOF01 (sample SAMN14538628, study PRJNA623070) | marine sediment metagenome | biome: marine biome [ENVO:00000428]; feature: marine pelagic biome [ENVO:01000023]; material: deep marine sediment [ENVO:00002113] | place: India: Gulf of Khambhat ...
TATCGTCCCTATGTTTAAATGCGGCTTCGTTCTCTCAAACTTTGGCTTCGCCATCGCCTTACCTCCTATCCATGGCTTTATCTATGATATGTTCTCCGAGCCCACGACCAGATTTGAACTGGTGACCCCGTCCTTACCAAGGACGTGCTCTACCAACTGAGCTACGTGGGCGCCATAACCTCCCAATCGGGAGAGCGGGAAACGGGACTCGAACCCGCGACCAACGGCTTGGAAGGCCGTTGCTCTACCAACTGAGCTATTCCCGCTCAGAATGGGCAGGGAAGGATTCGAACCTCCGAAGCGTTTCCGCAGCGGGTTTACAGCCCGCCCCATTTGGCCACTTTGGTACCTGCCCACATCTACCCGTTGAGCTATCGGTTCTCGGGACTATCACTTGTTCCTTTATGTTCAAGAGAACCTCAGGACACCGAACTTCTAAAGTTCTCCGATAGCTCTAGCTATTCTGTAAAAGCCAGCGAGAGGATTCGAACCCCCGACCCGCTGATTACAAATCAGCTGCTCTACCAACTGAGCTACGCTGGCATAATCTTCCCTTTGCAGGTTATTTTTTTGAATTGCTTTTTAGGGGTAAAGAGAGATGAGAAAGGCTAATTCTCGAAAAATTCGTTCTTTCCCTTGTAAACCTGCTAAGTGAATGATCTGTTTCGATAAATATAATTTTTCATCAAAAATATTACATAAATTTCGGCTTTTTGTCAAGATAATTTCTTTCTTGATTACAAAACAAAGTCTAGGACTCGAAATTTGATTAGCCTTCTAAAGATCCAGATTTTCTTGGCCTTTGATTCTTAATTTACTTAATTCTTTAAGAAAGAAAACTTTCTACTTCTTCATCCTTGCTCCTAAGATAGTTTTTCAATTCGTTTATTCTATTCGCACTGTTTAGGATTTCCTCTGGTGCAGGATTTTCTTCTTTCAGAATTGATCAAAGTTCTTTCATTTTTATTCCGATCTTTCCCCCTATCTCCCCATCCCTTAATTGAGATAGAGCACTCCTCCATCGAGGCCTGTAACTTCTTGGAGAAGAAGGATAGGATTCAATTGACATGGGGTAGGGTTGCTGCTATGATTTTAACTCCTTTGAAAGAGCCACAGAGATGTTAGAACGCTACACTCGGCCAGAGATGGGGGCAATCTGGATTGAAAAGAACAAGTATCAAAAATGGCTCGATGTGGAGCTTGCTGTCTGCGAAGCTTGGTCTGAGCTCGGTGAAATCCCCTCCCAGGTTGTCCAGAGGATCAAAAAAAAGGCAGCCTTCTCCACCAAGCGGATTAACGAAATAGAAAAAGTTGTCAAGCACGACGTGATCGCTTTTCTGGCCTCTGTAGCTGAAAACGTGGGAGAAGACTCACGCTACATTCATCTTGGCCTCACTTCTTATGATGTGGTCGACACTGCATTTTCGATACTTATCAAAGAATCATTGGAAAAAATCCAGAAGGATCTTCTCTCCCTAAAAGACATCATTAAAGCAGAGGCTCTTCGCCATAAAAAGACCATTATGGTCGGCAGAACCCATGGAGTCCATGCTGAACCCATTACTTTTGGGGTAAAACTCCTCGTCTGGTATGAAGAAATCAATCGGCATCTGCGGCGAATCGCCCAGGCCATCGATGTCATAAGCTACGGAAGAATCTCTGGAGCTGTGGGCACCTACATCCATATCGATCCTCGTGTAGAAGTGAAGGCCTTGAAAAAACTAGGGCTGAAGCCAGCAAAGATCTCCACTCAAATCCTGCAGAGAGACAGGCATGCCGAAGTCCTTTCAGCCTTGGCTCTGCTGGCTTCTTCACTGGATAAATTCGCTATTGAGATCCGTCATCTTCAAAAAACCGAAGTCCTTGAGTTAGAGGAGCCTTTCACTAAAGGGCAAAAAGGCTCATCCTCCATGCCCCATAAAAAGAATCCAGTTCGAGCCGAAAGAATCTCTGGCCTTGCTCGCTTGGCAAGATCTAACCTCCAGGTCGCCTTGGAAAATATCCCTCTTTGGCATGAAAGAGATATTTCCCATTCCTCTGTGGAAAGAGTCATTTTCCCTGATACTTTTATTCTCACTGATTTTATCCTGGCAGAAATGATGGATATCATAAAAAACTGGAATGTCTTTCCTGAAAAAATGAAGGAAAACATTGCTCTCACTCAAGGCCTTATTTTCTCACAGAAGCTTCTTCTCACTCTGATGAATAAAGACTTATCCCGCGACAAAGCCTATCATTTGGTCCAGAAGAACAGCCTTTCGGCCTGGAAGAGCAACAGGAATTTTAAAGAAATCGTTCAATCCGATCCTGAAATCAAACAAATCTTATCTTCTAAAGAAATTGAGGAGTGTTTTTCTCTTGATCTCTATTTAGAAAAGATCGATTATATTTTCCGAAGGGTCCTCTCTGATGAAAGTTAGGGTAATCGTCTCTTTCAAAGATACAGTGCTGGACCCTCAGGGCCAAACCGTCAAAAATGCGCTTCACACTCTTGGCTATGGATTTATAAAGGAAGTCAGGCAAGGAAAAGTCTTTGAGATGGAGCTAGAAGGAATTTCTCAACAGGAAGCAGCGCGACTCATTCCTGAAATATCGGACAGAGTTCTGGCTAATCCTATCATCGAAAAATTCAATTGGCAGTTCATAGAATAACTGAGAAAAGCCCAAAAATCCAATAATTTCTGAAAACAATCAGAGATAAAGAGGTCTCGAAAATCATTTTCAAGTAGAACGGTTAAAATGATATTCGGAGTGGTTATTTTCCCTGGTTCCAACTGTGATTATGACACCTATTATGTCTTGAAAGATGTCTTTAACCAGAAAACAACTCTTCTTTGGCACAAAGACCAAGACTTAAGAGGTGTGGATTGTGTCGTGCTCCCTGGAGGATTTTCATTCGGAGACTACCTCAGATCTGGAGCCATCGCCAAATTTTCTCCCTTGATGCAAGAGATGAAAGCCTTTGCCCTGGAGGGAGGTCTAGTTCTTGGAATCTGCAACGGATTTCAGATACTCCTGGAGTTGGGACTCCTTCCTGGTGCGATGCTTCGCAATAAGAATCTCAAGTTTATCTGTCAATTCGTGAATATCCGAATAGAAAACACCCGAACTCCATTCACAAATAAAGGAAGCCGGCATCAGGTCTTACGGATTCCTATCGCCCATTATGAAGGGAACTATTTCGCTTCTTCAGAGAAGATTCAAGAATTGAAAACAAATAAACAGATCATTTTCCGTTATTCAGACGATTCTGGTTACATCACAGAAGAGGCGAACATCAACGGATCAAAGGAAAACATAGCCGGCATCATCAACAAGGAAGGGAATGTTTTGGGGATGATGCCTCATCCTGAAAGGGCTTCTGAGGTTATCCTAGGCAGTGATGATGGACGGATCATTTTTGAGTCGCTCATAAATCATCTGAGGAAAGAGCACTAGTTGAGTGAAAAAGGATACTTTTTATCTCCATTTCTGACTTAAAACTCTTCTGATAGTCCATTTAGAAAAGAAAGGATAAAGAAAGAATGATCGATGACAAAATCCTCGAAGAACACAACCTCACAAAGGAGGAATATGAGAGGATCGTCGATCTTATCGGCAGAGACCCGAATATCACCGAACTCGGCATCTTCTCTTTGATGTGGTCAGAACACTGCGGCTATAAAAGCTCCAAGATCCATCTCAAAAAATTCCCTGTTTCAGGAAAAGCCGTCATCCAGGGCCCAGGAGAAAATGCAGGAATCGTAGATATAGGAGATGGCCTTGCCGCTGTTTTTAAGATTGAATCGCATAACCACCCTTCTTTTATCGTACCCTTCCAGGGAGCAGCAACAGGCGTAGGCGGTATACTCAGAGATATCTTCACGATGGGGGCAAGGCCGATAGCCTTGATGGATTCTCTCCGTTTTGGCTCCTTATCTAATCCCAAAAACAAAGCTATAATGGATGGAGTTGTCTCTGGCATTTCTGGATATGGGAACTCTATCGGCGTGCCCACAGTAGGAGGCGATATTTACTTTAATGAATGCTACTCGCTCAATCCGCTGGTTAATGTTTTTTGCCTTGGAATTGTAAACAAAGACAGTATTTTCTATGCTAAAGCAGAAGGAGTCGGCAACCCTGTCTTGTATGTGGGGGCCAAAACTGGAAGAGATGGAATCCACGGGGCCACCATGGCCTCAGCCGAATTTGATCAGAACTTGGCCCAGAAAAGGCCCAATGTCCAGGTCGGAGATCCTTTCATGGAAAAACTCCTTCTAGAAGCTTGCTTGGAAGTCATGTCAAAAAATATGATTGTCGGGATCCAAGATATGGGAGCTGCCGGCCTGACCTGTTCTACCTCGGAGATGGCGGCCAAATCCGGCTCAGGGATAGAAATCGATCTCGACCTCGTCCCTCAAAGGGAGGAAAGGATGAGTCCCTACGAGATCATGCTCTCTGAATCTCAAGAAAGGATGCTTATCATAGCCAAAAAGGAAAAAATAAGAGAGGTTCAGGAGATTTTTTCCAAGTGGGACCTTGATGCGGTGATTATAGGTCAAGTCACTCAGGGAGAAAGGCTTAAGGTTAAGTCAGGAGGAAAGATTGTCGTAGATCTTCCTGTTAAGGCTATCATTGATCTCTGTCCTGTCTACAAAAGAGAAAGCAAGATTCCTTCTTTTCTAAAAGCAACAACCGAAATTGATTTGCCGCCACTGCCTGACGACTTCAATAAAGCCTTCCTCAAGCTCTTCTCTTCGCCGACTATAGCCAACAAAGAATGGGTCTACCGGCAGTACGACCATATGGTCCAGGTGAATACAGTTTTCCCTCCAGGTGCAGATGCCTCTCTGTTGAGGATAAAGAAGGGAAGAAAAGCCTTGGCCATCGCCATTGACGGCAATTCTCTTTATTCCTATCTCGATCCTCGAACTGGGGGAATGATCGCTGTGGCCGAAGCTTGTCGCAATTTAGCCTGCTTAGGGGCTCGTCCCCTAGGAGTGACCAATTGTTTGAATTTCGGCAATCCCGAAAAGCCTGAGATCATGTGGCAATTCCAAGAAGTGATCGAAGGAATCGCTCGGGCCTGTAGAGCTTTTGAAATTCCTGTGACTGGCGGAAATGTGAGTTTTTATAATGATACAGAAGGCCTATCCATTTATCCCTCCCCTGTTCTGGGTGTTGTGGGCATAGTGGAGGATATGACCAAGGTTGAAGGCCCTGGATTTAAAGAGGATGGGAATCCGGTGGTTCTTCTAGGAAAAAACAAAGAGGAGCTGGGTGGCTCAGAATACTTAAAATGGGTTTTCCATCTCGAGAAAGGTCACCCTCCACAGATTAACTTAGAAGAAGAAAAACGTATCCAGGAGTTTTGCCTCGAAGCCATCTCTATGGGAATTCTTAAATCCGCTCATGACGTCTCAGAAGGCGGCTTGGCTACCTGTCTAGCCGAATGTTCCTTTTTAGCCACTCAACGGATCGGCTTCCGGGTTGATATCCCCGACGAAATCAGAACAGATGCCCTCCTTTTCGGAGAGACTCAATCAAGAATTATCGTTACCGTTAAAAGAGAGCATCTCCAAGAGCTCCTTGACATTGCTCAAAAAAGGCAAGTCGAAATTAGGGTGATAGGGGAAACAGGCGGCGACAAGCTCATCATCCATCACAACCACAATAAAATCATCGATATTACCGTTGAGCAAGCCTTCAACATCTGGAAACAAACGATACCCGAAATTTTTAAGATCACATAGAATAGAAAATTCATTAATCTTATCTTCAGATCTTCCTTTAAACATAGAATCTCCTTACTTCTTGTAAAATGGCCTCGAATTTCATTTAAAGGCTCTCTACCAGATAGTGTGGGAAAAATACACAGGAATGGATGAGGCGACCTTGAAGATTTGGCCTTCCTGAACCGGCCATCGAGGAAAGCCAGTTAAGCTGGGCGCCGAGTATGTTCGAGCACGCTAGGATCAACCGGGTGGAGGCTGCTTTAACCTTTCTATCTGATTGGAAATGAGAAGGCTGTCATGCGGAGTTACGCAGACGCCGAGAGGGGCGGTAAGGGAATGGCGCTAAAAATCTGAAGAGAGCGAAGCTATTTCTGTGTATTGCACCCATAGAATAATCCACACAAAATGGAAGAGAACCTATTTAAATAATACTGAAAATAAAATGATTGAAAATTTGTCAGTGAATCATTAAACTGGCTAACGAAGCAGCCTTTGAATCAAATAACAAATGGGCGGCTGATGAGAAGCATGAAAAAGAAAGCCTTCTTCTCTCTCTTTCTTCTCTTTGCTGTCTATTCCTATGGTGTCGAAATCAACCTCAAGCTTTCTGGATCACTTTGTTACCTGAAACTTGACCACATCAATCGTTCCCTCAGCAGTTGGGAAGAATGGATCAAAAAAGTAGAGAATTATAGGGAAGGAGAAGTGAAAAAATTCCACCTTGGAACCTCCTTCGAAGGAGATCTTCTTTTCTTTTTCACTCCTCGTTTGGCAACAGGAATCGGTACCGGATATATTTATAGCGAATTATCTGAAGAAAAAACCTCACTCACCGTACAAAAAATTAAAAAAACATCTGTCTATGTCAAGCCCGCGAAGATCAATATCTTCCCTTTGAACTTCTCTGTTTATTATTTTTTCCCCCTCCGAAAAGAAATGAAATTATATGTAAAAGGAGGCTTAGGGCTGGTTTGGGCAAAATACGTAGAGAGGGAAGGAACAGAAAAATCAGAAAAAAAATACAGCTATTATTGGGATCAAACAGCCACGTCTCTAGGACAAAACTATTTCACAAGCGTGGGATTAATGTATGAATCTGATCCTAATATCCGCTTTTTCATTGAAGCAGAAGGCCGATTGGCTAAAATCAGTGGATTTCAAGGAGTGACACCAGATGGGAAGGAAGGAACTCTCTTCTTCTTTGAACAATACATACCGGATTTAGATTTCTGGCAGGCCCAAAACAGAATTTTCACAGAGGAACCATCAGGGGAAAATTTCCGGTCTGTCCAGGAGTCTGTTGCCGATTTGAGTGGTTTTTCTGTTAAAATAGGAATCTTGATAAAATTTTAATGAGAGGGAAACAAAATGGGAGAGGAAATCTTTGTCAGCCCAAAGAAAAAAGGGAAAGTTGCAGTTTTTATCTCAGGCCGAGGGTCTAACTTCAGGGCGCTCCACGATGCTATTCTAGCCGGCAAGATAAACGCCGAGATCGCTCTCGTCTTCAGCAATAAAAAAGAAGCTCCTGGCCTCAAAATTGCACAAGAAAGAAATCTGGAGACCCTTTTTCTTAATTCGAAAGATTACCCCTCTCTCGAGGAGTTCGAAAAAGAAATCATCAAGGAACTCAAAAAGAGAGATGTGGATCTGATATGCTTGGCAGGATACATGAAGATATTGAGCTCCTCTTTTTGCAACGAGTTCAACAACTGCATCATGAATATTCATCCGGCTTTGCTCCCCGCATTTCCAGGCCTTCACGTCCAAAAGAAGGCACTTGAATGGGGTGTCAAATACTCTGGCGCCACTGTCCATTTTGTAACCGCAGATGTGGACATGGGTCCCATCATTATCCAGGCTGTAGTTCCTGTTCATCAGGATGACACAGAAGAGACTTTAAGCGATAGAATATTAAAGGAAGAGCATAAAATTTATGCTGAAGCGGTCAGGTTATTCTTTGAGGGCAAGTTGGAAATCAGAGGAAGAAGAGTTTTCATAAGATAGGTCTGAATAAGAAGGACAGAGAAGAGAAAAAAACCTAAATTGATTTAAGGTAGACCCAAGAGCATGAAAAACAATACAGGTAAGGATCCATGGTGAGAAAAGCAGTAGATGAGCAGTGTGCCTATCTGAAAAAAGGCTCCGTGGAGATCATTCAAGAAAAAGAGCTTAAAATAAAATTAGCTCGCTCTCTCAAAGAAAAAAAGCCTCTTAGAGTCAAGACTGGGTTTGATCCCACAGCGCCGGATATCCATCTGGGCCACACGGTCCTCTTGCGCAAGATGAAACATTTTCAAGATCTAGGCCATGATGTGATCTTTCTTATCGGAGATTTTACAGGCCTCATCGGCGATCCCTCTGGAAGGTCAGCCACACGGCCTCCGATGAGCCGCGAAGAGATCTTGGAAAATGCGGAAACTTACAAGGCTCAGATATTCAAGATTCTCGACCCTGAAAAGACTATCATTGATTTCAACTCGCGTTGGCTGGAGAAGCTCTCAAGCATGGATATCATAAAACTCACAGCAAAATACACAATAGCCAGGATACTGGAAAGGGACGATTTTTCAAACCGGCTTAAAAAAGGCCTCCCCATTTCTGTCCATGAGATCCTCTACCCTCTGATGCAGGCCTACGATTCTGTGGCTTTAGAAGCCGACGTTGAGCTTGGTGGGACGGATCAAAAGTTCAATCTCCTCGTAGGAAGAGAGATACAGAGAGAGTTCGGTCAAGAACCTCAGGTGATCATGACCATGCCTCTCTTGGAAGGATTGGATGGAGTGGAGAAAATGAGTAAGTCTCTGGACAATTATGTCGGAATCACAGAGGCTCCTAAGGAAATATACGGTAAAATTATGTCCATCTCGGATCCACTGATGTTTCGTTATTACGAGCTTCTGACCGATGAGCCTCTCTCCCGAATCGAGACATGGAGAAAAGATATCCGAGAGAACAAATTGAATCCAAGGGACCTGAAATCAAGACTGGCCAATTTGATCGTCTCCGATTTTTGGGGTAAAGAACAAGCCAAGGAAGCAGCCCAAGAATTTGATAAAGTGTTCAAACAGAAAGAAGTTCCCTCAGAGGTGGAAGAAATATTATTAAGAGGTGAAGATATTGTCCTCTTAGATTTGCTAGTCAATAAAGACATCCTTCCCTCCCGAGGTGAGGCCAAAAGAATGATTCGTCAGGGAGGGGTTTATCTTGATGGTAAAAGGATCGAAGATATTAGTTTTAAAATAGAATGGAAAAAAAAGAGAGAACAGATCCTGAAAATAGGAAAAAGAAAATTTTATAAGCTCAAGCTTTCAGATATCCACTGAACTCCCTAGCCCTAATTCCTGACATCGTCGGAGAATGAGTTCGGCTATGGCCACGTCCTGAACCGCGACTCCCACAGACTTGAAGAAGGTCAATTCATGACTAGATTCTCTACCCGCAATCTTCCTCATTGCCACCTCTCCGATTTCTCCATGGATGTCTCTTTTGGAGATGAGACCTTTTTTCAAGGGAATAATAAGATCCCCTGCTTCGACAAGGCTTGCCTGGAAAGAATCGACCACCACTTTAGACCTGACCACCGTTTGATGTGGAATTTCAGCCATATCCGGTGTATAAGATCCAACCCCATTGATATGAACACCGGGCTTAAGGTCCTTATCCTCAAAGACAGGCTCACAGGATGTAGTCGCGGTAGAGACGACCTTGGCTTCGTGGATGGCTTGTGAAGGAGAGTCAGCTACAGCAATATCAGAAGGAATGGGTGCGCCGCGGAATTTCATTTCTTTCACAAAATCCTCAGCCTTTTCCCTTCTTACATCGTAAATCCACGCTTTCTCGATGGATCTGACAGTACAGATTGCCTCCAATTGGGTCCGTCCCTGGGTTCCCGCTCCAATAATTGCCGCTACATGAGCATCTTGGCGAGCCAAAAGATCTGTGGCCACTCCAGAGGCCGCTCCCGTTCTTAGTGCTGTCAGATATGTTCCTTCGATCATGGCCGAGGGCTGGCCAGTCCTTGGATCCAAGATAAAAACCGTGGCGAATATCGTAGGAAGGTTTTTCATCCGATTTTCGGGGAAAACGGAAACAATCTTCACACCCAAAGCCTCGCTCTCGGTCAGGTAAGCAGGCATGAACAGGGAAATCCCTTTGTGCTTTTGGACTTCTATCGGAGTGCGGAGAGGGACCTCTGCCTTCCCCTGGGAAAGCTGGATAAAAGATTTTTTGACGGCTTCTATGGCTTCGGCCATTTTTATAGCCTTTGCTATCTCCCTCTTCGAAATGATTTTCAGTTTCATTTTCCTAAACCACCCTTGTTTCTCCTTTTTGTCTGATCTTTTCAAATCGATCATAGGCAAACGGTTTCAGATTAAAATCTGTTTTCCCTTCGAGGATGAGCTCACTCAAAAGATCTCCTATGGCAGGGCCATGTTGAAATCCATGACCTGAAAAGCCCACGGCACAAAAGAAACCTTCTATTCCTGGCATAGCGCCTATGACCGGATTATCATCAGGTGTCACAGCATACAGTCCTCCCCAGCCTCGAAGAATCTGTGCCCTTTCTAATACAGGAGCTCTGTGTATTCCGGCTTCGATGACTTTTTCAAGAAAATCCCAGTCAACATGGGTATTAAAACTTGAAGGTTCATCGGGATCACTCATACCCATGAGGATGCCAGGCTCTTCTCCCCGGAAATAGAAGGAAACATCCATGTCAATAATCATCGGTACAGGCCGGGGAAGGGCATCAAATTCTTTTGTCACGAAGACCTGGCGTCTATAAGGTTTTACAGGCAACTCAAAACCGGCCATCCTGGCAACTTTGGCCCCCCAGGCGCCAGCAACATTGACTGCCACTGGAGCCGAAATATCTCCCTTGGTGGTCAGGGCACCCTGAATCTTCCCCGCCTTGATGTCTATTCCTGTGACTTCAGTGTTTTCCTCAATCCGAACACCAAGCCTTCGTGCTGCTTTGGCAAAACCCATGGCTACAAGGTATGGATCGGCATATCCATCATCAGGGCCAAAGGTCCCCCCTTTCAAATCAGAGACATTCAAATAAGGCCAAAGATTTTTTATTTCTTCAGGAGATAGGACTTCAACCGGAACGCCATGATCTTGCTGGACCTTAACTCCTGATAAAAATTCTTCCCAAGTTTTCTGTTCCTGAGCTAAAAAAAGATAGCCGACCTGGCGGAAAAGGATATCCACGCCAAACTCTTCTTCGAACGTTTCAAAAACCTGGAGAGAGAGTTGAGAAAGCTGAATATTAGCGGGATGAGAGAATTGCTGCCTTATTCCTCCTACAGATAAACCTGTCGTAGCCTGAGCAAGCAGATCTTGCTCGAAAATGACCACATCCTTGCAGCCGCGCTTAGCCAAGTTGTAGGCCGTGCTCAATCCCATGATACCACCACCGATGATGATGACTTCAGCTTTTCTCTTCACGCTTTCTATCCTTTAATCAAATCCTCGTAAGCAGAACGGAAATATCTCCTTTCCTAACGACGAGGTGAGGATAAAAATTAAAATTCGCTTTTTTTTCTCAATGGCGAACAGTCGATCTTTTCGCCTCTTGTGTTTTTTTTCTTTTCTGTTCCTTAAAATTCTGGAGGAAAGAATTTGGGCGGTTTGAAAAAAATTTTCTCGTATAGCTCTGGATAAATATCTTTTCCTCCGATCAGCACAAATGTCAAAGGCATCACTTCTTTAGCCAACTTGCTCATTTTCCCGATGAGAGTCCTGATATCCCATTGAGCCGTGGCATCTTCTCTAAGCCTCGAGATGTGATAGAGCTCTCTTGCATTCACTTTGAGCAAAACCCTCCTCCGATGGGCATTGGTTAAGATATACTCAGCTCCTAAGCCCGCTTTCTTTTCCAGAAGCGCATAGACATGATTTGTTCGCTCTATCATCTCCATAAATTCTTCCTTTGCTCCGATCTCTGTTATAGAAGGAGGAACCGTCACTCCCAACTTAGTATTGTATTTTTGCGCAGTTTGGGTGGTCATGCGGTGGCGCTTGAGCTGGGCAAAACAGGAGGCTGAGATAACTAGATCAAAAGTGAGGCTGACATATTCGAATTCTCGAAGGGCAGCATCATAAAATTCCATGTGCTTAAAGACAGAAAGCAAAAACTCTCTTTTTTGAGGAGGGTTCAGGGTTCTGGCTTTTCTGTAACATTGATCATAGGGAAGAGAAGTGGAGGTATGAAGGAGGGAGGCCAACAATTTTGTATCGGCGTCTTTGGTGTAATCGACCAAACGCACCTTTTTATGGCTTTTGCTTGGTGATTCAAAAAAAGATTTTGCTCTTTTTCCGATCTCCTCGTAGGTCTTAGAATCATAATCATTGGGCTCAGTAAAAAGGATGATCGAAGGGGCCACCTCTTTGGCCAAATAATACAATTTTGTGTTTAGCTCGTTGATCTCGGCCAGTTTTTTGGATGCGAATCTGCGAATAAGGAGTTCCAGATTCCTGGCATTGATGGTCATCCCTAGTTGACTCTCAGTGGCTAGGCTGACAATATACCGAGCATCTTCCTTAGCCCAGCCATTTAAAATAGAGTGTTTCTTGGGATTTCGAGCCAGCTCTTTGTTTTTATCAAAGAAATAAGGTTGGAGCCTTCGATAGAGCTTATAATAGAGGGCATTCTGGGCTTTAATCGTCTCACTGAATATATCTCTCATTCCAGCCTTTTTCACCTCTTCGGGAATAACAAAATCATTCTTCAATGTGATATAACGTTGAGATTTCTCTGTAAAAGAGCAGAGACGAAATCTCTCAATTTCTTCTATGGCTATGCGACTGATACCGATAATGTCGAAATTGAAAACAGCATGTTCGGCTACAGAATGGTGACCCATCTTAAAAATAATATTTCTGTTCGAGCGTCTGGCTCGTTCAACCTCTGCTCTTGCCACAGCACGAAGCACATCGACAGAACGGGGATCTCTCGAAATCCGGGCATAGGATGCAGAAAGAGTCTCGGGAGTGACGTCTTCTCGTGGGGGGCTGCTTTTTTTGAGTTCCTCTATAACTTCTCTATCAACATTGTATCCGGCAAGAATGACATTCATTGTTTTTACTAACATAAGAAGAGTCAGAAAAAATGTCAACTTTTTCACAAGCATCTTTTTTCGGTGATAAAGGATTTGTTTTTCAGGGCATGACAGAACGTCTTTGGGGATGGCCTCGCTCCCTTTCAGATTTTAAACGCCATTCCCTCTTCGCTCTTCTCGGCGGCTGCGGAACTCGCTTCGCTCAAACACCCTCGCCGTCCGACTCCCATCGGGTGCCCTCAAAGAGCCGATTGGCAGAAAGCCAATCGAGGGGGTT